>Ga0196962_10000017_pt1 | contig 284461 bp, 206 predicted proteins | sample S3v_20metaG_FD_183186 | JGI IMG/M metagenome (GOLD analysis project Ga0196962, IMG submission 183186) | Soil microbial communities from Anza Borrego desert, Southern California, United States - S3+v_20 | ecosystem: Environmental > Terrestrial > Soil > Desert | place: USA: California...
ACCCGCGCGCGCTCGAGTTCATACAGGAAGTGCTGACCAAGTAGCTTCAGCCTCCCGGCCCGCTCTGCACGCCCTCGACCGGCCATTGCGGTTTGCGATTGAGTGCGACGTTCGCGGGGATGGCGGTTCTGACTTAGCCTCCGCGCGGTGCGCACTCAATCGTGAACCACCATAGGTTTCCAGAACCTTCAACACACCACCGTCGTATCGGAGACGACCCGGACTGCGCGAGCCGCCTTTATTCGCCTCCGCTCCCGCTCGTTTTCTTATCGCGCAATGGGTTGAACTTCTAATATATAAGTTCTGGCCAGTGCCTTATAGTCGATTAAAAATGCGACGACTTTCTACTTTTCAATGGCTTTTGATCCTGGCACTGGGCGCTCTGGTCGTCTTTCTCGTGAGCGCATTTTCTCTCTACCTCGGGATAAATGAGCCGGAAAATGTGTCGGAAGATATCACCGAACTTGTACCGTTCTGGATGTTTTGGGTAATTCACGCCCCATTGATTTTTATACTGTCGCGCCGTTTCTCTTTTGATCGCACGCGTCTAATTAAGAGTCTGCTGGTCTACTTGGCGGTGGGGACTGTTTGGGCGATGCTCGTTCAGGGATTGCCTCTCATTCTTCTACTCATTTTGAAAGAGTTGACGAGTTATAACGTCGAGCGATTTTACCGAACGGATTATCATTGGGCGTCACTCCTCTTTCTAAACGTGGCGGTCTACTGGGTGATTCTTTCGAGTAGTTTGATTTTCGTCTACTACGACCGGTATCAAAACGAAATGTTGAAAGCCTCGAAGCTCGACGCCCAGCTATCAAATGCCCGGCTTCAGGCGCTGAAGATGCAACTGCACCCGCACTTTTTATTCAACACGCTGCACTCGATTACGGCGCTGGTTCTCAAGAATGAAAACCGGGACGCGGTCAAGATGGTTAACCGCCTCAGCGAGCTTCTGCGGTTAACGCTGGACAATATAGAGACGCAAGTCATGACGCTCGAAGACGAGCTTGAATTCACGCGGCGTTACCTGGAGATCGAGCGCATCCGCTTCCACGACCGGCTCGCCGTCGAGTGGGAGATTGACCCGCGAGCGCTCATAGCCCAGGTGCCGAATTTAATATTGCAGCCGCTCGTCGAAAACGCCATGCGCCACGCCGTGGATGCTAATTCCGGAACCAGCCGAATACAGATTGTGGCTCACTTGCAAAGCGATCAAGTTCTGATGGAAGTACGTGATGACGGAAAAGACCCGAAGAAAATCTCCGGGCGGAACGGCGCCGCCGGTCTGGGATTAAAAAACACCCGGGCGCGCCTCTCGGAGCTTTATGGTGAGGATTATAGTTTCAGCCTGAGCAGGAGGGAAAACGAGTGGACGATAGCGCAAATCATCATCCCATTTCTCCCCGCTGAAGAACAGTCGAAGGGGGAACTGAATTGAATCGAAAAATCTGCGCCCTCGTCGTTGACGACGAAACGCTCGCCCGCGAGGCGCTGCTGGTGATGCTGGGCGGTGACCCCGAAATCGAAGTGATTGCCGAGTGCCGCAACGGAACAGAGGCGGTGACGGTAATCCGCGAGCAGTCTCCGGACGTTGTTTTTCTTGACATCCAGATGCCGGGAATGGACGGGTTTCAGGTGGTCGAAGAAGTCGGGGCCATGCGGATGCCCGTAACGATTTTCGTCACCGCGTATGACAAACACGCCCTTCGCGCATTCGAGGCGCACGCGCTCGACTATCTGCTCAAGCCTTTCGATTACGACCGCTTCAACGCCGCTTTGCGAAGGGCCAAAAGCTTCGTCCGGCAGCAGAAACTCGGTGAACTCGGCGAGAGTCTGTTCGCCGCGCTGGAGGACTTGAAGTCAAAGACCGGCGAATCACCTTCGGACGCGAATAACAGAAGACCGGAAAGGGCGGCTCATCAAGAACCGCTCGACCGGGTGGTCATTAAATCAGGCGGCCGCATCTATTTTTTGAAGACCGAAGATATTGATTGGGTGGAAGGCGCGGGCGATTATTTGACTCTGCACAGCGGCAGCCAGACCCATCTGATCCGCGAAACGATGGGAAACCTTCACGCCAAATTGGACCCGCAAAAATTTCTCAGAATTCACCGCTCGACCATAGTTAATATCGAGCGCATCAAAGACATCCGACCCCTTTATAAAGGCGAATACGTCATCACTCTGACCAGCGGCATCGGCCTGAAAGCAAGCCGCGGATATCGCCATGAGCTTCAGCAACTACTGGACGAAGCCCGGTAGATTCGTTAACGCACTGATCCAATCCGCCTCATCTCGCCGTCAATCCGCCGCTTTTCTCCCCCGCTTCGTCGCAAACCCGTTCCCGGCCTTAACAGTGAAACGTATCAACGTATCATCAGCTTTCGGCTAATGATTATCCTAAGTAAGGAAAAGAAAAATATGCTCAAAAGATGCCTGGTTGTTACAGCCCTGATTGCGTCTATGGTCGGTTTCACCGCCACCGACATTTTGGGACAGCAGAATATGGCCGCTAAGACCCAGCCTTCCGATGACGAAGCGGCGAAGAAGGTGGATGCGTTTCTGTCTCAGTGGGACAAGAACGATATGCCGGGATGTGCGGTCGGTGTGGTTAAAGACGGCAGGCTGGTTTACAAACGCGGCTTAGGAATGGCAAATCTCGATTACGACGTTCCGAACACTACTTCGACTCTGTTTAATCTCGCTTCAGTTTCAAAACCCTTTACGGCGTTCAGCATCGCGCTTCTTGCGCAGCAGGGAAAATTGTCGCTCGACGACGACATCCGCAAGTACGTCCCCGAAATGCCGAAATACGACGATACGATCACGATCCGGCATTTGATTCATCACACCAGCGGAATCCGTGAATACCAGGCGCTAGTCTTGTTCGGCGGGCTCGGCACCGACAACGCCTACTCCGATAAAGACATTTTAAATATCCTGGCGCGTCAAAAGAATATCAGTTTCAAACCGGGAGCAAAGTATCAGTACAGTAATTCTGGTTATTTTTTGATGGGAATCATCGTCGAGCGCGTGAGCGGGAAAGCTTTGCGGGCATTCGCCGAGGAGAACATTTTCAAGCCTCTGGGCATGAAAAATACCCGGTATTTTGATAACCGCTTCGAGGTAATCAAAAACCGGGCGAGCGGTTATATGGTCGGTCCCGATAAAAGCATCCGCGCCCGCTCTTCATTGTACGACCTCGTCGGCGCCGGCGGCGTTTTGACTACTGTCGAGGACTTGTATTTGTGGGTTCAAAATTTTTATGAGCCGAAGGTCGGAAACAAGGAGTTGATTTCGCTGCTGACCACGCCGGGGACATTAAACGGCGGGGAGAAAATGAATTACGCATTCGGGATGTGGCGGGGCGAATATAAGGGGCTGCCGGTACTCAGGCACAGCGGCAATATGAGTGGCTACCGGGCGCAGATCCTCTCATTTCCCGAACAAAAATTTACGGTCATCGCTTTGTCCAACAACTCGGCGATTTTTCCGAATGTAATTGTGAATAAGCTCGCGGACATCTATCTGGAAGGGCAATTGAAACCTGATGTGCCGAGCCAAAAAAGAGCTGCGGAAACTTTACCGCCGGCAATCGCCCTGTCTGAGAAGGAGGCTCTTCGCTACGTAGGTATTTACGCACACCCGGAGAGCGGCAGGGTCTTCAAGCTGAGCGTCAAGGACGGAAAATTAATTAACAGCGGGATCTTCAAAAACGAAGTGCCGGTGACGGCAGTATCCGAAAACCGATTACTGGTCGTCGAGGAGAACGGGATGGCGGAACTTAATCCCGTCTTTGACCAGTCCGGTACGGTCTCTGAAATAAGGGCGCCTGACAAAACCGGGAAGCCTGACGTTTTCGTCCGCGTCAAACCGCCGCTCGATTCGCCGCAACAACTGTCGGAATATGCGGGGACTTACTACAGCGACGAGTTTAACGCGGATTACATAATTTCGCTGAAAGGCAATAATCTCTCCCTTCAGATCAGCGAAAATCTCAAGCCTGCGCTCACCGCCGCATACGCCGATGTTTTCACCACGGCGAACGGGCAGATCAATCTTTCTTTTACCCGCGACGACAAGGGAAAAATCGCGGGATTTGTGTTCAATTCAGCAGTCGATGAACGAGAGGTCAAAGGAGTCATTTTTAAGCGACGACAGTAGAGTTACTGAACAAAGCATGAGCCCTCGGCAAACGCCCGCGACAGCGCCGGTAGAGTGTGCCCGAGCCGGGGCGCTGCGTACGCGCGTTCGCGCCCGTCAGTTCGCGGACGACGAATAGTCGCAGGCTCGGCCGCCCCTCCTTCGCCGAGGTGACATGCAGCTACAGATTCGGAACATCTCGAAGACCTACCCGGACGGCGTCGAAGCCCTGAAGGGCGTCACCCTCACAATCCCCCAGGGCATGTACCCGTAGTCGCTACAGAATTCTGCGCGAGATTAGACCCCTTTTTCCGTCCACGCTTTTTCGTTGTGTTATAGTCCCGCGGGTCTGTAGACTGCTTTCGCGGAATTCACGAGCGCCGGGGGCCCCCAACTTCGCATGCGACAATTCCCTTATGAATTAATCCGACGTGCCGTCGGTTACGTTCTCTCCACTACGCTGCTGCTACTGTTCGTGCTGAGCGACGGTCAGCTTCAGGCCGCCGTTCTGGTTCAGCAGCTTTCACCTTCCCTGGGCCAGCCACAGCCCGTCGGCACGACGATCACCTGGAAAGCCACGGCGACCGACACGAATCCGGGGACCCTGAAGTATCAGTTCAGCGTCCAGAGCCCGGGCGGGGACTTCGCCGTCCTGCGCGACTTCTCCGCCTCCGACTCCTTCGAGTGGACGCCGAGCGAGCACGAGGGCGACTTTCAAATCCTGGTCAAGGTCAGGAACGACAGCACCCTCGAAGTGGCGCAGCTCACGGCGAGCTACACCGTCAGCCCGCGCGTGACGGGAAGCGACCCTGTCGTCTCCGTGACGGCGAACCCCTTGGTCGCCCTGTACAGCGCCCCCGCCTGCGACGCGGGCGGCAGCATGAGGGTCAGGTTCTGGCGCGACGGAGACCCTTCGTCCAAGACGACCTCCTGGAAGAACTGCCGGCAGGGGGCGAGCATGAACTTCTACGTCGCGGGGATGCTGGCCAACACGCTGTACAAGATGCAGCACGAGTTCATCCCCGACGCGGAGGCCCCCGTCACCGCGGGCCCCACTCTGTCCTTCACGACCGGGACCCCGGCAGGCGCTTTCCCCACCACGTCCGTCGTGCTCGCTCATCCGGGCACTCCGGGACAGGACGTACTCCTTCATACGTTTGTCGGCCAACCGTCACGCTTCTTCAGCGCGACGAATCTGAACGGGCAACTGCTCTGGTACTACGGGAGGACGATAGTTCACGCCACGGAGCCGTGCGACGGAGGGAGGATGCTCGTCCACGTCGACGGACTGACGTTGCGCGTGATAGACCTGGCGGGCAACACGGTGAGAGAGACGCATATCAAGGCGGTGGCAGACCAGATCCTCGCCAGGGGCCAGCAACCCCCCTACGCCTTTCACCACGATGCCAGGTGTTTGCCCAACGGGAATATAGTCGCCCTCACCTACAACGAGCGGACGTTGTCGGACGTCCAGGGCCCGGGCCCCGTCACGATCACCGGGGACATGATTGTCGTTCTGGACAAGAACTGGCAGGTGACCTGGACGTGGGACGGCTTCGACCACCTCGACGTGACGCAAAAAGCAATCCTGGACGAAAAGTGCGCCTCGTGCTCCTCGACCGGCGGGCCGGCTAACGACTGGCTTCACTCGAACTCGGTCACGTACTCGCCCGCCGACGGGAACCTGCTGCTCTCTGTCCGACACCTGGACTGGGTCATCAAGCTTGACTACCGCGACGGCATCGGCACTGGGGCGGTCGTCTGGCGGCTCGGCAAGAACGGCGACTTCACGACGGACTCCACAGACCTGTACCCCTGGTTCTCCCACCAGCACGACGCGGAATACGAACCAGGCGACCCGCAAACGATCACCGTTTTCGACAACGGTAACACGCGACGTTTCTTCCCCCACTCGACGGCGAACAGCCGGGGCCAGGTCTGGAAGCTTGACGAGGCGAACCGCACGGCCAGCCTTCAACTGAACGCCGACCTCGGCGGATACTCCGCCGCCCTGGGGGGCGCGCAGAGGCTGGCGGACGGCAACTACCACTTCCTCTCAGGTTTCCTGGCGGGATCCGGCCGGTCAATCGAAGTCGGCCCCGACGGCGCTTTAAGATTCATATTACAGATCCCGGCCCTCACCTACCGGAGTTTTCGGATGAGGGATCTGTACACATCGCCTTTCTCAAGCCAGGCCGGGAGCGGGGATACCCAGACCATCAGCTTTGACGCGGTCGCCGGTAAGACTTACGGCGACGGGCCCTTCGACGTCAGCGCGACGGCCTCGTCGGGCCTGCCGGTCAGCTTCCAGGTCGTCTCCGGCCCGGCGACCATCTCCGGCAACACCGTCACAATTACCGGCGGGGGCGCGGTGGTTCTGCAGGCCGACCAGTCCGGCAACGCCAGGTACAACCCGGCGCGGAGCGTGAGGCAGTCGTTCGTCGTCGCGAAGGTGAGTCAGGCGATCACGGTCGGCACGCACGCCCCTTCGAGCGCGGCCTACAACTCGACCTTCGACGTGTCCGCAACGTCCGACTCCGGCCTGCCGGTCACTTACTCAAGCTCCGGCGCGTGCACGAACAACGGCGCGACCTTCACAATGACCGGCGGCACCGGAGTCTGCACGGTGAAGTACGAGCAGGCAGGCGACTCCAACTACAACGTGGCGGCGGCGTTGACTGAGACTGTCACGGCGCAGAAGGTCGGCCAGACGATCACCTTCGGCGCGCTCGCGGGTAAGACTTACGGCGACGCAGACTTCACTGTCAGTGCTACGGCCACCTCCGGCCTGCCGGTGAGCTTCGCGGCGTCGGGCGACTGCACCGTCAGCGGCTCGACCGTCCACATCACCGGCGTGGGCTCCTGCGAAATCACCGCCTCGCAGTCCGGCGACTCGAACTTCAACGCCGCGGCCGACGTGCAGCAGTCCTTCCAGATTGCGAAGGCCAACCAGACCATCACCTTCGACGCGCCGACGGGCAAGACCTTCGGCGACGCCGACTTCGACCCGGGCGCGGCGGCCTCCTCCGGCCTCCCCGTCAGCTATACGGCGGCCGGCGACTGCTCCTTCGTCAGCGGCAAAGTTCGCATCCTGGGCGCGGGCAGTTGCACCGTCACCGCCAAACAGGCCGGCGACTCCAACTACAACGCCGCCCCCGACGTGCCGCGCTCCTTCAACGTCGCGAAGGCGAACACGACGACCACTGTCACCGCCGGCAACGCCGTCTTCGACGGCAACCCGCACGGCGGCACGGCCTCGGTCATGGGCCCCGCGGGACTCAACCAGACCCTGACGGTCTCCTACACGGGGCGCAACGGCACGGCCTACGGCCCTTCCGCGACCGCGCCGACCAACGCGGGCGACTACACGGCGAGCGCAAATTACGCGGGCGACTCCAACTACAACCCGAGCAGCGACACCGAGGACTTCAGGATCGCGAAGGCCGACCAGACCATCACCTTCAATAGCATCTCGGACAAGACCTTCGGCGACGCCGACTTCGGCGTGAGCGCCGCGGCCTCTTCGGGGCTGTCGGTGAGCTTCGCGGCGTCGGGCAACTGCACCATCAGCGGCTCGACCGTCCACATCACCGGCGCGGGCAGTTGCACCGTCACCGCCTCGCAGGCCGGCAACTCCAATTACAATGCCGTCTCCGACGTTCAGCGCTCCTTCAAGATCGCCAAGGCCAGCCAGTCGATTACCTTCGGCGAGCTCGCCGCTAAGACCTACGGCGACGCGCCGTTCGGCGTGAGCGCCACAGGCGGCGCTTCGACCAGCCCCGTCACCTTCACCTCACGGACGCCGGCCGATTGCTCCGTCAGCGGCAGCACCGTGACCATTCTGGGCGCGGGCTCCTGCACCGTCCGCGCGTCACAGGCGGGCGACGCTAATTACAACGCGGCGGCGGACGTTGACCGCACGTTCAACGTCGCCAAGGCGGGCTCGACGACGAACGTCACGGCCGCCGACGCCACCTTCGACGGCCAGCCGCACGGCGCGACGGCGACCGCGACGGGCTTCGGCGGACTCAACCAGAGCCTGACCGTCACCTACACGGGCCGCAACGCGACCACTTACGGGCCTTCGACGACGCCGCCCACCAACGCGGGCGACTACACGGCCGCGGCCAGCTTCGCCGGCGACGCAGACCACGACGGCAGCAGCGACAGTAAGAATTTCCAGATCACGAAGGCCCTTCAGACGATCATCTTCGGCGCGCTCGGCGACAAGACCTACGGCGACGCACCGTTCGTCGTCGGCGCGACCGGCGGCGCGTCGGGCAGCCCCGTGACCTTCGCGGCTACGGGCAACTGCACCTCCGGCGGCGCCAACGGCTCGACCATCACCATCAACGGCGCGGGCTCCTGCACGGTGACGGCCTCGCAGGGCGGCAACTCCAACTACCACGCCGCGGCCGACGTGCAGCAGTCCTTCCAGATTGCGAAGGCCAACCAGACCATCACCTTCAACAACATCCCGGACAAGACCTTCGGCGACGCCGACTTCGGCGTGAGCGCCGCGGCCTCTTCGGGGCTGTCGGTGAGTTTCGCGGCCTCCGGCGACTGCACCGTCCTCGGCGGTATGGTTCACATCCTGGGCGCGGGCAGTTGCACCGTCACCGCCAAGCAGGGCGGAGACTCCAACTACAACCCCGCCCCCGACGTGCAACGCTCCTTCAACGTCGCGAAGGCCGACACGACGACGAGCGTCACCGCCGGCAACGCCGTCTTCGACGGACAGCCGCACGGCGGCACGGCCTCCGTCACGGGCACCGCGGGACTCAACCAGTCACTGACCGTCTCCTACGCGGGGCGCAACGGCACGGCCTACGGCCCTTCCACGACCGCCCCCACGAACGCGGGCGACTACACGGCGAGCGCCAGTTACGCGGGCGACTCCAACTACAAAGCGAGCAGCGGCAGCAAGGACTTCTCGATCACGAAGGCGAGCCAGACCATCACCTTCAACGCCATCCCGGACAAGACCTTCGGCGACGCCGACTTCGACCCGGGCGCGACGGCCTCCTCGGGCCTCCCCGTCGTCTACTCGGCGACCGGCAACTGCGCCATCCTCGGCGGCAAGGTCAACATCAACGGCGCGGGCAGTTGCACCGTCACGGCCAAGCAGGACGGCGACTCGAACTACAGCGCCGCCACCGATGTTAGCCGCACGTTCACCATCGACAAGGTGGGCCAGACCATCACCTTCGGCGCGCTCGCCGATAAGACTTATGGCGACGCCCCCTTCACGCTCAGCGCGACGGGAGGGGAGTCGGGCAATCCCGTCACCTTCGCCTCTCAGACCCCAACGGTCTGCTCAGTGAGCGTTGACACGGTGACGATTCAGAGCGCGGGCACGTGCACCCTCAGGGCTTCGCAGGCCGGCGGCTCCAACTACGACGACGCAGCGAGCGTTGACCGCTCCTTCCAGGTGGCGCGGGCGGCGACGGAGACTTCCGTCACCTCCTCGCCCAACCCCTCGGGCGTCGGGCAGAGTGTGGTCTACACCGCCACGGTCACCTCCGCTTCGGTCGTGCCCGCGGGCGTCGTGCGGTTCCTGGCCGGCGGCGTCCTCTACGGCCCGACCGGCGTCCCCTGCGTCGCGGGCGTGGGCAACGTCTGCACGGCCGAACTCAGGGCCGCGCCCCTGCCCGCGGGCAACCACGCCATCACGGCCGAGTTCCTCGACAACGCCAACTTCCTCGCCTCGACGGGCGCGCTCGCGGGCGGGCAGACGATTGTCGCGGGCGGCCTCTTCGAGTTCTCGCAGGCCACCTACACCGTCGCGGAGCGCGGCGGCTCCGTGACCGTGAGGGTCGTGCGCAACGGCGACCCGGCGCTGCCCGTCACGGTTGACTACGCGACCGACGACGGCGGCGACCCCTCGGTCTCCGTCCCCTGCTCCGCGACGACGGGCGCCGCGCTCGACCGCTGCGACTACGGGCGCGCTCTGGGGACGCTCAAGTTCGCCGCCGGTGAGAGGGAGCGGAGCTTCACCGTGCTCGTCAACGACGACTCCTTCGTCGAGGGCGGCGAGACGGCGCGACTGCGACTGTCGAACCCGACCGGCGGCTCCGTCCTCGGCTCGCTCACGGCGGCCACGCTTGAGATCACGGACGACCCGACGGAGTCGTCCGTCAACGTCATCGACGAAAACCAGAAGTTCGTCACGCAGCACTACCGAGACTTCCTCAACCGCGAGCCGGACGCGGAGGGCCTCGCCTTCTGGACGGCGCAGATGACCGACTGCGGCAGCCCGAACCTCGAAGTCTGCCGCGTCAACGTCTCGGCCGCCTTCTTCCAGTCCATCGAGTTCCAGAACACCGGCTACCTCGTCGAGCGGATGTACAAGGCCGCCTACGGCGAACTGACGGGGAACTCCAACCTTGGCGGCCCGCACACACTGGGCGTGCCGCGCTTACTCTTCCACGAGTTCCAGCGCGACACGCAGCAGATCAGGCAGGACGTCATCGTCGGGCGGGGCAACTGGCAGCTACAGCTCGAAGAGAACAAGGCCGCCTTCGCGCGGGACTTCGTCTTGCGGCCGGAATTCCTGGCGCGCTACCCCGGGACGACGAGCGCCGCCGCGTTCGTCAACTCGCTGGACGCCAACGCGGGCGGCGTGCTCGACGACGCGGAGAAGTCGGCGCTCATCGGCGAGCTGTCGCCCGACCCCGCGGACAGGGCGCTGCGCGCCTCGGTCGTGAGGAAGGTGGCCGAGGACGCAGACCTCGTGCGGAGCGAGTCCAACCGCGCCTTCGTGCTGATGGAATACTTCGGCTACCTGAGGAGGAACCCGCGTGACGCGCCCGACGCGGACTACACGGGCTACGACTTCTGGCTTCAGAAGCTGAACCAGTTCGGCGGCGACTTCGTCGCGGCCGAGATGGTCAAGGCGTTCCTCTCCTCGGACGAGTACCGCAAGAGGTTCGGCCAGTAGCCTCGGGGTGAGAGAGACGCGGCTACTCCGACCTCAGCGTGATCGAGGGGTCTACGCGCGCCGCGCGCCAGGCCGGGAGCCAGCAGGCGGCCGCGGAGACGGCCGCCAACAGGGCGGCGACGCCGAGGTACGCGGCCGGATCGAGGCGCGAGACCCCGTACAGGAGTGAGACGAGGGCGCCGCTCGCCGCCGCCGCCCCGCACAGCCCCGCCGCGACGCCGATGCCCGTCAGCGTCATCCCCTGCCGGAGGACGAGCGCCAGGATGCGCCCGCGCGAAGCGCCGAGGGCGAGGCGCACCCCGATCTCCCGCGTGCGCTCGTTGACGCTCCCCGAGAGCACGCCGTAGATTCCGACGGCCGCGAGCACGAGCGCCGCGAGGCCGAACGCCTTGAAGAGGATTGACGCGAAGCGGCGCTCGGCCGCCGACGCGGCGAGCAGCTCGTCCATCGTGGCGACCCGGACAATCGGCTGATCCCTGTCCACAGACCAGACCGCCCGCCTGACGGCCGGGGCGAGCGCCGCCGCGTCGCCCCGCGCGCGAACCACCAGCGACAACGTCCTGTCAACGAATTGCCACTGCGCCGTCGTGACGTAGACCGCGTCGGGCTGGCTCGACGCCAGGGAGACCTGCTTCACGTCGCCGACCACGCCGACGACGTTGAAGCCGGGCCCCGTCCTCGGGCCGACGTGAACGCGATGTCCGATGGGGTCTTGGCCGGGGAACCTGCGCCGCGCGAGCGACTCGCTGATAAGAATCGCCGGGGGCGCGCCCGCCACGTCGTGCTCGCCGAGCGTGCGCCCGCGGAGCAGGGGGACGCCGGTCGTCTCAAGGTAGCCCGGACTCACCGCGTAGCGGAACACGTTATAAGCCGTCCCGGGGTCGTCGCCCTCGAAGTGCGCGCCGTATTCGTCTTCGTCGCCGCTGAGCGGCAACTGGTTCGTGAAGGCCGCGGCCGTGACGCCGGGCACACTTCGGACGGCTTCGAGCGCCCGCGCGTAGAAGCGTTCGGTCGCCTCCTTGTCGAACCGCCTTGAGGTCTGCACCTGCATGGTGAGGAGGTGCGAGGTGTCGAACCCCGGGTCTACGGCGAACAGGCGCTCCATGCTGCGCAGCAGCAGCCCCGCGCCCACGAGCAGCACGAGGGCGAGCGCCACCTCCGCGACGACGAGCACGCGGCGCGTCAACTGTTGGCCGCCCGCGGTGCGCCTCGAGCTTTGCTGCACCGCTTCGCGCAGGTCGCCGCGCGTCGCGTGCAGCGCCGGGACGAGCCCGACCAAAAGGCCGACGAGCGCTGCGCTGCCGAACGCGAAGGCGAACGCGGCGGCGTCAACCCGGATGGCTCCGGCCCTCGGCAACTCGGGCGGGCTGAGTGCGACAAGTACGCCCGCCCCGAACTGCGCCGCCAGGAGCCCGAGCGCCCCGCCCGCCAGGGCGAGCAGCAGGCTCTCCGTGAGCAGTTGCCGGATTAGTCGCCCCCGCTCCGCGCCGAGCGCGGCCCGCATCGCGAACTCGCCGCGACGCTGCGCGCCCCGCGCCAGCAGAAGGTTAGTCACGTTCACGCAGGCGATGAGCAGCAGTAGGAGCACCGCGCTGACGATTGCGAGCAGCGCAGGCTTGACGCTCCCCGTGACCTCCTCCTTGAGCGAAGAGACGACGAACTTCGTCTGCGGGCTATAGGTCTCCGGGCGTTGCTCGTCGAGCACGGCGTGGCCGAGCGCGTCCGTCTCACGCGTCGCCTGTTCCACGCTCACGCCCGGGCGCAGCCGCCCCACCGTGCGCAGGTGGTGGCCCCAGGCGCTCGTCAAAGACATGTCGTACTGGAGCGGGGCCCACACCTCCGCGTCGGGCGCGAGCACGTTCTCGAACCCGCCCGGCATCACGCCGATGATCGTGCAGGGGCTGTCGTCGAGCGTGACCGAGCGCCCGACTATGCCAGGCTCGCCGCCGAAGCGACGCCGCCACAGCGAGTCGCCGATGATGACGACCCCGGGGCCGCCCGCCACGTCGTCGGAGGGCTGGAAGTCCCGCCCGAGCGCGGGCCGGATGCCCAGCACGCGGAAGTATTCGGCGCTCACGCGCTGCCCCTCGAAGCGTTCCGGGTGCTCCGCCCCGGTCATGGACGGCAGCCAGGTCTTGTAGACGGCGAGCGCCTCGAACGAGCGGCTGCGCTCGGCGAGCCCGCGGTACATGCCGAACGTCCCGGGGTTGCGCGCGCCGTTGTCGAACGTCTCCAAAACCGACACGAGCCTTTCGGCCTGCGGGTAGGGCAGCGGCTCGAACAGGATCGGGTTCACCGCGCTGAAGATGGTGGTGCCCGCGCCGATGCCGAGGGCGAGCGTCAGCACGGCGACGAGGGTGAAGCCGGGCTGCTTAAGTAACGTCCTGACCCCGTAGCGGAGGTCCTGCCGAAGGTCTTGGATTACCCTCACCCCGCGCGCCTGCCTGCACTCCTCCCTCACACGCTCCACCCCGCCGAAACGGAGCAGCGCCGCGCGGCGCGCCTCCGAAGGGGTCATCCCCCTGCGGACGTACTCCTCCGCCTCCCGCTCAAGGTGGAAGCGCACCTCCTCGTCCATCTCGCGATCCATCTCCGACTTTTTGAGGAGCGCCCGCAGCCTGTGTCTGAGTTTGCCCAGCATGAAAACTCCGCCTCAGGTGGTTTGCAGGATGCGCTCGACCGCGCCGGAGAACCTCGCCCACGTCTCGCGCTCGTCGGCCAACTGCCTACGCCCCGCCGCCGTCAGGCGGTAATACTTGGCGCGCCGGTTGTTCTCCGTCTCGCCCCACTCCGCGGCGACCCACCCGTTGGCTTCGAGCCGGTGCAGCGCCGGGTAGAGCGAGCCCTGGTTGACCCGCAGTACGTCCTCGGAAATCTGCTGGATGCGCTGGGTGATGTCCCAGCCGTGTGTGGGGCCGAGCGCGATGATCTTGAGCACGAGGAGGTCGAGCGTCCCCTGCAGCATGTCGTTCTTCTGTCCCGCCATGTCTCTCTCCTGTAGATAAGCTACAAGGCGGAGGGTACGCCGCCTCCTGTAGATTGTCAAGAGGAGGGGCGGGAATGAGCTTAGGCTGATTTAAGGCGGTATCTGGCGCGGACTTCGGCGGCTACCTAACCTTCAGCACGATGAAGGTGAGGTCGTCGTGCAGGGGTGTGTCCGCGCACCAGTCCCTCACGCGCCGTATGATCTCGTCGCGGATTTCGTCAACGGACAGGTGCGCGGTCTCGGCCACCGCCTCCCTGAGCTTCGCCACCCCGAACTCCTCGCCGCCCACGTCGAAGGCTTCCGTCAGGCCGTCGGTGTAGGCCAGCAGCACGTCGCCCGGGCTCATCTGGATGGTCTCCTGCTCGTAGGCGCAGTGCTCGAAGATGCCGACGACCGTCCCGCCCGAGCTGAGCTGACGGAACCCGTCCGCCTGCCCCGCCCTGAAGAAGAGCGGCGGGTTGTGGCCCGCGTTGACGTAGGCCAGCCGCCGCGTGGACTGGTCGAACTGCGCGTAGAAGAAGGTCACGTAGTTGAGGCCGCCCGTCGAGTTCCAGAGCAGCCGGTTGAGCGTCGCCACCATGTCGGCCAGCGTGTGGCTGCCCTGCGGCCCCTGGTTGCTCCCGGCCGACAGGCTGCGCAAGGTCGCCTGTATGGTGGACATCAGCAGGGCCGCCGCCATCCCCTTCCCGGCCACGTCGGCGATGGCTATTCCGAGCTGGCGGTTGTCGAAGGCGATGAAGTCGTAGTAGTCGCCGCCGACCCCGCGCGCGGGCTGGCAGAAGCCCGCCAGCTCGACCGCGACCGACTCGGGCGGCTGCTCGGGCAGCAGCCGACGCTGCACCTCGGCGGCCAGCGCCAGCTCGCGCCTCAGCCGCTCTTCGGCCACCAGCCGCTCGGCCAGCCCCGCGTTCTCGATGACGAGGGCCAGTTGCGCCGCGACCGACATCAACACCTCTTTGTCGCGGGCCGCGTAGCGGAACTGCCCGCGCCGCAGCCCGAGCGAGAGGATGCCGACCATCAGCTCCCTCGTCCTCACCTGCACCAGCAGGTGCGCCCTCAAGCTCTCCAACGCCTCGCGCTCGCGCTCGCGCGCCGCGCGCCGCTCGGGCGGGGCCGAGGCCAGCGCCTTCGACCACGCGCCGAACTCGGACGGCTCGACCACGAGCGGCACCGACAGGTTGCGCAGACGCTTCACGATGAAGGCGTCGCGCGAAAGCCTCAAGTCCTGCACGGGGCCGCCCCACTCGCCCGCCGGCTGAACCCCGCGCGCGCGCGCAGGGCCGCGCGAGGAGGAGACGCGGCAGACGTAATCGCCGCTCGCCTCGTCGCGCGCGAAGATCGAGACGTCGTCGGCCTCCAGCGTCTCTGCGATCCTCCGCGCGACCGCGCCGTAGAGCTCGTCGATGCCCTCGGCCGCGCGCGTCTCCTGGCTGAGGTCGAAGATGATGCGCCGCTCGTCGTAAGGCAGGGGCGAGAAGCGGCGCGCGACCAGCGGCAGGATTCGCCGCGAGACGAAGCCGTGCAACAGCACGAAGAACGCGAGACACGCCACCGCCGCCACGGCGTCCGCGTGCGCCCAGAGCCTTTCGAGCCACCTGGCGCGGCCGCCCGTCAGCAGGAAGGTCATGACGGCGGCGCAGGCTGCCGCGTTGGCGGCAAGCTCCACCCGCGCCGCGGTCAGCCGCCGCCGCCATGCGCGCATCTTACGGGCGAGTGTTCTGAGTTTCGGCAACTGTCACTTCCTATTCGCGGCCCGCGAGGCCGGGGCCTCCGCCTGAGGGGTCGAAGGGTGCGGACGGAGGTCGGGCCGTACGCCCGCGTACGACCAGACAATCCACGTACCACCCGGAAAGGGACGGAGCGCCGGAGGCTAAACTGATGTTTTCAGGTGCCGGGCGGAAGAAAGGGACTACGGCCTGTCCGTTTCCGCAGAGCCGTAGTCCCACAATCGAAAAAAGATGATGGGCGTTCACTCGTACTTGAGCGCCGTCATGGGATCGACCCTCGTCGCGCGGTAAGCCGGCAGGAGGCACGCGAGGAAGGCCACGAGCACGAGTAAGGCCGCCACGGCGAGGAGGGTCAGGGGGTCGTTGGAGCTGACGCCGTAGAGCAGCCCCGACATGAGGCGCGTGGACACAAGCGCCGCCAACAGCCCCATGCCGACCCCGAGCAGCGCCAGCCTCATCCCGCGGCCGAGCACGAGCCCGAGCACGTCCCGCCGCTGCGCGCCGAGTGCGACGCGCACGCCGATCTCGTGCGTCCGGCGGGCCACCGTGTAGCTCATCACGCCGTAGACGCCCGTCACCGCCAGCGCCAGGGCGGCCCCCGCGAAGACCGCGAAGATGACGAGGCTGAAACGGCGGCCGTCGAGCGACGACGAGACGATCTCTTCGAGCGTGCGTGCGCGGACGGGGACGTTGGGGTCGAGCGCGCGCAGCTCGGCGCTGGCGGCGGAGATTAACGCCGACGGCTCGGCCGAGCCGCGTATCACGTACGAGAAGTTGCTGAGCAGCGGCCGTTGGAGCCCGTAGCTGTAGACGACGGGGCGGACGTCCGCGTCGAGCCCGCGTTCGCGCACGTCGCCGACGACGCCCACCACGTGGAGCAGCCGCCGGTCGCCGTCCATGTTGCCGAACTGGATGCGCTGGCCCAGCGGGTTCTCGTTCGGCCAGACCCTCCGCGCCAGCGACTGGCTGATGACGGCCACGTGCGTCGAGTCGGGTCGGTCTTCTTCCGAGAAGAGGCGGCCCTGGAGCACGGGGATGCCCATCGCCTCGAAGTAGCCGCGGCCTGCGATGCGGTACTCGGCGTAGCCCGTGCGGGACGGGTCGTTGTCGATCAGGAAGGTGCCGTTGCTCCCGCCCCCCGTTATCGGAAGGCTGTTGACGCCGCCCGCGGCGCTCACCCCCGGCATCCCTTTCAGACGTTCGAGCAGTTGCTCGTGGAAGAGCACCAGCCGCCGCTTCTGCTCGTCCGTCTGCGCCGCGGGCAGCGACACGCTCAGCGCCACCGCGCTCTCGGGCCGGAACCCGGGGTCTACGCTGAGCAGTTGCAGGAAGCTCTTGCCGAGGAGCGCCGCGCCGGCCGTGAGCACGAGCGTCAGCGCCACCTGCGAGACCACCAGCGCGTTCCGCAGTCGCGCGCCCTCGCGGCCCGAGCCCGGCCCGCGCCCCGAGTCCCTCAGGTCACTCTGAAGTCCCCCGTCCGAGCCGCGCAGGGCGGAGACGAGCCCCAGCACGAGCGCCGTCAGCAGCGAGAGCCCGAGCGCGACGGCCAGCGCCCGCACGTCCACGCCCACCTCCTCGGAGCGCGGGAGGCCGCCGCCGTTGAGGCCGAGGATAAACTCGACGCCCCAGTAAGAGAGCATCACGCCGAGCGCGCCCGCGACCGACGTCAGCAGCACGCACTCCGTGACGAACTGCCTGAGCAGCCGCAGCCGGGTCGCGCCTATCGCGGCCCGCACCGCGATCTCCTTCCGCCGCGCCGTGGCCTGCGCAAGCAGGAGGTTGGCGACGTTGGCGCACGCTATCAGGAGCAGCAGGCCGACCGCGCCCAACAGGAGCAGGAGGAGCCCGCGCACGTCCCCGACCATTACCTCCTGAATCGGCTCGCCCGAGAGGGAGGCCGCGTCCACGCCGGCTCCGTGATCCGCCTTGAGGCGCGAGCCAACCCCCTTCAGCTCGGCGCGCGCCTCCTCAAGCCCCACGCCGGGACGCAGCCGCGCGACGACGTTCCAGTTGTGCGCCGTCCTCGAAGTCTGCGGCGGGAAGACTTCGCGGGGTATCCACACCTCCGTGCCGCGCGGGTAGTCGAACCCGGGCGGCATGACCCCGACGACCGTGAAACTCCAGTCGTAGATGTTCAGCGAGACGGCGTCGAAATCCCTCCTCCCTCCCAACAGCCGCTGCCAGAATCCGTGACTGACCACGGCCACTCGCCCCCCGCCCGAGTCAACCTCGCCGGCCTGGAACGTTCGGCCGAGGGCCGCGCCGACGCCCATCACGCGAAAGAAATCGCCCGAGGCCGAGGTCACGCGCGCGCGGGCCGGCTCACTCGCCCCCGTCACGCTAGTGATGCTGGGCCTGTACTGCGCGAGCGACTCCAGACTGCGGCCGCCCGAGCGGAGGTCGAGGTAGTTGGGCTCGGCGAACGGCATCGCCGAGCCCTTCTCGCTCACCTCCCGCAGCTCAAGGATGCGCCCCGGCTCGGGGTAAGGGAGCGGGCGCAGCAGCACGGCGTCCACGACGCTGAAGACGGCGGTGCAGGCCCCGATCCCCAGGGCTAGGGAGGCCACGGCCGCCAGCGTAAAGCTTTTGCGCCTGGCGAGCGTCCGCACGCCGTAACGCAGGTCTTGCCACAAGTCTTCCAGCACGGGAACCCCCCTCTGTCTGCGGTACTGTTCTAGGGCCTGCGTCAGGCCGCCCGACTTGACGAGCGCCTGCCGCCGCGCCTCCCGCGGGCCCATCCCGGCCCGCAGGTTCTCTTCGATCTGCATCTGGAGGTGCGCCTCAAGCTCCTCCGCCAGCTCCCGGTCGCGCCCGCCCCGCCCGAAGAGTCCGGCCAGGCGCACGAGCGCGGCGCGGATTCGCCTCACGCGCATCAGGGCTCCTCCGCCGGCGTGAAGAACCGCGCCAGGATGGCGGTCGTCCGCTCCCACTCGCGGGACTCTTCGGCGAGCTGCTTCCGCCCCGCGCGGGTCAGCTTGTAGAACTTCGCCCGGCGGTTGTTGTCGGAGACCCCCCACTCCGAGGAGATGTAGCCCTCCTGCTCCAGCTTGAGGAGCGCCGGGTAGAGCGTCCCGTAGTTGACCGAGAGGGCGTCGCCGCTCGTCTGCTCGATGCGGCGCGCGAGGCCGTAGCCGTGCTGCGGGCCCATCGCCTCCAACGTCTTGAGGACCATCAGCGCCAGCGTCCCCTGCCAGATGTCCGTCTTATCGCCCACCGCCGCCACCTCCTATGGGAAAGGCATAGGTGTATAGCACGCCCCATATTGGAAAGCAATAGGGAATGCCGACAGCCCCGTCACCGCGCGGCGGATTCGTGAACCCGCCGCGCACGCCAAAATGCATGACGCTTTAGGATTCTGGATACAACTTCAAAATCTCGGAGAGTGTCCACTGCGACTGACTATAAGATCGACGAGAATTTCCAATATTTTGGAGGGAATCCATCGTAATGGACAGTTTTTGGGCGAAATCCCGCCCTTCCACGGATTAAATCTATTTTTTGTAGACGAATTCCATCTCTACATTTTTGGTATGTATTTTGCCACGAACTTTTCTCCAACCCCCGAGACGATCTTGTTCACCCCTGTATGTGACAAACCGCGCGGGTCAGCAAAAGCGCCGGAGGACTGTTGGAGAAGTTCTCAATCACGTCAGACCCGACCGAGATCCGCTCTAGACAGAGCCGCCACAGTTAACGAATTAGGAGGGATAGATGAAGACTCGATTTAGTTTCAACTTCCACGTCTTCAGGCCCCTGGCAGTGACGCTGCTGCTCTTCGGCCTTATTAGCGTGGGAGCCTTCGCCCAGTCCGCGGGCGGGCGCGTCAACGGCAACGTGAAAGACGTGCAAGGCGCGGTCGTCGCGGGGGTCACCGTGACCCTGACGGACATCGCGACCGGCCGCCCGGTCACGACCACGACGAATACAGAAGGTTATTTCCTGTTCCCCGACGTGCGCGCCGGCATGTACAGAGTGACGGCCGAAGCCGCGGGCTTTAAGAAGACCGAGGTCTCCGACGTCGAGGTAAACGTCGGCCAGACGGCGACCGTGACCGTCGCGATGGAAGTGGGCGCGGTCGGCGAGACCGTGACCGTCACCTCCTCGGACGCGCAGTCCCTCGTTCACACCGAGAACGCGGAGCTGAGCACGACCGTCCAGACGCAGCAGATCAACGACCTGCCGCTCAACGGCCGCAACCCGCTGACGCTGGCCGGGCTCCAGGCGGGCGTGAACTCGGCCGGCGCCGGGACCCGCACCGCCTCCGTCAACGGCCTGCGCGGGACGTTCACCAACCTGACGTGGGACGGCATTAACATCAACGACAACTTCATCCGCACCGACAGCTTCTTCGGCGTGGCCGCCCCGAGCGTGGCGAGCGTCGCCGAGTTCACGCTGACGACGCAGAACGCGGGCGCCGCCGACGGCCTCGGCGTGGCGCAGGTCAAACTCATCACGCCGCGCGGGAGCAGCGAGTTCCACGGCAGCGTCTTCGAGTTCCACCGCAACGACAGGTTCGACGCCAACACCTTCTTCAACAACGCCGCCGGCAGGTTCGTGGCGACGGACGCGGCCGTGGTCGCCGGGCGCGCGGAGGTCGGCGACCTGCGGCTGCCGAAGCCGAAGCTCATCCAGAACCAGTTTGGCTTCAACGTCGGCGGCCCGATGGTGCTGCCGCGCTTCGGCGAGGGCGGCGACCGCACTTGGGGGCGCGACAAGCTCTTCTTCTACTTCTTCTACGAGGGGACGCGCCTCGACCAGGAGGGCAGCCGCACGCGCACCTTCCTGACGGAGAACGCCCGCAACGGGCTCTTCACCTACCGGCGCGCGGACAACGGCCAGTTGCAGACTGTCAACCTGCTTTCGCTCTCGGGCAGGCCGATTGACCCCATCACCGCCGAACTCGCGCGCCGCGCGCCGCTGCCGAACGACCCGACGACGCTCGACCTGGCCAACGTCGCAGGCGGCACCGCGGTCTCCAACTTCGGCACCTTCCGCTTCAACTCGCCGCTCGGCAGCACCAGCGACCTCTGGGGCTTCCGCACCGACTTCGACGCCTCGGCGCGCCACCGCTTCGAGGCCATCTTCAACCGCTTCACCTTCGACTTCCCGAACTCGGGCGGCGAGCCCTTCCCCGGCGCCCCCGGCGACGGCCAGACCTCGAAGCGCCCCCGCGGCTCGTTCGCGTGGAACTGGACGCCGACCGAGAGCATGTTCAACGAGCTGCGTTTCGGCTTCAACCACTACGACGTGATCTTCTTCACCAACGAGCCCTTCAACCGCGGCTACCGCATCGTCCAGCCGCTCATCTCCGACTCGGAGGATAACTTCCTGCCCCAGGGGCGTCTCGCCAAGACCTACGACCTGATCGACAACGCCACGTGGGTCAGGGGCAACCACACGTTCTTCTTCGGCGGGAACTACCGTAACAACTACATCGAGCCGTTCAACGACGCGGGCATCCTCCCGCAGTTCAACGTCGGCTTCGCCGCGACGAGCACGCCGAACCCGCTCGCCAACAACACGACCTTCTTCCCGGGCGGCATCTCGACCAACGAGTTCAACAACGCGCGCGACATCCTCGCCATCCTGACCGGCCCGATCTCGCAGGCGACGCAGACCTTCAACGCCGCCAACCGGACAGAAGGGTACGTCGCCGGCGCGACGCAGAGGCAGCAGTTCAAGTACTTCAGCCTCTCCGGCTACGGCCAGGATAGCTGGCGCATCAGGCCGAACCTGACGGTCAACCTCGGCCTGCGCTACGAGTTCATCTCGGTGCCCCGCGAGCAGCAGGGCATCGTGCTGCTGCCCACCAACCCCGAGCTGAGCGTGCTGCTCGAGAACGCCGTGCTCGACTTCGCCTCCGGCGGCGACCGCCGCGGCTTCTTCCCCAACGACAAGAACAACTTCGCGCCGCACTTCAGCTTCGCGTGGGACCCGTTCGGCGAGGGCAAGTTCTCGTTGCGCGGCGGCTACTCGATCTCCTACGTGATCGACAACAACATCACGACGGTGCTCAACGCCGTCCGCGGCAACCCGGGCATCATCAGCTCGACCCGCACCATCACGGGCGCCGCGCTCGCCAACCGCACCCCGAGCGGCGGCGTGCCGACCATCGCCCCGCCGACCTTCCAGGTCCCGCGCACCGTCTCGCAGAACCTGACCGAGTTCGGCTTCGGCAGCGCCTTCTTCACCTTCGACCCGAACTTCCGCACGCCCTACGTGCAGCAGTGGAACGTCGGCGTCGAGAAGGAGCTCTTCTGGGACACGGTCGGCGAGGTGCGCTACGTCGGCAACCGCGGCACCAAGCTGACGCGCGGCATCGACAACAACCAGTTGAAGGTTCTGCAAAACACGGCGTTCATCACGGACTTCCGTCGGGCGCAGTTCAACATCGCCAACTGCAACGGCAACCCGAACCCCTCGGCGGCGGCGTGTCCGGGCCGGCAGGCCCTGACTTACATCCCGCAGTTGGGCCTCGGCGGCTTCCTGACGGACGCGGGCGTGCGCAATCTGATTGCGCAGGGGCAGGCCGGCTCGCTGGCCGAGTTCTACGCCGGCGCCAACCGCCCGTTCTTCTTCGGGCAGGGCGTCTCGACCATCCCGGTCACGGACTTCCTCCCGAACCCGAACACGTTCGTCGCCGACCTCTACTGCAACTGCGCCGACTCCTGGTACAACGGCTTGCAGGCCGAGGTGCGCCGTCGCTTCAACGACGGGCTCTACTTCCAGGCCAACTACACCTTCAGCAAGAACCTGACGAACTACGGCGGGACGCAGAGCAACTTCGCCGGCCTGATGGACCTGACGCAGGGCACCAGGCTTGAGAAGCAGCGCGGCGGCGACGACATCACCCACGTCTTCAAGTCGAACTGGATTTACGAGTTCCCCATCGGCCCCGGCAAGAGGTTCGCCGACCGCGGCGGCTTTGTCGGCAAACTGCTCGGCGGGTGGAGCCTCAACGGCCTCCTGCGCTGGCAGTCGGGCGAGCCGGTCTCGATCACCTCGGCCCGCGGGACGGTCAACCGCGGCGGGCGTTCCACGGTCAACACGGTCAATTCGACGCTCTCCGTCGCCGAGTTGCAGTCCAGGACGGGGCTCTACTTCGACCCGACGACCGGTCGCCCCCGTCTCTTCGACCCGACGCTCATCGCGGCCGTCAGGGCTAACCCCGAGAACAACGAGTTCCTGACCAACCCGCGCGCGGGCTTCTTCGGGAACCTGCAACTGACCCCGGTCAGCGGGCCGTCCGTCTTCTTCATGGACGCCAGCCTGATCAAGCGCACCAACATCACCGAGCGCGTCAACATGGAGTTCCGCGTGGAGGCATTCAACGTGCTCAACCACACGGCGTTCGACGTCAGGGGCACCGACACCCAGACGGGCGCGGCCTTGAACGTCAACGAGATACTCATCCACAACATCAACTCGACGGCCTTCGGGCAGATCGACTCGACCTTCGCCCCGCGCGTCATCCAGTTCGCGGCGAAGTTCAACTTCTAATTGAGGCCGGCCGCGACGGCGGCGCGACCCTTAAAAACTGCGCGGGCGGCGCGACCTTTGTAGGTCGCGCCGCCCGCTTCTTTCGTGACCCGCCGGCCGCTACTTATTCTTCTCGGAGAGCGCCTTCTTGATCTTCTCCACCATCTGGCGGGCCTGCGCGGCGAACTCGCCTTCGGGGGCGAGGCGCAGGTACTCCTGGAACTCCGTGAGCGCGTTCTCGCCCTGCCGCGCGCGCAGGAGGATGTTGCCGGCGAGCAGGTGCGCCTCGGCGAAGTCCGGCTTGAGTTGGAGCGCCCTCCCGACCCGCGGCCCGGCCTTCAGGTAATCCCCCCTGTCCCAGTAGACCCGCCCGAGCGTGTAGTGGCCGGCCGCGGACTTCTCGTCTACCGCCAGCCCCTCATTCAACACCCGCTCGGCCTCCTCATACTTCTTCTGACGGCGGTAGACCTCGCCCAGCGCGAACAGCGCGGCCGCGCTCTTCGGGTTTATCTCGCGCGCGCGGCCGAGCGCCGCCGCCGACTGCTCCCAACGGCCCGCGTCCATGTAGACGGTTCCGAGCAGGAGCTGCGCCTCGAAGAAGCGCGGGTAGATGCTCACCGCCTTCTCAAGGTGGGGCAGCGCCTCGTCAACCTTCTTGCCGTTGAGGAGCGCCGCGCGCCCCTTCTCCAACTCGTCGTAAGCCTCGGCCGGGACGTTGGCGTCCCTGGTTCTGCCCCGGGCGTCGGGGGCTGGGGCCGCGCCGTCGGCCTTCTCCGGCGCGAGCTGGAGTTGCAGGTAGTCGGAAGGGTTTGTTTCGAGCTGCACCTGCCGCCGGACTTCACGGTAGCCGGGCATGCGGACGGAGACCACGTACTGCTCCGCCACCAGCCCCGTGAACCGGAACTTCCCCAGGCGGTCCGTCCTCTCCTCGCCGACGTAGCCGCCGCTCAGGCGTTCGAGGCGCACGATGATGTTCTCGGCGGGCGCGCCCCCCTGTGCGAAGCGCACCTGCCCCGTGATGGTTCTCCTCAAGGGGAAGGGGTTGCCTTCGCGCTGCGCGGGCGCGGGGGCCGCGCAGGCGGCGGTGAAGAGTAGCGCGAAGAGCAGTCGAGATACCGCGCGAGACATGGCCGAAGTCCTCCGTCAAGTTCCTGTTCCGCGGGAGGGAGGAGACGGGTCATGTTCGTCCATCCCGCCCGGTAAAACAAGAGGGAGGGGAGCGAACCCCCTCCCTCCGGAAAGCCTGCCCGCGGACGGGCCCTGGCTAAAACTCGAAGCGGGCGCCGAGCCGCATGTTGAACGGCATGTAGAACCCGCGGGTCAGGTCGGTCGCCGCGATGCCGGGCCTCAGGAAGTCCGGGTTGTCCTGCCCCGCCGTGCTCTCGCGGAACATGTCGGGCAGGCGCAGCGTCTGGCTGTTGAAGACGTTGAAGAAGTCGGCGATGAAGATCATCCGCGTCTTCTCCGTCAGCGCCCACTTGTAGTCGGCGTGCAGGTCGAGCCGGGTGTAGAAGTCGGTCCGGCCCAGCTTGCCGCGGCCGCCGACGGGGATTTCGCCCGCGTTGGCGTAGACGGGGTGGGCGAGGTACTCGCTGATCGGCACACCGGACTCGCCGTGGATGCCGCCGCCGAGGTTGAGCCCCTTGAGCGCGCGGCCGAAGCCGGTCTCGCCGAAGGAGTAGTTGCCGTAGATGTTGAAGATGTGGCGGCGGTCAGTGTTGAGCGGGCCGACCGCGAACTGGTCGCCGAGCAGGTTGAACTCGCCGGCCGTGAAGTCGAAGAGCGAGCTGATGGCCGGGTCAGTCTGGCCGTTGTCGTTGCGGAAGTGGCCCTCGAAGTTACCCCTCAGGGAGGCGATGCGCCAGTTCGAGAGCAACTGCCAGTTGTTCGAGAAGCGCTTGTTGAGCTCGATCTCGACCGCCCTGTAGTTGCGCACCGCGTCGGGGAAGCCGTCGGGCACGCCGTCCGCCCCCGACGAGCCGGCGGGCTGGCCGTTCGCGCCGTTGGTCGCGTAGCAGACGCCGAGGTCGGCGTTGACGAAGCCCGGGTCGCACTGCGAGGGGACGGCCCCGCCGGGCGTGAAGTGGAACGAGACGGGGTTGACGGCCGCGTCGAGCGTCGAGCTGACGTTGCCGATGAAGTAGGTCTGGCCGAAGAAGTCGGCCGACTCGGGGGCGACCACCGCCGCGTCCTCGACGATGCGCCCGAGCCGGCGGTCGAGGTACCTCACCGAGAGGGTGAAGTTCTTGGGCAGTTGCTGCTCGAAGCCGAAGATGTGCTCCTTCGTGAAGCCGAGCTTGGTGCCGGGCAGGATCGGGTTGTGCGGGTCGTTGGTCGAGACCGAGATGGTCGCGCCCGTGCCGCCTTCCGCGCCGGTCAAAAGGTGCGCGGCGTCGATGATCGGCGTCACCGTCCCGAACGGGTTGATGCGGACGCGGCGGACGCCGGCCGCGTCGACGAAGAAGTCGGGCGCGAAGCGGCCGTTGCGGAAGTCCTGCTCGGCCGAGAGCGAGCGCTCGGCCAGGTCGAGCGGGATGTACTCGAAGAAGCGGCCGTAGTTGTAGTAGACCTTCGTCTTGCCGCGGCCGAACGGGTCGTAGGTGACGCCGACGCGCGGCGACCAGTTGCCGGTGAAGCTGTAGGCGATGCGCTGCCCCGTCGCGCCCGGGTTGCCGATGAGGCGCTCCTGCTCGTTGCGCAGGCCGAGGAGCGCGGTCACGTAGCGGTTGAAGCGCCAAGTGTCCTGGACGTAGAAGGCGTGGTAGTTCGACTGCGTCTCGAACGAGGTGTTGCCGTACTCGCCGCGATCCTGCCGCAGGTAGACGGGGAACTCCTCGCCGTCGAGGGTGCGGATGGGGCAGAGCGTGCAGGAGGCGTCGGCGCGGAAGAGCGAGAACTGCGCGTTGACCTGCTGGCCGATCTGGTCCGCGGGCAGCGCCGAGAGGTCGGTGACGGGCACGCCCGTCGCGTTGGTCGCCGGGATGGAGAACTTCGGGCCGCTGCGGTCACGCTGCCCCGAGTAGAAGCCGCGCTGGAACTGGTAGCCGAGCCCGAAGGTGTGCTGCCCGAGGAAGTTCGCCATCTTCGAGGTGTCGGCCGCGAAGCGGTAGGTCTTGCCCTGCGTCGGCTCGACGAAGCCGTAGCCGATGGCGGTGAAGTTGCCGCGCGCGGGCTGCGTGCGGTCGATGATCTGGTTGAAGTCGGAGAAGCCCGTCTCGTCGAAGTGGTTCTTGCCCTGGCCGAACGAGGCGCTGAGCGTCCACGTCTTGGTGAGCGCGCCGTTGTAGCGCAGGGCGATGCTGCGCGTGCTGTAGTCCAGCCGGTTGAGCGCCGTCGCGTTGTCGATGTTGAGCGTGACGAACGGCGCGACGTTGGTCTGCGTCGGGTCGCCGAAGATGGAGAAGGCGAAGGTGTGGCTCGGGTTGACGTTGTAGTCGAGCTTGGCCGCGTAGTTGTAGCTGCGGTAGCGGCGCGCGTACTCGTCGCCTAGGATCGAGCGCAGCCCCGAGCCCTCGGCGCCGCGGACGATCTCGCGCCTCACGGTCGGGTTGAACGAGCCGAAGAAGAAGAGGTGGTCGCGCATGCCGGGGACGTAGCCCCCGATGTCCGCGCCGACGTCGTAGTTCTCCTCCTTGAGGAGCTTGCCGAACTTGTTGGTGCGCGTGTCGTCGGGCTGCCTGCGCGTGGCTTCAAACGACTTGGGGCGCATGAAGCCGTAGAGCGCGCCGTGGTACTCGTTGCCGCCCGACTGCGTGATGATGTTGACGATGCCGCCCTGACTTTGGCCGTACTGCGGCTCGAAGCCTCCGGTCTTGACCTGCACCTCCTTGATGAACGAGGTGTTGATGCCGGTGCCGAGCGTGCCGTAGTTGCGCGTGAAGGTGCCCAGGCCCCCAAAGGCCGAGTCGGTGATGTTGACGCCGTCGGCGATGTAGAGGTTGTCGAGCGCCGAGCCGCCCGAGATCGACGGGTTGGCCGTGCCGCCCTTGCCGCTGTCGGCGACGCCGGGGGCCAGGTAGAAGAGGCTCGTCACGCTGCGCTGCACGGGGACGTTCTGGAAGAGCGTGTCGGACAGGTTCTGGCCGACGGCCGTGCTCGCGAGGTCGGTCGCCGCCGCGCCCGAGACGGTCACCACCTCGGAGACCTGCCCCGGCTCCAGCCTGACCGCTATCGACGAGGCGCGCCCGACGTTGACTTCGAGGTCGCCGACCGACGCGGCCTTGAAGCCGGTCATCTCGACCCTGACCGTGTAGACGCCGGGGATCAAATTATCAAACGTAAAGGTGCCTTCGTCGCCGGTCGTCGCCGTGCGCGGGTTGGGTAGCGTCTGGCCGGCGACGGTGACCGAGGCGTTCTGCACGGCGGCCCCGGCGGCGTCCGTCACCGTCCCGGTGATGGAGCCCGTCGTGGAGCGATCCTGCGCGAAGGCGGGGGCCGCGCACAGGAAGACGGCGACGACGAGTTGAACTATTTTTCTCATCAGACTATCTCCTTGATTCAAAGCAGAATCATGTTCGATGTGCCCTGCGATGAAGCTGGGTGGGGAGCGCTGCTGCGGGCAAGAGGCAATCTTTATACCCGCGTGAGCCGCATTTGAATGAAGAGCTGCGGCGCGAAGTAAATAATTTCCGGCGGCGAACCGTCTAGCCCGCAAACGTCCTCTAAGTTCATTATTCCCATGAGGTTCTTCGGCGGACGCCGGGTTATGAGATTCGGGACACATAACATTCCCTCGTACCCCTTTTTATATCCGGGACGGAAAACCACGTCCCCGGATGAGGGCCCCGAATCGACTTCCCGAGCTATAACGAAGTTTTAGAATTCTGGAAAGATGTCTCCATTTTTTTGAAGCGGGACGTCTGCTAAGTCTGGTCTCGAAGTCGATCCCGGAAAGCGTGGAGTGACTAAAACCTTATGAGACTCTTGTCGATTCTTCAGGCCAGGACGGTCGCCTTTCTGGAAGTGGACGAGTTGTTCACGCGCCACCACATACTCGGCCCCGAGTTCACGCCGAAGGTGGCCGAGCGGTACGGGTTCCTGAAGGTCCCGGAGAAGCTCGAGGATTTCCTCGACGAGCAGAAGGGCATTCAGTTCGCTTTCGGCAGGTGGGAGGGGACCGTCATCAACCAGTTGGCGCTCTACGCGCACGGGATCGCCGTCGAGACGGCGGCATCAACGGACATCTCCGAGAAGATTCTTCATGACATGTTGAAGTGGGGTGCGAACACCCTGAACATCAATTACCACCAGGACATGATTAAGCGGAGGGCTTACGTGAGCGGGCTGCTGTTCTCGACGGAGGTCTCTTTAAACGCCCTGCACCCCAAGCTCCGGGGGGTAGGAGAGAGGCTGTCCACTTCCGTCGCCAACAGCCTCGGGCACGTCTTCCCTTACGAGGTGACCGGCGTCTTCTTCGGCTACGACACTACCCACACGAAGCCTAACGCCCCGATCTTCACCATCGAGAGGCGGGCGGACGTTCCCTTCTCGGAGAACAAGTATTTTTCGACCGCCCCCCTGCCGACCGACGAGCACCTCAGGCTGCTGAAGGACTTCGAGGCCGCCCTCAAAGAGTAGGACGCGACGGCCGGGCCGCCGCGCTTTGTGTGTCCCGGGGCCGATGTGGTAGTAGTCTTTGAGCAGCGTCTCGAAACGGTCTGTGCTATGCGGCTCGACCGAGGGCCCTCTCCTCACCCAGGCAGAGTCTCGCTTCCCGGATGCCGTCACGAACAAATTCACATAGGAGCCGCGCGGGTCTGTCCCGCGCTAATGAGTGCAAGAAATAGTCATGAGACCCTCGCGTCTAATCATATCCCTCTTCTTCGTCCTGCTGCTCGCGGGCGTCTGCCGCGCGCAGTTCTTCCCCCTCCCCGGGAGTTTTAGCTACTCGCTCAACTCCATCAACGACGTGTTCGACGTGAGCCCCGACGGCAAGGTCGCGGTGGCTTTGCGCAACGACCCGAACTCGGTCCACCCTGCCTACCTGACGACCTTCGACCCGCTGACCGGGGCGCAGTTCGACAGCAAGAGCTTCGGCTTCGGCCCGCTCGGCGTGCGGCTCGCGCAGGTGGGCGGTTCGCTGCGCGCGGTCGTCCTGACGAGCCAGGGCGGGGCGCGCGCCGTCACCCTCTTCGACGTGGCCGCCGACGGGAAGCTGACCCAGCTCGCCATGACGACGCTGACCAACTCGAACTCAGACAGCGGGTCGAACATCGTCCTGAGCGGCAAGGCCGGCGTGGGCTTCGCGCTGGTCGCGGGCGGGCCCGGCAAAGAGCTGGTGGCCTTCAGCCTCAACGACGGCTCGGTCGTCGGCCGGCTCGGCGTCCCTCAGCCGCTCACTTTCAGCGGCGACGCGCTGGAGATGGTCGAGACCTCAGACAACAAGCGCGTGCTGGCCTTCCTCAGCGACCTGAGCACGCTGGTGCTGGTGAACGCCGCCGACCCCGCGTCCATGTCGTTGATGGGCACCACCGCGCTGCCGAGGAACAGCGAGTTCAGCGCCACCTCCTTCGCGGGCATCGCCTTCAGCGCCGACGCACGTTACGTGTTCGTCGGCAACGGCTTCACGGACTTCTCCGCGGTGGACGTGACGCTGCGGGAGGTGGTTGACTCCATCGGCGGCAACTTCCGCTTCGGCCGCGCGAGGATTTTCGAGAGCGGCCCGACGAGGCTGCTGGCCGTCCAGAGCACGACCTCGGGCACGGGCGCGGGGCAGAACGCCCTGCTGCTCGTGAACGCTGCCGACCCCTCGAATCTGAACATCGTCAACCAGGCGTCCAACCTCCTCTCCTTCAGGTCGGACTTCGTCTTCTCGCAGGCGGGCGACCGGCTCTACGTCGCAGCGGAGTCCGCACTCCTCGCCCTGGCCGTGCCGGGGCTGACGAAGATTTGGGAGCAGCCAGTCCCCTTCCCCCCCTACTCTTCGCCGAGCCCGAAGCAGGTGAAGGTCTACAACCAGTCCAAGGAGGTCATCGGCGCGTGGGAGGTGTCGTTCGGCAACTTCACGAGCCTGTTCGGGTCTTTCCCGTCCGACCCGCCGAACGTCTCGGTCGGCGACCCCGCCGTGCCGGTACCGGAGGGCGGGGCCGTTAACTTCCACATCTCGCTCTCCGCGCCCACGATGCACAGGATAACGGTTGACTACACCACCTCGAACGAGACGGCCTTCTCGCCGGGCGACTTCGAGCCTGTAAGCGGGTCCTTGGTCTTCGGGCCGGGCGAGGTGCAGAAGACCGTCGTGGTTCAGACGATCAACGACTCGACCTTCGAGTTCGACGAGACCTTCAAGCTGAACGTGGCGAAGACGAACGTCGGCACCGTCGGGCGCTCGCCCGCCTTCGTCACCATCCTCGACGACGACCCGCCGCCCCTCGTCTCGGTCGTCGCCGGCTCGGTCGCGGAGGGCGACTCGGGCACGAAGACGGTGACGGTGGAGGTCGTGCTCTCGGAGGTGTGCGGCAAGCCCGTCACCGTCAGCTACGCGACCGCCGACGGCACGGCCAACGCCGGCACGGACTACGCGGCGGCGAGCGGCCAGGTCACCCTCAACCCGGGCGAGACGCGCAAGACCGTCTCTATCACCGTCAACGGCGACGCGGCGGCCGAGGCGGACGAGACCGTTCTGGTCAGGCTGAGTTCGCCCGTCGAGGCGACGCTCGGGACGGCGCAGGCGGCGCTGACCATCCTGAACGACGACCCCAAGGTGCAGTTCGGCGTAACGAGCGTGACCGTGACGGAGGGAACTGACCTCTTCGCGACGCTCAACGTCACGAGGTCTACAGACCTCTCGGCGGCGACGACCGTTTCGTACGAGACGCTGCCCGGCACGGCCTCGCCGAGGGGCGACTACACGGCGGCGTTCGGCAGGCTGCGTTTCGCGCCGGGCGAGGCGTCCAAAGAGATCAAGGTCTTGATTACAGACGACGCCTACGGCGAGCCGCAGGAGTTTTTCACGGTGCGGCTCACCGGGGCCGAAGGTGGCGTGGTCGGCGCGACCGCCGTCGCCACGGTCAGGATTAACAGCGACGAGGCGGCGGACGCCCCGAACCCCGTGCGCGAGGCCTCCTTCAACGCGCAGTTCTTCGTCCGCCAGCACTACGCGGACTTCCTCGGCCGCGAGCCCGACGCGGACGGCCTTCAGTTCTGGACTAATCAGTTGACGAACTGCTTGAACCCGCCGCCAGCGGACCTGACGGTCTGCCGCGTCAACGTCTCGGCCGCCTTCTTCCTCTCCATCGAGTTCCAGAACACGGGCTATCTCGCCTACCGCACCTACAAGGCGGCCTACGGCGACGCGACGAGCGTCATCCCGGCCGCGGGCGGCGGTACGGAGACGGTCTCCGTGCCCGTCATCCGCCTTAACGAGTTCCTGCCCGACACGCGCGCCATCGGCGACGGCGTCGTCGTCAACTCCGACGGGTGGGAGCAGAGGCTCGAAGCCAACAAGCAGGCGTACATGCTGGAGTTCGTCCAGCGGGCGCGGTTCCAGGCGGCCGTCCCCTTCACGGATGCGGCGCAGTTCGTCGATAAGCTCTTCGCCAACGCGGGCGTGACGCCGACCCAGGCGGAGCGTAACGCGGCCATTACAGCCTTCGGGTCGGGCGACGCGGCGGGGCGCGCCGCGGCCTTGCGTCTGGTGGCGGAGAACCCGACCCTCCAACAGGCAGAGCTTCGCCGCGCCTTCGTGCTGATGGAATACTTCGGCTACCTGAGGAGGAACCCGGACGACCCGCAGGACGTGGACTTCCGCGGCTGGAAGTTCTGGCTGGATAAGCTGAACGAGTTCAACGGCGACTACGTCGCCGCCGAGATGGTCAAAGCCTTCATCACCTCCGACGAGTACGTGAAGAGGTTCGGACAGTAGTTAAGGTCAGAACCGCCCGCGGTAGCGGGTGGCCCTCGCATTTAAGGCTTGCCGATTGTCGAGAATCACTCTCTTCAATCGGCAAAGCCTTCTTAGTAAGGGCCACCCGCTACCGCGGGCGGTTCTGACCGCTATCTCGTGGGGGCGTGAGTGCGACTATCTGGTCTGAGCCGTTGACCGTGGCCTGACACTTCGCGCCGGCGGTGAACAGTGAGAACTCCTGGCCGCCCACCTCCCGCTCGTAGACCTTGTCGGTCTGAAGGTCGCGCAGGAATACCCGGTAGCGCTCACCGCGCACGCGCTCCTTCCTCGTCTTGCCGCCCACAAATTTCGGCCAGTGCGGTTTCAGGTCGGCCCCCTGCGCCGACAGCGTGTCCGCCTGCACCCAGCGCATGACCGAGTATTCGACCTTGTTGCGGTAGACCGGCACTTCCTTGTAGTCGTCAACGACCTTCTCGCGCGTGCGCGTGACCGTCTGGTAGTCGTCAACCTGCTTGCTCCGCGTCTTCGTGACCGCCCGGTAGACGGGCCGCGTGCAGTACACGTCCTCGAAGTAGCCGTTGCCCCGGTTGCGCGTGCCGCACTTATACCTCTCGGTCCCGCCGTACTCCCGGTCTGTGTAAGTCTCGGTGACGGTTCGCGTGCCGACCTTCACGCGCTCCTTATAGTCTTCCCGGACGACGTGGGAGCCGGCCTTCACGCGTTCGTGGTGGTGAACCTCTTGACGCCTTGAGATGACCCGCGCGTCCGAAGGCACCGAGCCCTCCCAGTCTTCGGAGACGACCTCCCTGTACTCTTCGACGACGATCGAACGCCTCCACTCCACGCGGTCAACCGCCAGCTCCACCTGCCGCGAGAGCGCGGGCGTCGGGTCGGGCTTAGACGCTAACGCCTGAGGCTCGGCCTTTGGCGCGAGCGCCTTCTGTGCCGGGCCGATGGCACCGCCCAGCAGCAGGAGCAGGTACAGGAGTATTAACCCCGCGCCGAAGATGCTGACGATGAGAATGGCGAGGGTGAGATTCGGCGGCCGACGCGGCACGACTGCCGCGCCCGCGTCGGCCTGCCCCCGGGCTTGATAACGGTTCGGGGTGTGGGGTGGCGGCGGCGGCTGACCGCCGTGAGGGAGTCTGTTGACGGTGACCTCACGAAGCCTTGAGCCTCCGCGCGGGGCGGCGCAGGTCTGGCACCTGTCGAGGCCGAACCGGTTGGAGCCGCCGCAGGTCTCGCAGAGCCAGTCCGGGCCGCCTGCGGCCTCACGCAGCAGGGCCTCGTCCGTCAACGGCGGGGCTTCGTCGTCGAGGAAGAACTCCACGTCCGCGCCGCGGCGAGCGCCGCAGCTCGTGCAGTCCATGTCGCGCCCGCGGCAGACCGTGCGGCAGAAGGGGCAGCGCCACTTACCCTCGTAGACAGCCAACTGTTCTTCCCCCGATGAGGCTGCGGAAAAGTCCCGACCCGCTCGCTATCTGATTTTGCCGGCGGCTCGAATTGCCGATGTAAGTCGGCCCGTGAATGACGGCGCGACATTATCACACAAAAGTTTCCTGTGTTGAGCCGCTTTTCGCAGCTTGAATCGGAAAGGGAACCCGGTTACATAATCACGCCATGGAAGACTACAAGGCGCTGCTGCACGTGCGCCTCGCCGAGGAGGTCATGGGCTGGTCGGACGTCGAGCCGTCGCGCGAGAGCGGGTCGTTGAGGTTCTACGGCACCGTCCACACCAACCGCGGGCCGCAGCGGCGCGAGGTGCCCGACTACTCCAACGACCTCGGCGCGATGTGGGGCGCGGAGCAGTACCTGAAGAGCCTCGGCCTGACGGGAGCCTACCTGGAGGCGCTCGGGGAGGTCGTGGGGGCCGCCGACCTCTCCGTTCACGAAGACCTCTTCCGCATGGTCAACGCGTCCCCTGCACAAAGGTGCGAGGCCGCCCTGACCGCATACCGTCTAAGCGTCCACGGACGTTAACCGGGCGAGAATCTTTCGTGAGGGCAGCCGGTTCTGTCGGCGAGAGGATTAAGAGGAGGGTGAGACAGTCTCGCGGCGGTAGGCGCGTCCCAGCAGAACGTCCGCGATGGCGTCGGAGACGGGCAGCCCCGGGCAGTGTTCGAGCCAGAAGAACTCGCCGGAGGGGTTTACTTCCAGAAAGACGTGTCGCCCGTCGGGCGTGACGATGAGGTCAATCGCGCCGTAATTCAGGACGAAGCAGTCCATCAGGCGCAGGAGTTTCTCTTCGACCTCGCGCGGGAGCTCGTAAGGCCGCCAGGCTTCGATCATGCGGAGGCCGTCGCGCCGCCAGTCGTTCGCGGCGCGCGCCGAAGACTGCGAGTCGATGGAGGCCGCCATGACGCGGTCGCCGACGACCGTGGCGCGCACCTCAAGCGCCTTCGGAACCATCTCCTGAAAGGTGGCGGGGCAGAGGCTCAGGCCGGAGAGGTCTGCGAGGTCTTCGGGCCGCACAGGGTTTGTGAAGACGACGAGTTCCCGCCCGCCCTCGTAAACCGCGAAGGACGAGAGCATCTTAGTCACCACCCCGCCCTCGCACCCTGCGGCGAAGGCGCGCACGGCCGCGGGGTCGTTGGAGGTCAGCGTGCGCGGAATCTCCAGCCCGACTTCGCGCGCCACCTGTAACTGTAGCTGCTTGTTCTCGGCGTGGCGGATCTGCTGCACGGCGTCGAGGCGGAAGGCTCTGAGGCTTGCGAGCAACCCTTGCGCGGCGGCGCGCGCTTCGGTGAGAGAAGCTCGGCGCAGTTGTTTGTCGAGCGTCGGGGGGAGCCGCGCGCCGAAGTTGAGGCGGCGGTGCCAGACCGCCGTGACCTCGCGCAGGTCGAACTCGCCTTCGTCGCTCGAAAGCGTCAGCCGCTCTTCGCCGCCCACCCCGTAGAAGGCGGAGAGGCGCACCTCGGTCGGGTAGCGGTCGGTGTCGAAGCGAATCGCTTCCCCTCCCTTGCGCTCGATGGCCCGCGAGACCGTCGAGACACTCTCGTTATCATCGCTGTGTGTGATGATGAGGACAGTCGGCATAAGGAATGATGAATGCGGAATGATGAGTGAAAGGGTGTTGGGTGCTGTGCCGGGTGCTGGGGAAGACAAAACCAGCACCCAACACCTAACATCCAGAACCCTCTTTTACTCGCCACTCGTCACTTAGCAAAGCTCCCGCGAGGGCGTCGGCGATGGGCAGGCCCAGGTCGCGTTCGAGCATGCCCCACTCGCCGGCGGGGTTGACCTCAAGAAAGACGTGCTTGCCCGCGGGGGTGCGGATCAGATCGACCGCGCCGAAGGCGAGCCCCAGCTCCGACATCAGCGACCGCAGGCCGCTTGAGACTTCGGCGGGAAGCTCGTCCCTCCGCCAGCGGCACTCTTCCGGCGCGGCCCGCCGCCAGTCGGTCTGACCGCGCGACGTGCCGCTCGCGTCGAGCGCGCCCGTGAAGGCTTCGCCCGCGACCCACGCGACGCGCAGCTCGCAAGCTTTAGGGATCAACTCCTGAAAGACTACGGGGCTGTGGCGGAGCGTCTCGGCGCCGTCTAAGTCTTCCGCACTGACCCGGCTCGTGTAGACGAAGTCGGAATCGGCGTTCATGCCGACCGTCAGCGGCCGGAGGAGCTTCACCACCATCCGGCCTTCGGTCTCTGCGAAGAAACGCCGGGCCGCGGCGGGGTCGTTGGTGACGAGCGTGCGCGGGATGCGCAGCCCCGAAGCCGCCGCGACGCGGAGCTGCCGCTGCTTGTTCTCGGCCGCGCGCCCCCTTTGAATGTCGTTGACCCAGCGGGCCTCGTGCAGCGCGTCGAGGAACCCCTCGAACGCGGCGACGGATTCTCTGACGCACATCTCTCGAAAGCGCTCGTCGAGGTCTGCCCCCATCTGCGGCGTCCAGAGCTTGCGCGCCCAGACGGCGCGCACCTCTTCGGCGGAAATCTGCGCGCCCGCGTCCTCGACGAGATGCGCGGCGCGGTCGCCCCCAAGGCGGGCCGAGAGCTTGACGGAGGCGGGAAAGCAGTCCGTGTTCAAGCGGAAGGGGCGCGCGCCCCTGCGCTTGAGAGCCTCCGCGACCAGCTCCACGGTGTAGAAATCGCCGCTGTGTGTGAGCAGCAGAACCGCGTCGCAAGATGCTCTCGGAGTCATACGTTATGGAGACGAGTTGCCCGGGAGCACGCGCGCGGCCGAAGCGGGCAACAGCGCGCGGGCTTCCGGAACATCCGGCGGGTCGGGCGTGGTACTGTTCCGAAGGACTCCGCGCGGACTCCTTCGAGCAGCATCTATCGGTTGGCGAGGTGTCCAGTCGGTTCGGTTAAGGAGTCGAAAAACCAATCTATCTCGTCCCTGTCGGACGGGTACTTCAGAGTCATGTGCCGCTCCGCGGCAGGCCGGAGAACGCCGTCGGTGCCCTGCCCCTCGCTGTTCTGACCTTCGAGGAAGCGCGCGAAGAACGGAAGACTCTCCGCGGGGGTGTTAGAGTCGCTGCGGACGTTGGCGTCTGTGTCTTCTGACATCTATCCTTCTCCTTTCAGGGGTAAAAGGTAAAAGTGAGGTGCTGGGACTGAGAATTCGACGGCGAGACATATCAACGTCGAAACAAACTACATGTCAACGGTGTTGCCGGCTACTCCCGAGTCTGACAGCCCCTCCCGTTGTAGTTGGAACCATGCGAACTGATACGCGTACTACCCCCTCTCGGATGCGTGATTTAGAAAATAAGATGTTTAAGCTCCGCCGGGCTGTTCCTGAAGACGTTGAAGCCGTCCGCGAGATTTACTCCTCGGCCGCGGGGCGAGACGCGCCGTTGGATGAAGTCTATCTGGATAGACTCATCCGGGACGGAGGACTGTTCGTCGCCGAAGAGACGGCCGGCGTGGTCGGCTTCGGGAGCATCGAAGTGGAAGCCGCGGAGCACGTCCGGTGGTTGTACGTGCTGCCCGGGCGGCAGGGCGGCGGGGTCGGGTCGGCGCTGCTCCGGCGGTTGGAGCGGGTCGGGTGGGAGGCAGGGTTACGCTCGATCAGGCTGCACGCGGCGACGGGCGCGGTCGGGTTCTACCGTCGGAACGGCTACCGCGAGGCGACGACCGACGAAGAGGTCGGGCACGACCATGAAGGGGTCGAGATGTTGAAAGAGCGTGAGCCGGGGCACCTTTAAGATTTATGAAAGCGTTCATCATCGCCATCGCCATACTGTTTATGGCCTCCGGTGCCGGCAACCTCTCCGGCTCTCCGAGCCGCGCCGTGCAGGGCGAACGCGAGCCGGGCGCGTGCGAGGCGGCGGCGGCCGAGCTGGCAAGGTTCGACAAAGTCGGGAAGGAATGGGGTGCGAGTAACGAGGGCGATCCCTACACGACCGTGAGGCATCACGCGGCCGACGGCGAGTGGTTCGGGTATGGTGTCACCATCTACAAATTGAAGTCCCGCTTTAAGAGAAGTGTTCGCCTCATCGTCGAGGACTCGGAAGGGTTGATCGAACTTCGGCAGTTGTCGGACGAGAAGGGGCGCCGGGTCGGGCAGCGTGTGGTGAAGGAGAGGCGGGAGGGCGAAGCCACACGCGTCGCCGTCTGGGTAATCATGGATCGGATGATTCAAGGGGTAGACGCGCCCTCCCTGGCGCTGGCGCTTGCCGCCGAGAGAGTTCTCATCACCTGCCCGGCGGAGGCGAGACGCCGCCTCAAGCAACACTAGAGCGTTTATCGCATGAGCATACCGACGACCGTTTAGAGGCGGGCTGCGGCCCGCCGGTGCGTGGTACACCGCAGCGAGCACCGGCGGGCCGAAGCCCGCCTCTAAACGGAGTATACTGATTAGCAACCTGCTCTAACTCAGCCTCTTCATTTTCCCTCCTCTGACCGCACAGCGGGGTACGCATTGCACCCGGGCGCAGTCGAGTCCCTTCAGGTGTCCGGAGTTTTTCGCCCGGGCCACCTTCACACCCGGCGTAAACTTCGATTGGCCGCAGGATTCGACGTGGCTCGTCCGTTGCTTTTGAGTTCGCTCTGCGAAAGAGACTCGGGTTCAACTTATGCCTGAAGGCGTAAGCAGTAACGTCGGGAGGGTGGTCGCAGTTGTACCCGCGCGGATGGGCTCGTCGCGCTTTCCGGGTAAGCCGCTGGCCCCGCTCCTGGGCAGGCCGATGGTCGAGCACGTTGTGCGGCGCGCCGCGATGTGCGAACGACTCGACGCGGCCTACGTGGCGACCTGCGACGAAGAGATACGCGCGGCGGTCGAAGGCTTCGGCGGCGAGGTCATCATGACTTCGGCCGCCCACGAGCGCGCCAGCGACCGCGTCGCGGAGGCCGCCGCGGGGCTGGGGGCCGAGGTCGTCGTCATGATTCAGGGCGACGAGCCGATGGTCACGCCGCGGATGATCGCGGCGTCGGTCGCGCCGCTCTACGATGACGCCTCCGTCTCGTGCGTGAACCTCGCGCGACGCGTCACGAGGCGCGAGGAGTACGTTGACCGCAACACCATCAAGGTGCTGATGAACGTCAGGGGTGACGCCGTCTACTTCTCGCGCGCCCCCGTCCCCGACGGGGCCTTCGCGCCCGGGACGGCGGCCGAGAGTCCGCCGGTCTTCAAACAGGTCTGCGTCATCCCCTTCCGCCGCGACTTCCTGCGCGAGTTCGCGCTTCTCGCGCCGACGCCCCTGGAGCGCGCCGAGTCCATCGACATGCTACGCGCAATCGAGCACGGCCGCCCCGTGCGGCTCGTCGAGATAGAAGAGGAGACTCACGCGGTGGACACGCCCGAAGACCTGCGCCTGGTCGAGGCACTGATGCGTGACGACCCGCTCGTAAGACTCTACGGCGGGGCGCGCGTCCGCGAGAGGAGGCGCTTATGAGCTGGCGTGTGCTGGTCAGCGCGCCCTACATGCTGCCGGTGCTCGAAGAGTTCCGCCCGCGCTTCGAGCGCGAGGGCGTCGAGGTCTTCGCGGCGGACGTGCGCGAACGGCTGAGCGAGGCGGAACTGCTGCCGCTCGTCGCGGAGATAGACGGAGCCATCTGCGGCGACGACCAGTTCACCGAGCGCGTGCTCAGCGGCGCGCCGCGCCTGAAGGTCATCTCGAAGTGGGGCACCGGCATCGACTCGATTGACGCGGGCGCGGCGGCGCGGCTCGGCATCAGGGTGTGCAACACGCCCGACGCCTTCACAGACCCGGTGGCCGACACCGCGCTCGGCTACGTCCTCTGCTTCGCGCGCAGGCTCCCTTGGATGGACAGGAACGTGCGGCGGGGAGAGTGGTTGAAGCCCGACACGGTCGCGCTGCGGGAGTGCACGCTCGGGGTGGTCGGGGTCGGCCACATAGGCCGCGCGGTCGTGCGCCGCGCGCGCGCATTCGGGATGAGAGTGCTCGGGACAGACCCACAGCCCCGCCCGGTTCGTTCGTCGCGGAGGCCGGCTTGAGCATGGTGCCGCTCGACCTGTTACTTAAAGAGTCCGACTTCGTCACGCTCCACTGCGACCTGAACCCGACCTCCTTCCACCTCATCGACGACGCCGCGCTGGCCCTCATGCGACCCGCGGCGCATCTCGTCAACACTTCGCGCGGCCCCGTGGTGGACGAGGCCGCGCTCGCACGCGCTCTCGCCGGACGCCGTCTCGCCGGGGCCGCGCTCGACGTGTTCGAGGTCGAGCCGCTTCCCGGAGAGAGCCCGCTCCGCGCGCTTGATAACTGCCTGCTCGCGCCGCACAACGCCAACTGCGGCCGCGCCGCGCGTGCGCGCGTTCACGAATCGACTATCGCCAACCTCCTCTCGGCGCTCCGGGAGGCCGGATGAGCGCGCGCGTCGAAGGCGGGTGGCTGCTGGGACGAGGCGTCCGCGCGCTTCTGCGTTGCGACGAGGCCGAAGTAGTCGCGGGCATCGCGCGCTACGTCGTGTCGCAGCACACAAGCCTGCGTGTCGGTTCGGCCCTGATGGAGAGAGCGCGCGCGACGCCGCTCCCGGCTGCGGCGGCGCTGCTCGGGGGCCTGACGAGGTTTCTCGAAGTGCGCGCGGGCGAGGGCCGCGAGGGAGCCGTGTGGGTCGCGCGCCTCGGCAACGAGCGGCGGGCGTTGGAAGCGCTGCCCCGGCTCCTCCCCGAAGTGGGCTGGACTGAGTGGAAGTTTCGCCGCCCGCCCGACGCCGCGGCGCTGCGTGCGCTCGCGGCCCTGCGGCCCTCGTCGGTGCGCCGCGCCTTCGGGCTCGCGCGACGGCTGCACCGGCGTTACGAGTTCTTCAAGGTGCTCCGCGTCTTAGAGCTTCTCGGCTACTACGCGCGCTACCTCGCGCTCTTCCGCGGCGGGCGCTTCAGCCTTGCCGTAATGTCGAGCCACAGCAACCCGCACGGCATCGCCTTCAACCTCGCGGCGCGCAGGTGCGGCGTCCCCGTAGTGCTCGTTACGCACGGGATGCCCGTCCGCCCCGTGGCCCAACTCTCCTACGACCTGGCGCTGGTTCACTGCGAGGCGGCGCGGCGGACGTACGAGGAGGAGGGGTGCCGTATGTGCCGCGTCCTCGTCCACGGCCGGCGGCAAGACCACGCGCTGATGTCCGACGCGCCGCTCCCGGAACGTCTCTCCGTCGGGCTCTTCCTCTGCAAGGACGTGAACGAGGAACGCATGCGCGGCCTCGTCGGGCGGCTGCTCGACGACGCGCGCGTGTTGGGCGTCCTCATCCGCCCGCACCCGAAGAACCTCTGGCGCGGGCTGGAAGAGTGGGTGGCTTCGCGCCGCGAGCCGCGGCTGAGTCTGAGCAAAGGCCGGCCCGTCTTCCGGGACATCGCCGCCTCCGACCTCGTCCTCGCGGGCAACTCAAGCGTGCTCGCGGAGGCCCTGACGGCCGGCCGGCCGGCGGCCTACGTGCGGGGCATCGACTACGGCTCTTACGACCTCCACGCCTTCGTCGCCCGCGGCCTCGTCTACGAGTACTCTGACGACCGCGGCCTCGACCCGGAAGCGATGCAACGCTTCTACCTCCGCCCCGACTGGCCGGCCTCGCTCCGCCTCTTCGCCAACGTTGACGAAGACGAAGCTTCGGTCGCCCTACGGACGAGCGCCGCCCTGCGCGAAATCATTTCGCGGAGGTGACGGTACTCGTACGCGCCGTCGCCGCTCGTTAAGAAGCGCGCGCAACCGACTGCTCAGCCCTTCCCTCCGCAAAAGACTTCGCTGCCACCTTCCTGATGAAGGCCGCGACCACGTCCGGCGCGGTCAGCGGCAGCATGTGCCCGCCCTCGACAAGCTCGAGGTCTGCGCCGTTAATCTTCGACGCGACCTCGACGCCGTGCAGACGGTGTTCGAGGACGCGGTCGCCCATGCCGTAGATGATGCCGACGGGGAGTTGCAGCTCGGGGTAGCGCTCGACCAGAGGGGCCAGCTCGCCCTCAAGCGCCACGAGGTCTTCGGACGCCGTGCAGAAGCTCTTCGGCCTCAGGCCGAGGAGGCCGCCGCCCGCGGTCGCGTAGTCCGCCGGGACCGGGTCCGGCCCGAAAAGCGTGTCGAGCACCTGCGCGCGGCGCAGGATGGAGGCGGGCGTGGCGACCGTCCACGCGACGAGTCTGCGCAGGGGGCGCGAGGTGATGATGAGGTTGTTGAAGATGGGGGGCACAGTGCCCTGTGCGTTTGTGAGCGGCGCGATGAGCGCGAGTCCCCGCACCTGCTCGGGGTGCGCGAGCGCGACGGCCAGCGAGACGGTGCCGCCCATCGAGTGGCCGACGAGCAAGGGGCGTTCGAGACCCATGGCGCGGATGAACTCCGAAACCGTCTCGGCCTGCGAGCGCACGCGCGCGCACGCGCTCGGGGCGCGCGTGGACTCGCCCGACCCCGGCCGCTCCATCACGACCACGCGGAAGTCGCCCGCGAGGCGTTCGACCAAAGAGTGTGTGAAGGTGCGCATCGACGCGCCCAGCCCGTGGATGAGGAGGAGCGTCGGGCCGGTTCCCTTCTCCAGGTAGTGTATGCGCTCGCCGCCGACTTCGACGAAGCGGCCGAGGGGCGGAAGTGCGGTGTCCACGCGGCGCGCCGTGTGGGCCGTGAAGAGGACGAGCGCGGCGGCCGCTGCCAGCGCGAGCAGCACGATGAAGGCAACGAGATAGAGCATCACTTACCCACCCGCAGCGCGAGCACCTTCCAGTAAGAGACCGGCAGGGCGCGCGCGATAACTGAAATGAGCCTGGCGTCGGAGCCGACGATGACGCGATCCTGGCGGCGTTCGACGCCGCGCACGATGGTCTCGCCGGCGACCTCCGGCGGCAGCCGCAAAAGCTTCCGGAAACGCTCGTGGCGGCGCGCCACCTCCTCCTCACTCACGCCCGCGGGGACGCGCGCCCTCTCCGCGATGGAGGTGGCAACGCCGCCCGGGTGCACAACGGTTACGCCCACGCCCGAGCCTTCCAGCTCGTGGCGCAGCGCCTCCGAGAACCCGCGCACCGCGAACTTACTCGCCGCGTAGGCCGCCTGCTCGGGCGGCGCGACGATGCCGAAGACGCTCGACAGGTTCACGACGCGGGCGTCGCCGCTCGCGCGCAGCAAAGGCAGGAAGGCGCGCGTCATGCGCACCACGCCCCAGAAGTTGATCTCGAAGAGCCACTCGAAGTCCTCCTCCGAGACCTGCTCGAACGTGCCGCCCACGGCGACGCCCGCGTTGTTGACGAGCAGGTTGACGCCCCCGTGCTCGGCCGCGACTTGCGCCGGGAGGTCGGCCACGGCCGCGCGGTCGGCCACGTCCAGCCGGTGGCGGGACGCGCGGACGCCGGAGCTTCGCACGAGTTCCGCCGTGCCGGCCGTCCCCGCTTCGTCTATGTCGGCCAGCGCCAGGTGGCAGCCGCGGCGCGCCAGAGAGACGGCTATCGCGCGACCGATCCCACCCGCCGCGCCGGTGATGACCGCCGCCTTCCCTTCGAGGCGCATGCGCTCAGCCATGCGCGGCGACCTCCTCCTTCTCCTCCGCGTGGCGTGTCACGGGGGTCTTCTTAAAATCCATCGTGCCGTCGTCCACGCGGCCGTACCGCATCATCGAGAGGTCTTTGACGTAGTTCTGGTGAAGCCGCCACGGCGTCTTCGAGCCCTGCCGCGGGAGCGCGTCCAGCGCGCGCCGGACGTACCCCGAGTTGAAGTCGATGACCGGCTCGTCTTTGACTTCGGGGTCGTTCACGCGCGGGGTGCAGACGGCGTAGCCTTGGCCGTCCATGTGGTTGAGCAGCCTGCACACGTACCCGGCCGTGAGGTCGCACTTCAGAGTCCAGGAGGCGTTGGTGTAGCCGATGGCGAAGGCGAGGTTCGGCACGTCGCTGAACATCATCCCCTTGTAGACGAGCGTCTTCGGGAAGTCCACGGGCTCGCCGTCCACGACGAGCTGCATCCCTCTCATCAGCCTCAGCACGAGCCCCGTGGCCGTCACGACGATGTCGGCGTCGAGCTTCTCCCCGGACTTGAGCAGCAACCCCGTCTCGGTGAACGTCTCGATGTGGTCGGTCACCACGGAGGCGCGGCCTTCGCGTATCGAGCGGAAGAGGTCGGCGTCCGGGACGAGGCACAGGCGCTGATCCCAGGGGTTGTAGCGCGGCGTGAAATGCTTCGAGGCGTACTCCTCCCCGAGCTGCCGGCGCACCCCCTTCGCCACCATCCCTTTGAAAAGTTCGGGCCGCTTCCGGGCGAGGTTGTAGAAGAACGTCCCGAGCAGCACGTTCTTCCAGCGCGTGAGCATGTAGGCGGCGTGCGCCGACAGTCGCCGTCGGAGCCAGTTGGCAATCTTATCCTCGGCGGGGCACGAGACGACGTAGGTCGGCGAGCGCTGGAGCATCGTGACGTGCGCCGCCCTCTCCGCCATCGCGGGGACGAGCGTGACGGCCGTCGCGCCGCTGCCGATGATGACGACGCGCTTGCCCGCGTAGTCGAGGTCTTCCGGCCACTTCTGCGGGTGGACTATCCGCCCGCGGAAGCGCTCGACGCCGGGCCACTCGGGCGTGTACCCGGCCTCGTAGTCGTAGTAGCCCGTGCAGAGGTAGAGGAAGTTGCAGGTGAAACGGACGACCCGTTTCTCAGGCCCCTGCTCTGCCTCCACCGTCCAGCGCGCTTCCGCAGACGACCAGGAGACGCGCCGCACGCGGTGGCCGTAGCGGATCAACTTGTCCACGCCGAACTCCGCGGCCGTCTCGCGGATGTAGCCGAGGATGGAGGGCCCGTCCGCGATGGCCTTCGCGTCGCGCCAGGGGCGGAAGCGGTAGCCGAGCGTGTACATGTCGGAGTCCGACCTCACGCCCGGATAGCGGAACAGGTCCCACGTGCCGCCCATCGCTTCGCGCCCTTCGAGGATCACGAAGTTCTTGCCCGGGCACTCCATCTTCAGGTGGCAGGCCGCTCCTATCCCCGACAGGCCGGCACCCACCACTAAAACGTCTACGTGCTCCATTTTGACCGCGGCAGAGACCAATTCTTTGAGAGCGAGGAATGATAATTTACTCGACTAATCAGACCACGATCATTGTATCATCGGCGCGCCTAAAGGGGACTCGCCAAGCCTTCACAAGGCTGAAACCAATCCTCACACGGATGTCACCGAAGCCCTTCGCGCGGAGAGAAGAGTTGGAGAGGACAGACGCTGACTCTGAGCAGTCCGCCAAGATTGGCCGGCGCTCCTTCATCGCCCCCGGCGCTGAACGGTTACACCGCACACAGGATGCAACCCTTCTCGCCAGCCCTCAGCATCACCGGCGCGCTGCTGATCACTCCTCGTCGTACTTCAGGAAGTTCGCCGCGTTCAGTTCCAGGTTCTCCCGCCCGTGGTCGTAGCGCATCACGGTTTTTGGATCTCGGTGCCCGGTCATCATCTGTACCTGACGATAACTGAGCCCTTGGTCCAGGGCCCTGGTGATGGCCGTCCTTCTAAGGTCGTGAGGCGAAATCTTTCCCACGCCGGTAAACGCCCCCCACCTCCTCACAATGTGCCACGCCATCGTCGAGGAGAGAGGCTTGTTGAACTCAAGCGTCCTGTAATTCGTGTGCGGCTGGAAGACGTACTGCTCCGCCCCGTCCGAGTGCTGCACCTCCCTCCTTTTTCTGTCCTTGCGCAGGTACTCGTCTATCGCCTGCTTCACATCCGCCGGGATCGGCTGGGTCCTCTCGCGCCCACCCTTCACCTTCAGCCTGACCGTCCACCGGCCGTGACTCCAACGTACTTGCGACAAGCGAAGCCGGCACGCTTCCGACACCCTGAGCGATGTCCTGAGCATGAGCAGCAGCAGGGCGTAATCCCTCGCACCCTCCGGCTTCTCGCGGTCGGGGCCTGATAATAAGTAGCGCACCTCCTTCGGCGACAGCGCCCTCCCCCGCAAATCCTCCGGCACGGCGGGCGGAGGCACCAGCTTCGTCAACGCGGGGTTAGAGCGGACGTACCCGCCCGCCAGCAGGTAATCGAAGAGCGAGCGGACTACCGAGAGTTTTAAGGAGACGGTCGAGGCGCTGCGCTTCTGCCTGAGCAGGTGGTCGCGCCAGCGCTGCACGTCCGCGGGAGTGATTTCTGCCGGCTCCTTCTGCCCGTGGAAAGCGAAGAACTCCTTGACGACCCTCCTGTAAGACCTGCGCGTCTCTTCGGAGACAGAGCGCTCGCAGAAGGTGGCAGCCACCCGAGAATCGAAGCGGCGGGACAGAGCGTCCGAAGCGGGCTGCTGCAATTCTGGAGTCAAAGGGCTATTTCCTTCAGGCATCAAGATAGAGAAAGCCTCCGGGCTAATCTTTCTGAACAAACCGACAGGAAATATGCGGCTGTCGTTGCTCTTTCGTCAAGGAAATTATTAAGGAAAGGTTTATTACCTTAAATGCATGTGAAAGACAGCCAAGTCTTCGATTTCTCTGAGAGCAAGTCTTCTTGTTCTATTACTTAGAGTTTGTGAAACGTCGTGAAACATTACCTGCGGCTTCGCTTTACGGGCTATACCCAAAACTATGATGGGACTGAGTAGTTACTTAGGTGATAAAACCGCCAAGTCCGCTTATCAATTGAGAGCCAAGCTAATGATTCAACTCCCCCCTTGTTTCTTTCCCAATCGGTAGAGGCTATGAAGATTTACATATGGATTGGAATCAATGGGTAAGGCGAGGTCAAACTTCGCGAAACCCGGCAGCCTCATCGGCAATGAGAGAGTTATCCCGGCCTTTGTCAACATAGGCACCCCTGTAATCTTTATTGCAGGGGTATAATTTAACACCCCTGCAATAAAGATTACAGGGGTGCCTACTTGGGCGAATACAGGGGATGACTTTCTTTATCCAGGGCCAAGCGGACAAAGGGTTGAGACTGTCTTGAGAGGTGTGGGCAGGAGGAGCGTTGAAATTACTACAAATTCTCTCCAGGGCCCTCAGGACTTCCCTTCCCCTCCAATGTGGTAGCGGCGCTCGGCCCTGTCAGAAGGCGGCCGGGGTTCGATGTTAAGTCTGAAGATAGTGCCCTTCTGCGTCGGCGTGTTGAAAATTTCGGGGCGTTCGATGAAGCCGAGGAGTTCCAGTTGACCGACCACGTTGTAGCACTGGCGTTCTTTCAACCCGGCGGCCTCGGCCAGTCTAGGCATGGATGTGAAGCACTCCGTCAGGCCCGCCTCGTAAGTCATCTCGAAGAGCGCGCGGCAGACGCCCATCTGCCCTGAGCGAAGAATCGGCGACCAACGCCTGGAGAATTCCGCGAACGTGATCGGCGGCGCCTCGCCTACGGCTTGCGACGTTCCCGCCAACGGCACCCCTGCAATCTCCAATGCAGGGGTGCTTATTACTACCTTTTTTTGAGCCGCCTGCACCCCTGCAATCTTCTTTACAGGGGTATCTCGCGGCGATGACTTCGGTTCGAGGCCCGCCTCCTCCTGCGCCTTCGCCTCTTTCAGGAGTTCCCTCAGAGGGTTCTCCTCGACCGGGCGCGGGGCGCGATCCGGCAGGCGGAACTTGCTTTTGCCCGCCTCGCGCTTCGCAGGTTTTATCTTAGGCTCTGCCATCAGGCGCGCGTCTCCTCAACGGCCAGCTTGAGCTTCCCTTTCGTCTTCCGCGCGCCGAGCCGTTTGAGGATTTCATCGGTCAGTTCCGAGTACAGCAGCGCCCCGCGCGAATTGGGCGCGTAGAGCTGCACGGGCTGGTGGAATGCGGGAGACTCTTCCAGCTTCACGTTGCGGTGAATAATCGTCTCGAAAACGCGCGCCCCGTAACGCTCCTTGAGACTCCTGTAGGACTCGGCCGAGACGGCCGTCCGGCCGTCAAACATCGTGCAGACCATCCCCAAAAGGATCAGCTCGGGGTTGGTACTTCTGACCTCTTCGAAGGTGCTCATGAGGTCGTCCAGGCCGTCCTGCGCCAGCGGCGAAGCGGCCACCGGTACGACCATGTGCGTCGAGGCGAGCAGAGGTGTCGTCAGGATCTGCCCGAGGGTCGGCGGCGTGTCGATGATGACGAAGTCGTAAGTCGAGGCCAGCGGGGCGAGCTTCGACCGCAGTCGGTTGATGGCTATCGCGGGCTCTTTTTCAAACCTCGCGAAGCGCAGTTTCGACGGGACGATGTCGAGGTGATCCATCTCCGTCGTCACGATCGCCGCCTCCAGGGGCAGCTTTTCTCGCTGCTCCGACTCTATGAGCACGTCTGCGATGGACGTGCCGATCTGGTCTGGGGCCAGGAAATGCGAGGTGACGTTGGCCTGCGGGTCTCCGTCGACGAGCAGCGTCTCGTAACCGCGAAGGGCGAACTCAGCGGCGACTGAGGCGGCGGTGGTGCTCTTTCCGACGCCGCCTTTCTGGTTGGCGATGGAAATCGTGATCATCTTTACGCGGCTTTCCTCCCGGCCTTATTCAGCTCCTGACTCAATTCCAAGAGCCTCAGAAGCTTCAGCACGGGGGGCGAAGGCTTTAACTCGTCGCGCTCGTAGCGCGCGATGGTGTTCGGCGTCAGGCCGACCTCTTCGGCCAGCCTGGCCTGCGTGTAACCCAAGCTTTTGCGTAGTTCCTTAATCTGTGGGCCGGTCATGTCGGTTCACCATTTCGAAGCCAGGCGCGGCATCATACTATACGGCACGTCTATACGTCACGAATAATTTTTCCGCCTCGGAGAGGGAAGGCTACACCCCTGCAATCTACGTTACAGGGGCTGCAATCTACATTGCAGGGGTATACTTCCGACACCCCTGCAATGATTCTTACAGGGGCTGCAACGTGGGTTGCAGGGGTGTCCTAACACTCCCCTGTAACGTAGATTGCAGGGGTGGTTCTTGACACCCCTGTAACGTAGATTGCAGCCCCTGTAAGAATCATTGCAGCCCCTGCAACCGATATTGCAGGGGAATTTACAGGCCGGGGAAAATGTTGTAGGTATGTAGTCTCTAAAAATCAGGGGACGCCCGAAAGCGTCCCCGAGACGTTGCCCGGAGCGCGACTGTTTGGCGACCGAAACGCTCCAGGCCAGTTGATGACTCGCTTGTCAGCGAGGCGGGATGTGTGTACCCCGATTTCGGTTCACAGTTTACACCGCGCCTCTGAACTGTCAAGCCCTATCTGTTGCGAGGGAAGCGCTATGACAGCCGCGCACGCGGCCACGTCCCCGAAGTTTCTGCGAAAAACGGCGCTGCGGGAGACGGAGGCTAACACGAATTTCAAGATGCTCGACGACGACGTCGCCGAGGCGATCACGTCGGCCGAGGCCGACCAGATCACGCCTCTGATGAGTAAGGTCTACACGCGACTCCTGCTGACGCCCGCGGGGATGCGGGAGGGCGCACGTGTCTTGCGCTTCGCGGGAGAGGAGAGGGAAGGGAAGTGGGTTACGGCCTGGGAGCAGCTCCGGGCCCACCTGCGTGTTTCGAGCGAGACGGCGAGGAAGGCTCTGCGCTGGATGCACGGGCAGGGAATCATCGGCTACTACTCCGGCAAGAACGGTGTCGGTATCCGCATCTTCCTCAACCGCGCGGCGAGATCCGTCGCGGCGAAGAGGGAAGCGCGGGCGGAAAAAATTTTGCCCTTCGCCCGTACTTCGGAAGGCCGCCCTCGTACTTCGCCGGGCGAAACGCCCTTTAAAGACAGCTTCGCTGTTTCAGAAGTTCTAGATTCAGATTTAAATCCGGTCGCGCCGAAAAACGGCGCGGACGACACACATTTAGCTAACGCCTCCTATGAAAAACATGAGCGACCCGCCCCCAACCCTTCGACCTTCAGACCTTCGGAGAAGGGGAACGTTGCCCGAGTTGAACCGTGCTCGGAAATTCCTTCCGATCAGGTCATCCAAAGGTTGCGAGGCGAGCTCGAACCGACGCTGCGACAGATGGCCCGACAGGCGGCCGCGGACGAACATGAGCGCACGCGCGAATGGCTTGAACGTAGCGGCCTACCCAAAGCGGCGCGCGTCGCACAACGCGAAACGTACGACGTGCTGCGCAGAAACGGTGTGATCAGGGACGCCTCTCGTAAAACGCCCGGGGAGGTGGGCGTCGGCACTTACGTACGGCCGAAGCCACACCCGCTCTCGGAGCCGGAGCTGGACGAGTTGGCCGAAGCGTGTGTAGCACTATTCGAGGCGAAGGGGCAGCCCGTCGAGGATACGCTTCGAGGGATGGCGGTCGAGGCCGGCGGAATGCTTCTACCGGAGGACGCCCCGCGCGTGCTGTCGAAGGCCCGGACTCTCTTCGGTGCTTGCCGCGGAGATGTTTGAAGGGAGGGGATTGAACATGCGGACAGCTTCGAGCAGACTCCTATCCGTTCCCGATTCGTGTGAACCGGAGACGCGGCTGCCGAATGAAGTTCGGTGCGAGCACACGGGCGGAGTTCGGCGGAAAGAGGAAGGGGCTGCGTGCGACCGGTGTTTCGGGACCGGGATGGAGGTAGTTTCAGGGAAGGGCGCGCGCAGGTGTGTGTGCCGTCTGAGCGATCTGCGCCGCAGACTGTTGGAGCAGGCGCGTGTCCCCAGGCGTCACGAAGAATGCTCTCTCTCGAATTATCACCCCGCGAGCGATAACCCTTCGCAGGTGCTTGCCTTCAGACAGGCATACCGCCTCATACGCGAATACCCTGCAATAGAGCGCGGGCTCCTCTTCGTGGGGCCGGTCGGGGTGGGGAAGACGCACCTGGCGGTTGCTATTCTCCGCGGGCTTATAGAGAAGGGGGTGCCCGGTCTCTTCTGCGAATACGGCTCGCTCCTGAAAGAGATTCAGGATAGCTATAACCCTGTCTCGCTGATATCTGAAACGAGTGTGCTCGCGCCCGTCTACGAGGCAGAGGTACTCGTGCTCGACGAACTGGGCGCGTCGAGGCCCACCGAGTGGGTGCTCGACACGATGACCCAGATCATCGGCCGGCGCTACAACGATAAGAAGCTTACCATCTTCACAACCAACTACTTGGATGAGGGACAAAGTCCCGGCGTCGAAACCTTGCAAGACCGCATCGGTGCGCGCCTCAGGAGCCGCCTCTACGAGATGTGCGGCACTGTTTTAATTGAAGGTGAAGATTACCGCCGCCGCTTGAACGGCTTTAATTGAGAGGCAAGGGGATGATGACCCAAGTCATCAATACTTATAAAAGCCGAAGAAAAATCGAATGAAAACCGCTAGCAGCGCGTCCGATAACACAGCCGGATGATGCAGCTTTGATGATTTGAGTTTTATATTGCTCAAGATGTACTCATGAGTTAACTTGCCCATTTTCGACGTTCTGGCGTAATGAGGTTGTTGTTGGCGAGCGATTGAATCCATTCGCTAAATGAGAGGCTAACGGTCAAGGCGGGGATGGATCGAGAGCCCATCCCCGCCTTGACCGTTAGCCCCTGACGCGTTCCTTAATTTCAATCATTGATGCCGACCTAAGTGGAGTAGCGCGGCATCGGCTACCACTCTTGCCCTTTGCCTCAGTGATGGTGCTCCCGTTCGTATTCGTCGGCCTCTTCTTTGGTGCGATGTGTGGTGCCGTCCGGGTGCTCGGGCGGCGTGTAAACGGTAAAGAGTTTGAGAGGTACGCTGCCGGTGTTGACGAAGTTGTGGCGCGTGCCGCCCGGGACGACGACCACGGTACCGGCGCGCACGGGGCTGCGGTTGCCTTCGATGACGGCCTCGCCCTCGCCGCCGGCAAAGGCTAGCACTTGGTCGATGCCTTCGTGCACCTCTTCACCGATCTCCTCGCCCGGCTTGAGCGACATCAGGACAAGCTGTGAGCGCTCGGTCGTGAAGAGCACCTGCCGAAAGTTTTCATTCTCTTGCGCGAGGCGCAGTACGTCTTCCGTGTATGCTTTCTGTGACATCTCCTCCTCCTCCTCAATAAACGTAGTCGGGCAGGCGCGCCGTCTTGCCGGTCTCCAGCCACGGCCTCCCGAAATCTTAACTCAACGTGCGCCGGCGGTCTCGGCCGTCGGCTTCTCGCCGACAAGTATGCCCAGCCCCTCGGCCACGCGGCGGCCGTACTCTTCGTCGCATCGCGAGAGGTGCGAGACCATGCGCTCCTGTATGTCTTGGTCGCACTGTCCGACGAGGTTGACGAGGTTGCTAATCAGCTCGTCGCGCTCCCAGCCCTCCATCGCGCGGTAGCGCTCGCCGGCCTGGCCGTAGTTGTTTTGACGGCCAATCTTCTGGCGCACGACGTGGCCCGAGACGAACGGCGTGTGATCCTTACCCGTGCGCGGGGCCTCGCGCAGCGAGTCTGTCTTGCTCGAAGGTTCGTAGTTGACGTGCGGGTTCTCGCCGGCCTCGACGCCGTCGAGGTGGTAGGCCATCTGCCCGTCGCGCTGGTTGGTCGCGACGTGCGTCTTCGGGCGGTTGATCGGCAGTTGCAGGTAGTTGGCGCCGACGCGGTGGCGTTGCGTGTCGGAGTAAGAGAAAGTGCGCCCCTGCAAGAGCTTGTCGTCTGAGAAGTCGAGCCCGTCGACGAGGACGCCCGTGCCGAAGGCGACCTGCTCGACCTCCGCGAAGTAGTTGACGGGGTTGCGGTCGAGCACGAGGCGGCCGACGGGGAGGAGCGGGAACTGCTCCTCGGGCCAGACCTTCGTCGCGTCGAGCGGGTCGAAGTCCAACTCGTCGTGCGGGTCGTCGGACATCACCTGAACGAACATCTCCCACTCGGGAAACTCGCCGCGCTCGACGGCTTCGTACAGGTCCTGCGTCGCGTGGATGAAGTTACCTATACGGTCGGCCTCGGCCTGAGTCAGGTTGCGCTCGCCCTGCCTCGGGCGGAAGTGGTACTTGATGAGGACGGCCTCGCCTTCGGCGTTGACCATCTTGTAGGTGTTGACGCCGGAGCCGCGCATCTCGCGGTAGTTCGCGGGGATGCCCCAGGGGCTGAAGAGCCACGTGACCATGTGCATCGACTCTGGCGTGAGACTCAGGAAGTCGAAGATGCGACGCGGATCCTGGCGATTCGTCACGGGATCGGGCTTGAAGGCGTGGACGAGGTCGGGGAACTTGATGGCGTCGCGTATGAAGAAGATTTGCAGGTTGTTGCCGACCAGGTCCCAGTTGCCGTCCTCCGTGTAGAACTTGACGGCGAAGCCGCGCGGGTCGCGCAGGTTCTCGGGCGAGTGGCCGCCGTGGATGACCGTGGAGAAGCGGACGAAGACGGGCGTGCGCTTGCCCTTCTCCTGGAAGAGCTTCGCGCGCGTGTACTTGCTCGACGGGTCGCTGCCGATGCGACCGTAGGCTTCGAAGTAGCCGTGTGCGCCTGCGCCGCGCGCGTGGACGACGCGTTCGGGAATACGCTCGCGGTCGAAGTGAGAGATTTTTTCGAGAAACTGATAGTTCTCAAGCACGGTTGGCCCACGGTCTCCCACCGTGCGGTTGTTCTGGTTGTCGTAGACGGGGTGCCCCTGCCGGTTAGTCAGGACGGGTCGCCGCTCTTGGCTCTGCTCGTCTTTGCCCTGTTCGCTCATTAGCTGCTCCACTCCTCCTCCGCGTGTGGTTTAAGGGAAGGATTACCGGCGTGTGGCTCCGGAAGTGGGGGCCTTGGCCGCCAGTTCGTCACGCGTCCGCCGCGCCTGTTTTAGCGCGGCTATGATCCTGCCGAAGTGTCGCCGGGTTCTTATTTTCATGGCCTTCGTCTTCAGTCAGTCATCAATAGAAAGAGTTGATATCAATACTTATTATTGACTTAGGGGCAAAATTTTTACTTTTTACAGTCTTTGCAGAGGCCGAGCAGTTCCAGGCGGAAGTCTGAAACGGTGAAGCCGGGCTGCGGCTTGATCTGCTCGAGGGCGGACTTGCCTCGGGCCGCCTCCAAGTCCCACATCCGTCCGCAGCTCAGGCAGCGCGTGTGGTAGTGGTGGTCGGTGCGTATGTCGTAGCGCGCGGAGCCGTCGCCGTAAGAGAGTTTTGAGATGGCTTCGCAGGCGACGAGGGCTTCCAGATTCTTGTAGACGGTAGCCAGGCTGATCTTCGGCACCTGACGCTTGACGTTGAGGAAGACCTCCTCGGCAGTCGGGTGGTGCTCGACGCTGCTGAGGTAGTCGTAGACGGCGGCCCTCTGCTGCGTCATATGCCCGCCGCGCTCATCGAGCTTGCGCCGCAACTCTTCAAGCCCCTTTTTTCGTTTGCCGCCGCTTTCCTGCATACTTAATGTCCTTGAACAAAAGGAGAATAATTCTTGTTTTGGATTTTGTCAAGAGGAGATCGCGACTTGGTGTGAATTTCAAAAGGTATGATTATAAGGAGCGGTTTCTTAAGAGTTTCGGTGGGAGCAATGTTTGTACAGACTTTTGATTACTGAGTTTTTGGTGATAGGGGGCGACAGGAGAGTGTGTATTACAGAGGTTATCGGACGCGACTCGGCTCCGACGATAAAATGAGAAAGCTGTTCCTATCCTTGTTTCATTTTCTGGCCTCTGGTGGGCGAGCACTCGCCCTGCCGCTCATCATTTTTATTACGGGCGTTGTTTTTCAGAATCTCGTTTCGCTAACGCCGTGGCTGGTTGAGAGGTTTTATTCGCGAACGATGTACCCGCGTGTGGTCGGCGTGCTTTCTTTTGTGAGTCGTGGTTTTGGTTTTTCAATGGGCGAAGTCTTGACATGTCTTGTTCTGTTGATAGCAGGCGTTGGGGCTGTTCTCTTCTGCGTTGGCTTAGCACGGAGGAGGGACGGCAGACGGAGTTGGATCATGTCGTGGATTCGTCGAGGGGTTTGGTTGGCGGCGGGGTTATTTTGGCTCTTTTTATTTGCCTTCGGACTTAATTACCAGAGGCCGCTGTTCTTCGAGCTGCTCGGGTACGAACAGAGGAAGGCACAACCTCGCGAGCTTGAGGCGTTGGGGCGCATGTTGGTCGAAAATGTTAACCGGTCTTACGTGGAGGCCCACGAGGGCGGGAGGCGGACGCCGGAGAGCGAAGAGATCGTTAACCTGCTGAAAGAGTCTTACGACTCAGCCCCGGAGCTTAGCCTCCTCCCGCAAGGAGAATTAGCGCGGCCGAAACCTGTCTACCTCTCGGAGGTCTTAACGAGACTCGGCATCAGCGGCGTCTACTTCCCGTTCACGGCGGAGCCCAACTACAACGCGGACATTCCTGACTTCCAGTTGCCATTTTCGATGGCGCACGAGATGGCGCACCAGCGCGGCGTCGCACGCGAGTCGGAAGCGAACTTCGTCGCCTACGTCGTCTGCGTCAATTCCAAAGACCCGTTCGTGCGCTACTCTGGCTACCGCAACGGGCTCGGCGTGCTCTCGGAGTTGTACAAGGTCGAGCCGGAGAAGGCGAGGGAGTTGGCCAAACAACTCGGCACGGGTTACAGGGAAGACTCACGCCGCGCCGCACTATTCTGGGCCAAGGCTTCGGGGGCGGCGGGGGCCCTGAGCCACAGGGTGAACGACCTCTACCTGCGCGCCAACCGCGTCAAGGCCGGCGCGGCCGATTATAGTAATTCGACGACTCTCATCATCGCCTACCACCTGCGACAGGGATCGGCCGGTTTATACGGTAATTAAAATTATCAATTGGGAAGACCGTTGAAAACTCTGTAGAGTGTTTGGCCGCAGGTATTGGTCGAAGAAGGGGAGTTCAACGATGGGCGACGAGTGTACTTGCGAGAAGTGTCAGGCCGGCTCGGTTCGCTTACCGAGCGCGCCCGCGTGGCCGGCCGCGAAGTTGGAGGCGCAGGCCGAAAACCACGGCCGCGCGCAACGTAACCTCTACCTCGTCGTCACGGAAGGCGGCATCTCCTTACGCCAACAGTCTTTCGAGATGTGATCCCAGGACACCGCACGCGAAGGGTCGCGGTGTCCTGAACGAGCCATCTTCAAAATTCAAATCGCCCCCGTAGGAGAACAGTCTCAACGGCGACGCAACAGTCTGTCCAGGCTCCACTCACCCCCGCCCGCCACCGCCAGGAAGAGGAAGACGAAGCAGTAGAGCGCGGCAAGTTCCCCGCCGTTCCCGCCCTGCGCGATGGGCCAGAACCATCCCGGATTCCCCTTCGAGACAGCACCCATCAAGTGCATCTGGAAATATGCGACGGCCATCATGCCCGAAAGGATGAAGGCGACCGGGCGCGTGAACAGCCCCAACAGAAGCAGCAGCCCGCCGAAGAACTCAAGGATGCCGCCGATCCCGACCTGGCTGAAGAGGGGCGGGCCCTGTGCCCCCGGGGGGGTGAGGAAACCGAAAAGCTTCTGCGCGCCGTGCAACATGAAGAAGAAAGCGGAGACGATCCGCAGCACGCTCAGAAGTCGTGGGGTCGCGCTCGAAAAGAAAGAGTTCACCTCAGCCATCGTATCAGCTCCTTAATGTATGTGATTAGAATTATACCCCAGGCCCGTCCTGTTCGAGGGCAAGCGTCGGCGCCCCTTGCGAGACAACACAGCGGGAAGGACGCCCTGCGTCTTTAAATCTTCGCTCGGTGCAAAACCCATGTTGGCATGATAATTGTCATAACAACGATTGTCAAACATGAGAGGGCAGTCAGGCGACTGCCCTCCACTTTCATCACCGATTCGTCCTTAAGCGGCGGCCGTCGTGTCTCCCATCCAGACGGGTCGCCGCTCCTCGAACCGACGGATAAGGGATTCGTGAAGGAGCGTCAGCCCGACGTCGTCGAGCCCTTCGAGCAGACACTGTCTGCGGAACTCGTCAATCTCGAAGGCGGCCCTGAAGTCCCGCCCGTCACGCACCTCGCAGCGTTCGAGGTCTACGGTCAGACGGTAGCCCTCAACCTCACGCGCGCGCCGCACAAGCTCCGCGACATTTTCATCCTTGAGCGTGACGGGGAGCACGCCGTTCTTCGTGCAGTTGTTCTTGAAGATGTCCGCGAAGGAGGGGGCGATGATGGCGCGGAACCCGTAGTCGAGCAGCGCCCAAGGCGCGTGCTCGCGCGAAGAGCCGCATCCGAAGTTGCGCCCGGCGAGCAGCACCGAGGCCCCTGCGTAACGCGGCTCGTTCAGCACGAAGGAGGGGTCGGGCGAACCGTCCGCCGCGTAGCGCCAGTCGTAAAAGAGGAACTGACCGAAGCCCGTGCGCTCGACGCGCTTGAGGAACTGCTTCGGGATAATCTGGTCGGTGTCTACGTTCGGGTGGTCGAGCGGCGCGGCGACGCCCGTGTGTACTCGAAAGGGAAGCATGATTTAGTAAATGGTAAATGGTGAATAGTAAATGGTGAAGGCAGGTAACTCTTACCATTCACCATTCACTCTCCTTTGTAGTTCCAGCCGCGCACGTCTGTGAAGTGTCCGGCCACGGCCGCGGCGGCGGCCATCGCGGGGCTCACGAGGTGCGTGCGGCCGCCCTTGCCCTGGCGACCTTCAAAGTTGCGGTTACTGGTCGAGGCGCAGCGCTCCCCCGGCGCGAGGGTGTCCGGGTTCATGCCGAGGCACATCGAACAGCCGGCCTCGCGCCACTCGAACCCGGCGGAGCGGAAAATCTCGTCGAGCCCTTCGGACTCGGCCGCGCGCTTGACGGTTCCCGACCCGGGCACGACCATCGCGCGCACAGCGTTGCTCACCCTGTAGCCGCGCACGACGCTGGCCGCGGCCCGTAAATCTTCAATCCTTGCGTTGGTGCACGAGCCGATGAAGACGCGGTCGATAGACACGTCCTCCATGCGCGTGCCGGGCGCGAGCCCCATGTATTCGAGGGCGCGGGCGGTCGAGCGACGCTCGCTCTCCGAACTCGCGGCGGTCGGGTCGGGCACGCGGCCCGTGACGGGCACGACCTGACCGGGGCTCGTCCCCCAGGTGACGTAGGGGGCGAGCGCGGCCGCGTCGAACTCGACGACGGTGTCGAACTCTGCGCCCTCATCGCCGGGGAGGCTCTGCCAGTATTCGAGCGCCTCGCTCCAGGCGGCTCCCCGCGGCGCGAAGCGGCGGCCTTCGAGGTAGGCGTACGTCACCTCGTCCGGCGCGATCATCCCCGCCCGCGCGCCGGCTTCGATACTCATGTTGCAGAGCGTCATCCGGCCTTCCATCGAGAGCGAGGTGACGGCCTCTCCCGCGTACTCGATGACGTGGCCGGTCGCGCCGTCCGTCCCTATCTGACCGATCAGGCCGAGCGCCAAGTCCTTCGCCGTGACGCCCTCGCCCAGCGCGCCCGTCGTGCGGACGAGCATCGTGCGCGGCTTCGACTGCTGGAGACACTGCGTGGCGAGGACGTGCTCGACCTCGCTCGTGCCGATGCCGAAGGCGAGCGCGCCGAACGCGCCGTGCGTGCTTGTGTGGCTGTCGCCGCAGACGATGGTCATGCCCGGGCGGGTCAGGCCCAGCTCGGGGCCGATGACGTGGACGATGCCCTGCTCGGGCGCGTGGATGTCGTAGAGGCTGATGCCGAACTCGGCGCAGTTGCGCCGGAGCGTTTCTATCTGCTGCGCGGCGATGGGGTCTGCGATGGGGAGGCTGCGGTCGGTCGTCGGGACGTTGTGGTCGATGGTCGAGACGGTCAGGTCGGACCTGCGAACCTTGCGGCCGGCCGCGCGCAGGCCGTCGAAAGCCTGCGGCGAAGTGACCTCGTGCACGAGGTGCAGGTCGATGTAGAGCAGCGCGGGCTCGCCCGCCGACTCGCGCACGACGTGCGCGTCCCAAATCTTCTCGAAGAGTGTGCGTGACATAATGAGTGGGTGTTGGGTGTTAGGTTTTGGGTGTTAGTAAAAACCAAAACCCAACACCCAGCACCCAACACCTGATTCTAGACTGCGTGGTAGGCGTGTCGCATGTCTGCGATTTCGGCGAGCGCCTCGGCGACGAGCGTGCCCATCTCCTCCGTGCCGACTATATACTTTCCGCTCCGGCCCTGTATATCGGCCGTCCGGTAGCCGCGTTCGAGCACGGCGCGGATGGAGGCTTCAACGTCCTGCGCCTCCTGTTCGAGCCCCGCGGTGTGGCGGAGCAGGAGCGCGGCCGAGGCGATGGCCCCGAGCGGGTTGGCGAGGCCCCGGCCGGCGATGTCGGGCGCGGAGCCGTGGACGGGCTCGTAAACGTCCGTGCCCCCGCCGACGCTGGCCGAGGCGAGCATCCCGAGCGAGCCCGCGAGCACGGCCGCCTCGTCGGAGAGGATGTCACCGAAGAGGTTCTCCGTCAGGATCACGTCGAAGCGGCGCGGGTTGAGCATCAGGTGCATCGCGCAGGCATCGACGTACATGTGCTCCAACTTCACCTGCGGGTAGTCGCGCGCGACGCGGTTGACGACCTCGCGCCAGAGCCTTGAGGTTTCGAGCACGTTCGCCTTGTCAACTGATGTCACCTTGCGCCCGCGCGCGAGGGCAGACTCGAAAGCGACGCGCGCCACGCGCTCGACCTCCGCCTCGTCGTAGCGCATGGTGTTGAAGCCTTCGCGCGTCGCCCCGCCGTTAGTAATCCCGCGCGGCGAGCCGAAGTAGAGGCCGCCGAGCAGCTCGCGGACGATGAGCACGTCCGCGCCGCTGACGACCTCCGCCTTGAGCGGCGAAGAGTCGGCCGTCGCGTCGTGGCAGACGACGGGGCGCAGGTTGGCGAACGCGCCGCACGAGCTGCGCAGTGCGAGCAGACCCGCCTCGGGCCGTTTGTCGCCGGCCAGACCGTCGAACTGCGGCGCGCCCACCGCGCCGAGCAGCACGGCGTCGGACGCGAGGCACGAGTCGAGCGTCGCGGGCGGCAGGGGGCTCCCCGTCTTTTCGATGGCCGCGCCGCCGATCAACTGCTCGTCGAACGAGAACTCGTGGCCGTAGACTTCTGCGACCGCGCGCAGCACGCGCAGGGCTTCGTGAGTGACTTCGGGGCCGATGCCGTCGCCGGGCAGGACGGTGATGTTCAGTTTCATCTCAATCTCTTCCCATGAAAAAACGACCACCGGCTCCGGCCCTGAAAAAGCGGACGGCAGCAGATGGCCGATGCTTTCAACAATTGGTTATCGGCCGACCGCTTCCACCAAATCCAACTTGAGCGCGGCGGCCCCGATTTCGGGGGCGTGCTCGCGCCGCTGCCGGGCGGGCAGGAGCGAGAGCAGGTCCTGGTCGTAGATGTTCTTCTTCCGGTCGGCCAGCTTCGTGAACTGGTGGTACGCGTCCTCAAGCTCCGAGGTTGTGAGCGTGAAGCCCAGCTCGTCGAAGCGTCGCGAGAGCGCGTGCCGGCCCGAGTGCTTGCCCAGCACGATGCTGTTCGAGGGCACGCCGACCGACTCGGGCGTCATGATCTCGTAGCAGAGCGGGTTCGAGAGCACGCCGTGCTGGTGAATCCCCGCCTCGTGCGCGAAGGCGTTGCGGCCGACGACGGCCTTGTTCGGCTGCACGCCGAAGCCGATGATCTCCGTCAGTAGCTGGCTCGTCGGGTAAATCTCTTCCGTCTGCACGCCGCACGCGTAGGGCAGGCGGTCGGCGCGCACGTGCAGGGCCATCACGATCTCTTCGAGCGCGGCGTTGCCCGCGCGCTCGCCGATGCCGTTGATCGTGCACTCGACCTGGCGCGCGCCCGCGTCGAGCGCCGCTAGGCTGTTGGCGACCGCGAGCCCGAGGTCGTTGTGACAGTGGACGCTGATGGTCACTTCAAGGTCGCCCACCACACGCTCGCGCACGGCCGAGACGATCTCGCGGAACTCTGTGGGCGTCGTGTAGCCGACGGTGTCCGGCACGTTGAGCGTGCGCGCGCCCTCCCCGACCGCGACCGAGAAGACTTCGCAGAGGAAGTCCAAGTCGCTGCGCGTCGCGTCCTCGGCCGAAAATTCGACGTCTTCGGTGAACGTGCGCGCGAGACGCACGGCGTCCCGCGTCATCTTCAGGACTTCGGCGCGCGACCTCTTCAGCTTGTGTTCGAGGTGTATGTCGGAGGTGGCGACGAACGTGTGCAGGCGCGGGCGCGCGGCGCGGCCGACGGCCTCCCAGGCGCGCAGGATGTCCGGCTCGGTCGTGCGGCAGAGCGCGGCGACCGTGACCTGCCGACACTCGGCCGCGACGGCCTTGACCGCGGCGAAGTCGCCCTCCGAGGCGATGGGGAAGCCTGCCTCGATGACATCGACGCCGAGCGCCTGGAGCCTGCGCGCAAGGCGAATCTTCTCCGAGAGATTCATCGAGCAGCCCGGAGACTGCTCGCCGTCGCGTAACGTCGTGTCGAAAATTTTTATGCGCTCAAGGTGGGTCATCAGTAGTCGCCTCGGAACCAAATAGGCATACTAAAGATGGGCTAGGTAAAACTCAAAGTTATAATTTTTATGTCTTGATAAATTATGTGAATAGCAATCTTTATAAGGATTGACTAAGGCCCGCTTTTCCTGTAATTTTTCACTCAAATTCCCCTGACAGAGCAGAACCCCAACTAAGGATGTCGCATCAAAAGGCGGCTCAAATATTTCACGTCCCCTTTGCGGCTAAGTTAATTGGTAAGACCCTTGATTGAAATATCTCTCGATTGGTCTTAAAACGGCTTGACAAAAATCCCGACTTAATAGAAAATTCATCACGCTTTCGACTTGGAGTCCTTTTTAGACTGCGACTTCTCAGCTACGCCAGATTTTGTGTAGTCGGTTAATTGGTCAAACCAGCAGCATTTCCGAATCTGTATCGCCGGTCTACGCAAGCTCGTGTCGAAAGCATCATCCGGAGAGTGTTGTCCTCGTGCTGATTGGAGACCTTTTGTGGCCGCAGTCTTTCCCGACTGCGGGCGTTACCGAAGAGACCTGACCCTTAACGTGCGAGCTACCGAATGAGAGCCGCGAGCCGGAAAACCTTACCGACCGACGGCGCTGATCAGACCCCTTGTGAACGCCCCGCGTTCCAACGCTAGTAATAAGGAAAAGGAAAAAGTAATGAGCAAGACTTCATTCCGCCGCGGGTTCGCCGCCGCCCTGCTGCTCCTCATGACCTTCGTCATGGCCGGTGCTCAGGAGTCTCGCGGTTCGCTCACGGGCACCGTAACCGACCCGAACGGGGCGGCCCTACCCGGGGCGACCGTCGAGATCAGGAACGTCGAGACGAACGTCGCCAACACCGCCACGACCAACGAGGAGGGCTCCTACAGCTTCCCGCCCCTCAACCCCGGCCGCTACACGCTGACCGTCACGGCGCAGGGCTTCTCGAACACGACGCGCGAGAACATCGAGATTCGCGTCTCCGAGAGGATCACGCTCGACGTGCCGCTCTCGCTGACGGGCGTCGGCGAGACCGTGACGACCATCGCCTCGGCCCCCGTCCTCGAGTCGGGACAGGTCACGACGGGCACGACGGTCACCACGCGCCAGATCGCCGAGCTGCCGCTCATCGACGGCAGCCCCTACCAGCTCGCGACGCTGGCCCCCGGCATCAGCTACACCGGCAACCCGAGCGTCGGCTACAGCCCGACCTCGAACGGCAACCTCGCGGCCTTCCGCGCCAACGGCGCGACCGGCGCGAACCAGGTCACGCTGGACGGCTCGCCCAACTTCGCCATCGACGGCGGCGTCGGCTTCTCGCCGCCCTCCGAGGCGACGCAGGAGTTCAAGGTTCAGACCAACGCCTTCGACGCGACGCAGGGCTACACGGCCGGCGCGACCGTCAACACGGCCATCAAGTCGGGCACCAACGACCTGCACGGCTCGGGCTACTACTTCAACCGCGACCGCAGCCGCACGGCCAACAACTTCTTCTCGAACCGCGCGGGCCAGGAGCGCCCCGAGCGCACCTACCACCGCTTCGGCGGCACGCTCGGCGGCCCGGTCTACCTGCCGAAGGTGTACGACGGCCGCGACCGCACCTTCTTCTTCTTCGCCTACGAGCGCCTGAAGGACAACCAGGCGGAGCCGCAGCTCTTCACGGTGCCGACCGCGGCCATGCGCCAGGGCGACTTCTCGGCGCTGCTCACGTCGGGCCAGTTCCCCATCAGGATTTACGACCCGGCCTCCTCGTGCCACACGGCCAACTGCGCCGTGACGCGCACGGCCTTCCCCAACAACGTCATCCCGGCCAACCGGCTCAACCCCGTCGCGGTGGCGTACCTCAACCTCTACCCGACGCCGAACGTCCCCGGCAACGCCGACGGCACGAACAACTTCTTCTCGAACCAGGTCCGCCACTCGAACTACCGTTCGTGGGTCGCGCGCTTCGACCACCGCATCAACGAGACGAACTCGCTCTTCGGCAAGTACTACCACAGCTTCAACCCCGAGGACCGCAACAACTGGACGGGCACGCCGCTCACGCAGGGCTTCGAGGAGCGCACCAACGACGGCGCGAGCCTCGACTGGACTTCCACGCTCTCGAATTCGATGGTGCTCGACATCCGCACCAGCCTGAGCCGCTTCGTGCAGCAGCGCCGGCCGGCCGCCGAGTTCGACCCGGCGTCGCTCGGCTTCTCGCCCGCGGCGCTGGCGGCGATGAACGGCTACAACTACATCCCGCGCTTCGACATCAGGACGTTCGACGCGCAGCGCCCCATCCGTTCGACGCTCGGCGCGAGCCGCTCGGACTGGAACGGCGGCCTGCTCCGCCCGTTCTACACCTTCGCCCTCCAGCCGTCTTTCACGCAGATCACCGGCGATCACACGCTGCGGTACGGCTACGACTACCGCGTCCTGCGCGAGAACTTCAGCTCGAACGGTTACCAGGGCGGCCGCTTCTTCTTCGACGGCACCTACACGACCATCGACACGACCACGACGACCAACAGCAACAACCAGACGAACGCTAACCGCAACCGTAACGTCTACGGCCGCGACGTGGCGGCGTTCCTGCTCGGCATCCCGACCGCCTCTTCCTCGCAGAGCATCATCGACGCGACGGGCATCAACTACTCGTTGCAGTCGCAGTACCACGGCTTCTACTTCCAGGACGACTGGCGCGTCACGCCGAAGCTCACGCTGAACCTCGGCCTGCGCTACGAGCTGGAGCTGGGCCTGACCGAGCGCTACAACCGCTTCATCCGCGGGTTCGACCCGACCACCACGAGCCCGATCAACGACCTGGCGCGCGCGGCCTACACGACGGCCTACAACGCCAACCCGTCGAACTTCATCGTCACGCCCGACCAGTTCCGCGTGCTCGGCGGCCCCGTCTACGCCGACGAGAACAACCGCGCGCTCTGGAACGCCGACAAGGCCAACTGGCAGCCGCGCCTCGGCGCCGCCTACCAGCTCGACGAGCAGACGGTGCTGCGCGCGGGCTTCGGCATCTTCATGTCGCCGTACCGCATCGCGCCGGACGACGTCCGGCAGGTCGGCTTCAACGCGCAGACGCCGTTCATCCCGACCAACGACCAGGGCCGCAACTTCATCGCCACGCTCGACAACCCGTTCCCGAACGGCCTCCAGCCCGCCTTCGGCTCGACCCGCGGCCTGCTGACCAGCGTCGGCGGCGAGCTGGGCGCGTCCGACGCGGGCCTCGTCCCCGCCGACCGCCGGAACGCGAAGTTCACGCGCTTCATCGTGGGCTTCCAGCGCGAGCTGCCCGGCCAGTTCGTGGTCGAGGCCAACTACGTCTCCTCGTGGGGGCGTGACATGGCCGTCAACCGCAACCTGAACTACGTCCCGCGCCAGTTCCTGGCCGACCTGAGCGGCGCGGCGACGCTCGCCGACGCGACGGCGCTCGACGCCGCGGCGAACACGTTCCTCTCGGCGAACGTCACCAACCCGTTCCGCAACCTCGCCGCGCTGACGGCCATCGGGAGCCCGTTCGCCACGGCGGCCAACATCTCCCGCGCGCAGTCGTCGGTCGCGTTCCCGCAGTTCACCAACGTCTTCGTGCAGGAGTACAACGGCTCGAACCGCTACAACTCGCTCCAGCTCCAGGGCATGAAGCGCCTGTCGCAGAACTTCAGCTTCAACGTGACCTACACGTACTCGAAGCTGCGCGAGCAGCTCACGTACCTGAACCCGTCCGACACCGAGCTGGAAGACCGCATCGGCACCGACGACCGCCCGCACCGCTTCACGCTGGCGACCGTCTACGAGGTGCCCATCGGGCGCGGCCGCTCCTTCGGCACCGACATGAACAAGGTGCTCGACGCCTTCATCGGCGGCTGGCAGTTCAACGGCACCTACGAGTGGCAGCAGGGCCACCCCATCCTGCTCTCGCAGGCGTTCTACTACAACGGCGACATCAGCCAGGTGGAGAGCCGCGCGGGCCAGCGCACGGGCGACGGCCGCAAGTACGGCATCGACCTGCCGGTCTTCGTCACGCCCGAGGGGACGGCCTTCGACACCACGTCGATCCTCAGGCTCAGCTCTTCGAGCCTGCGCACGATCCCGACGACGCTGGACAACCTGCGCCACATGCCCTTCAACAGCGTGCAGCTCTCGCTCACGAAGAACTTCAGCCTGGGCGAGGGGCGCAAGCTTCAGATCCGCGGCGAGGCGCTCAACGCCTTCAACCACCCGTACTTCATCGACCTGAGTGCGGACCCGACCAACGCGCAGTTCGGCCGCTACAGCACGCAGCGGAACAACCCGCGCGACATCCAGATCGGCGCGAAGTTCACCTTCTAAGCGCCTTTGACACCGGGCGGCATCCTGAGTGAGTCCGCCTGGCCTTGAACCGCGCGAGCCGCCCCCAGGCCCCAAGCCCCGGGGCGGCTCGCGTTCAATAACCAGTCGGTGCAAATCATATTTTGGCATTAAGACTAATCAGCTTCGCCCTTTTCCTCTTCGTCGCGGCCGCCGGTGCTGCCGCGGCGCAGACGAGCGACAACCCTGCGCTCGCCGTCAAGTGGCGCGACGCGCTCAGGCAGAAGCCCGAGTGGTACGCGGGCGCGGAGGCGCTGCGCGTCGCAGACAACCTGCTCCTCTACCAGCGCGAAGTGGGCGGCTGGCCCAAGAACATCGACATGGCCGCGCCCCTCTCGGAGAAGGAGCGCGCCGAGCTACTCAAGCTCAAGACCGAGACCGGGAAGGAAAGCTCCGCGACCATCGACAACGGCGCGACCTTCACGCAGTTGGAGTACCTCGCGCGCGTCCACACGGCGCAGAAGCAGGAGCGCCACCGCGAGGCTTTTCTGAAAGGTCTCGACTACCTGCTCGCCGCGCAGTACGAGAACGGCGGCTGGCCGCAGTACTACCCGCTCCGCAAGGGCTACTACTCGCTCATCACCTACAACGACAACGCGATGGTCGGCGTCCTCGAACTGCTGCGCGACGTGGCGCGGCGCGAGCCCGAATACGCCTTCGTGGACGAGGCGCGCCGCCTTAAGTCCGAGAAGGCGGTCGAGCGCGGCGTCGAGTGCATCCTGAAGACGCAGGTGAAGGTCGAGGGCCGCCTCACGGCCTGGGGCGCGCAGCACGACGTGACGACCTTCGCCCCCGCGCCCGCGCGCAAGTTCGAGCCCGTCTCGCTCGCCTCGCGCGAGAGCGTCGCCGTCACGCGCTTCCTCATGGGCGTCGAGCGCCCCGACGCCCGCGTCGTCGAATCAATCGAGTCGGCCGTCGCCTGGTTCAAGGCGACGCAGCTCTCCGGCATCCGCTGGGTCGAGCGTGAGGACAAGTCGGTGCCCGGCGGCATCGAGCGCACCATCGTCAAAGACCCGCAGGCCCCGCCGCTCTGGGCGCGCTTCTACGAGATCGGCACCAACCGCCCCGTCTTCGAGGGGCGCGACGGCGTCGTCCGCTACGACGTGATGGAGATCGAGGCCGAGCGCCGCAACGGCTACGGCTGGTACACGGAAGAACCGAACAGGCTCCTTAACAAGGACTACACGGCGTGGCAGAAGCGCCTGAAGAAGCAGTCAACCGAACAGTCGAAATAACCATGTCCGACCGCAGGGATTTCATCAAGAAGACTCTGGCCGCCGGGGCCGGCGCGCTCCTCCTTCAACACCTCTCGAACGGCGAAGCGCTCGCCCGCGCCTTCGCGGACGACGCAGACCCCTGGGCGCGCGTGCCCGAGATTCTCAAGCGCATCAAGCCGCCCGCGTTCCCGAAGCGCGACTTCGACGTGACGAAGCACGGCGCGAAAGGAGACGGAAAGTTCGACAACACCGAAGCCTTCCGCAAGGCCGTCGCCGCGTGCAACAAGGCAGGCGGCGGGCGCGTCGTCGTGCCCCCGGGCGTCTTCATGACGGGCGCGATTCATCTGCTCAGCAACGTCAACCTCCACGTCTCAGAGGGCGCGACCGTCAAGTTCGTGCAAGACCCGAAGGCTTACCTGCCCCTGGTCTTCTCGCGCTGGGAGGGCATGGAGCTGATGAACTACTCGCCCTTCATCTACGCCTTCGAGCAGCAGAACATCGCGGTGACGGGAACCGGCACGCTCGACGGCAACAGCGACCGAGAGCACTGGTGGCCCTGGAAGGGCCAGGAGCGACACGGCTGGAAGAAGGGCACGCCGAACCAGCTCAAGTCGCGCAACGCCCTGATGGAGATGGTCGAGCGCGGCGTGCCCGTCGCCGAGCGCGTCTTCGGCGAAGGGCACTACCTGCGCCCGCAGTTCGTCCAGCCCTACCGCTGCCAGAACGTCCTCATCGAGGGCGTCCGCGTCGTCAACTCGCCCATGTGGGAGTTGAACCCCGTGCTCTGCACCAACGTCACCGTCCGCAACGTCCGCATCGAGACGCACGGCCCGAACAACGACGGCTGCGACCCGGAGTCTTGCAAGGACGTGCTCATCGAAGGCTGCCTCTTCGACACCGGCGACGACTGCATCGCGGTCAAGTCCGGCCGCAACGCCGACGGAAGACGTTTGAATGTCCCTTCGGAGAACATCGTCATCCGCAACTGCCGCATGAAGGAGGGGCACGGCGGCATCACCCTGGGCAGCGAAATCTCCGGCGGCGTCCGCAACCTCTTCGCGGAGGACTGCACGCTCGACAGCCCGAACCTCGACCACGCGCTGCGCTTCAAGAACAACGCCGTGCGCGGCGGCCTTCTGGAGAACATCTACTTCCGCAACATCACCGTCGGGCAGGTCGCGCACGCCGTCCTGACCGTGGACTTCAACTACGAGGAGGGCGCGAAGGGCAAGTTCACGCCAGTCGTCCGCAACCTCTCCGTCCAGAATTTGAAGAGCGGCAAGAGCCGCCACGCGCTCGACGTGCAGGGCTTCGAGAACGCGCCCGTCTACGACCTGCGCCTGAAGGACTGCACCTTCGAGAACGTCGAGCGGCCCGCCATCGTCAAGAACGTCGCGGGCCTCAAGCTCGAAAACGTGAAGATTAACGGCACGGTCGTGGACAAGCTCGGCTGAGGTGAAGACTTTGAGACTCGCTTTAACCCTCCTCGCAATCCTCCTGCTCGCGCCCGCCGCGGCGGCGAAAGAGCCCATCACCGTCTTCATCGCCGGCGATTCGACCGCCGCCAACAAGGCCGAGAACAAGCGGCCCGAAACGGGCTGGGGCGAGCGTTTGCAGAAGCACTTCGACACCTCGCGGGTGCGCGTGGACAACCACGCCGCGAACGGCCGCAGCACGAAGACCTTCATCAGCGAGGGCCGCTGGCAGGCGCTCATCGACAAGGTCAAAGAGGGCGACTACGTCCTCATCCAGTTCGGCCACAACGACCAGTCGAAGGAGAAGGGCGAGCGCTACACGCCGCCCGACGACTTCCGCGCGAACCTCGCGCGCTTCGTCACAGAGGTGCGCGCGAAGAGGGCGACGCCGGTGCTGCTGACGCCCGTCATGCGCCGCCGCTTCGACAAGGACGGGAAGTTCTACGACGTGCACGGCGAGTACCCCGACCTCACCCGCCGCGTCGCCGCCGAGCAGCGCGTCGCGCTCATCGACATGCACCGGATGAGCGAGAAGGTTCTGGTGAAGTACGGCCCCGAGGAGTCGCGCAAGCTCTTCCTCCAACTGAAGGAGGGCGAGAACCCGAACTACCCGAAGGGCGTCGATGACAACACGCACTTCTCGCCGCTCGGGGCCGACATCATGGCCGGGCTCGCCGCGGACGGCCTCCGCGGGCAGAAGCTCGGGCTGGTCAAGTTTTTGAAGAAAGCCGAGTCGGGGAGGCGGTAAACGTCACCCCGCCGCGCCCCGTCTCGGCGTGCCGTAACGACTGTTATAAGCTTGGGAAAAGGACGAAAACAGTGTCAGACTCGAATCGCCTGAACCGCAGGGACTTCGTCAAGACCGCGGGCACGGCCGCCGCCGCGTCGCTCGTGCTCGGAGGGAACGCGCTCGCCTCGCCGCAGGCCAAGCGCCGCCGCTACGCCGTCGTCGGCACCGGCCACCGCGCGACGAGCATGTGGGGCGTAGACCTCGTCAAGAACTACTCGGACGTGCTGGAGTTCGTCGGCCTCGCCGACATCAACCCGAAGCGTCTGGCGGCCGGCAAGGAGTTGATCGGCGCGGACTGCCCGACCTTCACCGACTTCGATGAGTTGGTCGAGCGCGCGAAGCCCGAGCTGCTGATGGTCACGACCGTGGACTCCACCCACGTCGATTACATTACGCGCGCGCTCGAACGCGGCATCGACGTCATCACCGAGAAGCCGATGGTGACGGACGAGAAGCAGGTCAAGGCCGTCCTCGACGCCCAGCGCCGCAGCAAGAACCGGGTCATCGTCGCGCACAACTACCGCTACGCGCCGAAGCACCAGAAGATCAAAGAGCTGCTGGCGGCCGGCGAGATCGGCCCCGTCACCTCCGTGGACTTCAGTTGGTATCTCGACACGAGCCACGGCGCGGACTACTTCCGCCGCTGGCACCGCCTGAAGTCGAAGGGCGGGAGCCTCTGGGTGCACAAGGCGTCGCACCACTTCGACCTCATCAACTGGTGGCTCGGCGCCGACCCCGTCGAGGTGATGGCCTACGGCGAGCTGAACGTCTACGGCAAGGCGAACCCCTACCGCTTCACGCACTGCCGCCCGTGCCCGCACAAGGCGAAGTGCCCGTTCTACTGGGACATGACGAAGAACGCGCGGCTGATGAAGCTCTACGCGCAGGCCGAGGACGTGGACGGCTACCACCGCGACGGCTGCGTCTTCCGCGAGGACGTGGACATCTACGACACGATGTCGGCGGTGGTGAAGTACTCGAACGGCGTGTCGATGAACTACTCGCTCAACGCCGCGATGCCGATGGAGGGCTACCGGCTCGCCTTCAACGGCGAGGGGGGGCGGCTCGAAATCCGCGACTACGAGCGCCAGCCGTGGAAGCCCGAGTCCGACCCCGAGGTCTACCTCATCAAGAACTTCGGCGGCAAGCGCGTGCAGATCGAGATGCCGCAGATCACGGGCGGACACGCGGGCGGCGACGACCGTATCCGCGATGTCATCTTCCGCAACGTGAGCGTGCCCGACCACATGCGCCTGCCCGACGCGCGCGCCGGCGCGTTGTCGGTGCTGACGGGCGTCGCCGCGCGCACCAGCATCGAGAAGAAGCGCCCCGTCAAGATTTCCGAACTTGTCAGCCTATGAGTACGAACAGAACCGCGAGCGGTAGCGAGCGGGTCGTGGTTTCATTAAGAGAGCCGTTGTCGTAGCGCGCACCCGCTCGCTACCGCTCGCGGTTCTGTTTCAAAGGAGAGAGTCATGAGCAACGGTTTAAAGCTTGAGAAGTACACCCTCGGCGTGGGCGACCGCTTCGCGCACCAGGCGAAGGCGCAGTTGCGCGCGTGCGTGCGGGCCGCCGAAGCAGGCGTCGAGGTCACGCCCGTCTGGAACAAGTCCTACCGCGAGCACGGCATCGTCGGCTCGAAGCCGCCCTCGGTGCTCGCCGCCGCCGAGGCGGCCGTCAAGGAACTCGGCTGGGACAAGCCCTTCCACGTGGACGCCGACCACATCCGCCTCGACACCGTGGACGAGTTCATCGAGACGAGCGACTTCTACACGCTCGACGTGGCCGACTCCATCGGCGAGGCCGCGTCCGACGAGGACGTCTGGTCATTCATCGAGCGCCACCCCGAGCTGGTCGGCCGCATCGAGATTCCCGGCATCGCGGAGCCCTTCGAGACGACGCGGGAAGAGATCGAGCGCATCGCACGTAAGTTCCTCAAGGCCGTGCAGGACGCCGGGCGCATCTACCGCCACGTCTCCGCGCGGAAGGGCGAGGGCAACTTCATCGCAGAGGTCTCGATGGACGAGACCGACACGCCGCAGACGCCGCCCGAGCTTCTGGTCATCCTCGCCGCCATCGCCGACGAAGGGATTCCGGCGCAGACGGTCGCGCCCAAGTTCACGGGCCGCTTCAACAAGGGCGTCGATTACGTCGGCGACGTGGCGCAGTTCGAGAAGGAGTTCAACGAGGACATCGCCGTCATCAGCCACGCCGTCAAGACCTACGACCTGCCCCCGAACCTCAAGCTCAGCGTCCACTCCGGCAGCGACAAGTTCTCCATCTACGAGCCCATCCGCCGGGCGCTGGCGCGCACGGGCGCGGGCATCCACGTCAAGACCGCGGGCACGACCTGGCTCGAAGAGATCATCGGCCTGGCGGAGGCGGGCGGCGAGGGGCTCAAGCTCGCCAGGGAGATTTACAAGAAGGCGCTGGCCGACATCGACGCCCTCTGCGCGCCCTACGCGACCGTCATCGACATCGACCGCTCGAAGCTCCCCACGGCCGAGGAGGTCGAGGGCTGGACTTCCGAGCAGTACGTCGGCGCGCTCCGCCACGACCAGTCGAACCCGCTCTACAACCCTTCGCTGCGCCAGCTCCTACACGTCGGCTACAAGGTCGCGGCCAAGATGGGCGACAGGTATCTGAACCTGCTCAGGGAGAACGAAGAGGTCGTCGGCCGCAACGTGACCGAGAACCTCTACGACCGCCACATCAAGCCGCTCTTCATCGGCGCGGAGGCGGCGGCGGGCATTGGCGCTGACTGAGAGAGGTGCGGCGCGGTTATAAAGGTCAGAACCGCCCGCGGTAGCGGGTGGGCCTTTGTTAACCGAATGCTGCGTATCTCAAAGGCCCACCCGCCACCGCGGGTGGTACTGACCTGGTTTACGTAACATGAACTTAACCGAACTGACGAAGATGTACGACTTCACCGGCCGCACCGTGGTCGTGACGGGCGGGACGGGCGTACTCGGGCAGGCGATGGTGCGCGCCATTGTCGGCTGCGGCGCGAACGTGGCGCTCGTGGCGCGCAACCGCGAGAAGGCAGAGCCGCAGGTCGCCGCGCTCGAAGGCCCAGGGAAGGCCGTCGTCTTCACGGCCGACGTGCTCGACGCGGGAAGTTTGAGGGAGGCGGCACAGGAGGTCGTCAAGGAGTTCGGCCGCGTGGACGCTCTGCTCAACGGCGCGGGCGGGAACCACCCCGGCGCGACGACGAACCCGCAGCAGAAGTTCTTCGACCTGCCGGAGGAGGCCCTGAGGTTCGTCTTCGACCTGAACATGCTGGGCACGATCATCCCGAGCCAGGTCTTCGGCCGCCAGATGGCGGAGCAGGGCGAGGGCGTCATCCTCAACGTCTCTTCGATGTCGGCGGTGCGCCCCCTGACGCGCGTGCTCGGCTACTCGGCGGCGAAGGCGGGCGTCAACAGCTTTACGCAGTGGCTCGCCGTCCACCTCGCCACCGAGTACAGCCCTTCGATCCGCGTCAACGCCATCGCGCCCGGCTTCTTCCTGACCGAGCAGAACCGTTTCCTCCTCACCGACAAAGAGACCGGCTCGCTCACGCAGCGCGGACAAAGCATCATCGGGCACACGCCGATGGGGCGCTTCGGCGAGCCCAAAGACTTATTAGGCACTTTGTTGTGGCTTTTATCCCCCGCGTCGGCTTTCGTCACCGGAGTTGTGGTGCCTGTTGACGGAGGCTTCTCGGCCTTCGGAGGGGTCTAGAGGTTTGAGCATACCGACGACCGTTTAGAGGCGGGCTGCGGCCCGCCGGCGGTTGAGACATTGCGGCACGCCCCGGCGGGCGGAGCCCGCCTCTAAACGGCAGGTCAACTGATTATCAAACTGCGCTATGCACGGAGAATCGAACAGATGAGTAACGGTCTGAACATCAAGAAGGAGGGTGCGCTCGACTTCGTCTCCTTGGGCGCGCTCGTCCACCGCATCGACCCCGGCGTTATCCCCTTCCGCAAGGCCACCGGCTGCGACATACACGTCTCGGGCGGCGAGTTCAACTGCGCGGCCAACCTCGCCGACTGCTTCCGCCTCAACACCGGCGTCGCGACGGCGATGGTCGGCTACCCCATCGGCGAACTCGTGCAAGAGCGCGTCCGCGCGATGGGCGTCAAGCCCTTCTACAAGTGGTTCGAGCACGACGGCGTCCGCGGCCCCAACATCGCCGCCGTCTACAGCGACCGCGGCCACGGCGTGCGCGCCCCCGTCGTCTTCTACAACCGCTCGAACGAGGCCGCGGCGCTCCTCAAGCCCGGCGACTTCAACTGGGACGAAATCTTCAAGGGCGGCGTGCGCTGGTTCCACTCCGGCGGCATCTTCGCGGCGCTGTCGGAGACGACGGCCGAGACAATCGTCGAAGGCATGAAGGCCGCGAAGGCCGCGGGCGCGGTCACGTCCTTCGACCTGAACTTCCGCGAGAAGCTGTGGAAGATTTCGGGCGGCGAGGGTCGCGCGGTCGAGACGGTCGCGCGCATCGTGGAGAACGTTGACGTGCTCGTCGGCAACGAGGAGGACTTGCAGAAGGGCCTGGGCATCCCGGGCCAGGACGTGACGAAGAGCTCGAAGCTCGACCCGACGGCCTTCTTCGGCATGATTGACAAGGTGGTTAAGAAGCACCCGAACGTCCGTGTCGTCGCCACGACCTTGCGCGAGGTGCACACGACCAACCGGCACAGTTGGGGCGCGGTCGCGTGGGTCAACGGCGAGACTTACGTGTCACCCACCGCGGAACTCGACGTGCTCGACCGCGTCGGCGGAGGCGACGGCTTCGCCTCCGGCTTCTTCTACGGACTTTTGACGGGCGAGTCGCCCGAGGAGTCGCTCAAGCTCGGCTGGGCGCACGGCGCGCTTTTGACGACCTTCCCCGGCGACACGACGATGGCCTCGGTCGAGCAGGTGCGCGCCTTCGCCAAGGGCGGCTCCGCGCGCATCCAGCGTTAAAGCGCGATTTTGGGCTTTTGACTTGCAACTTTGAGCTTGCGTAACGCGATACGCGACTTGCGTATCACGTTACGCAAGTCGCGTACTGCGATACGAAGGCTTCGCATCGCGTTACGCAGGTCGAGAATCGCGTTACGCAAGCTCAAAGTTGCAATTCCGAGGCTTCGTATCGCGTTACGCGGCTTTAAGATTGTGATACGAAGGCTGAGTATCGCGTTACGCAGCTTTAAGATTGCGATTCCGAGGCTGAGTATCGCGTTACGCAGCCTTCGTATCGCGTTACCGGGCTTCAATAGCGCGATACCGGGCTTTAAAATCGGAGTACAAAGCTTCAGTTCTGAGCATTTTGACTTTCAATACGCGTGTTGAGCCTTAAAAGGCGCGTATCCGCGCAGGAAGGAAACATATGAGCACCAAGCCCGCGCCTTCGACAGTCGGAAAGGGAGCGCCCGACCTCGACCTCTCGCCCGCGGAGCTGCGCGCCATCGTCGAGCAGGCGCTGCTGACCGTCGGCCCCGGCGCGCGCGTCCTCGCCATCATCCCCGACAAGACGCGCGACGACAACACCGACCTCCTCTTCCCCTTCGCCGCCGAGATACTCAAAGACCGCGGGGCCGAGCAGTTCGACGCCCTCGTCGCGCAGGGCACGCACATGCCCATGACCGAGGGGGAGAAGCGCTCCAAGGTGGGCCTGGGCGAGGGCGCGTCGCTTCCCCTGCTCGGACACATCTTCGACCACCAGTGGAACAGGCCCGAGGAGCTGGTTGACCTCGGAGAGTTGAGCGCGGAACGCGTGGGCGAGCTGACCGGCGGTCTCATCAACGAAGCGGTCAAGGTCAACCTCAACCGCCTGCTCGCGCCGGGCGTCTACGACACGGTGCTCATCTTCGGCGCGACCGTCCCGCACGAGGTCGCGGGCTTCGCGGGCGGCGCGAAATACTTCTTCCCCGGCGTCGCCGGCCCCGACCTGACGCACGCCACGCACTGGCTCGGCGCGCTCGCCTCCATCGAGAACGTCATCGGCCGCGTCGAGACGCCCACGCGCCACATGATCGAGGCCGCCGCCGACCTCGTCCCCGCGCGCGTCATCTCCATCAACTCCGTCGTCACGCGCACGGAGGACGAGCGCCTTCGCACGCACGCCCTCTTCTGCGGCGACTTCCGCGAAGCCTTCCGCCGCGCCGCCGAGGTCAGCCGCCAGGTGCACATCAAGTACACGGGAAGAAAGTACAGACGCGTCGTCGCGCTCCTCGACGAGCACTACGACGAACTGTGGGTCGGCGGCAAGGCGAGCTACAAGCTCGGCGGCATCATCGAGGAGGGCGGCGAACTCGTCATCTACGCCCCGCACCTCCGCGCCATCTCCGAGACGCACGGCCTGCTGATCGAAAAATACGGCTACGCCCCCATCGACCGCGTCCGCGAAATGGTCGCGCTCTCCACGGAGCTGCGCTCGAACCTCGCCGTGGCCGCGCACCTCGCGCACGTCTCCTACGCGGGCTCGCGCGACGCGACGGGCAAGGTCGTCCCGCGCTACACCATCACGATGGCCTCCGCGCTCGACGAGTCCACCTGCCGCCGCGTCAACCTCGGCTTCATGGATCACCGCGAGTTCCGCCGCGAGGACTACGACAACGACCCCGACACCCTCGTCGTCGAACGCGCCGGCCGCGACCTCTACCTTGTCGAACCGCACTAAGGGAAGTAGACAGTAGTCGGTAGTCAGTAGACAGTAGTCAGTAGTTTTAGAACCCGGCCGCCAACGGGTGTGTTTGTAACCCGAAGAGAGGTGAGATTATGGCGGCGCGGTCGTTTGAGGACGTGGAGGTGTGGCGGAAGGCTCACGCGTGGGTGTTGGGCGTGTATCGCTTTACGGAGCAATTCCCCAGGCATGAGCTTTTCGGGTTAACGTCTCAACTGCGACGGGCCGCGGTCTCAGTTCCTGCGAACTTCGCGGAAGGGTTCAAGAAGCGTAGCCATTTGGATAAGCTACGCTTCTATAACATCGCGCAAGGCTCACTGGAAGAATGTCGCTACTATTTCATCTTAGCGCGAGACTTGAATTACGGAGACTCAACTGCTCTCAAGAACAGGGCAGAGGAAATCAGTAAGATGCTCGATAGTTACATGCGCTCGCTCCGTTCCGCGCTCAAAGGTTTTCCTACTGACTACTGACTACTGACTACTGTCTACTCTTTATTCTTGAGAGTAAGTTTCGACGAACTCCATCAAACTCTCCGGCGCGCCCTGCTCAAGGTCGGCTTCGAGCAAGGGCGCGCCGAGTTGTGCGCGCGCCTCTTCGCCGAGACCGACCGCGACGGCGTCTACACGCACGGCCTCAACCGCTTCCCGCGCTTCATGGAGATGATAGGGAGGGGGATTGTTGACGTGGGCGCGAGTCCCGTCCGCGTCGAGGCGCACGGCTCGCTTGAGCGTTGGGACGGGCGTTCAGGCCCGGGCAATCTCAACGCACACGAGTCGATGGCGAGGGCCGTCGAGCTTTCCCGGCGGCACGGCGTCGGCTGCGTCGCCCTGCGAAACACTAACCACTGGATGCGCGGCGGGAGCTACGGCTGGCAGGCGGCCGAGGCAGGGGCGCTCGCCTTCTGCTGGACGAACACGCTGCCCAACCTGCCGCCGTGGGGCGGGACGCGACCCCTTTTAGGCAACAACCCCCTCGTCATCGCCGTCCCGCGCCCCGCGGGTCACGTCGTGCTCGACATGGCGATGTCGCAATTCTCCTACGGCGCGCTCGCCTCCTACCGCTCGCGCGGCGAGCAACTGCCGGTCGTCGGCGGCTTCGACAAAGCGGGCCGACTCACGCGCGACCCGGCGGCCGTCGAAGAGTCGGGCCGCCCGCTGCCCGTCGGCTTCTGGAAAGGCTCCGGCCTCGCGCTGCTCCTCGACATGGCCGCGGCGCTCCTCTCAGCCGGCACGGCCACGCACCAGATTCCACCCGACCCGCTCGCGGAGACGCGCCTCTCGCAGGTCTTCCTCGCCTTCGACATCTCAACGCTCGGCGGAGCCGAGTCGCGCATTGCCGACGACATCGTCGAGAGTCTTCAGGGCGCGCGTTACCCCGGCGAGCGCACGCTTCAAATCAGACGTGAGAACGCGGAGCAGGGCATCCCTGTTGACCCTGAAGTTTGGGAACAGTACCGCGAGCGGTAGCGAGCGGGCGCGTGTGACATCAATCATGTCGTTGATGCCACACGCGCCCGCTCGCTACCGCTCGCGGTACTGTTAAGGCTTTTTCGGCGCGGGTAGGGGCTTGTCGAAGACCTTGATGAGGATCATGGCGAAGTCCTTCCCGACGGTGCTGCGCATGTGCGGCGTGCCCCGCGGGACGACGATTAAGTCCCCCTTCTTCACGTCGAAGCTCTGGCCGCCCTTAATGCCGGGGCCGCGCCACTCGCCCGGCTCGACCTCCTTCGGCGTCTCAAGCGTCCCGCCGAGCGTGAGCGTGGCCGTGCCTTCGAGCACGTAGTAAACGTCGTCCGACGCGTCGTGTATCTCCGCCGACGCTGCCGCGAGGTTGTTCTCGTGCTGGACGGCGACGCGTAGCTCCATCCCCTCGCCGCCGATCAGCTCGTGCCCCTTGTTCGTCTCGGGATGCAGCTTCCGCTCCACGTCGGCCAGAGACTGAGCCGTCAGTACCACGTACGGCCTGATGGGATTGCTCGGCGCGCGCCCCGCCGTCTGCTTCTCCGTAGTCTGCGCCGAAGCCCCCGCCGCTGACACGGCCGTCAAGACGAATGCGCAGACGGCGCTTCTGATGCTCGAAGTCATATCGAAATCAACCCTCCCTCAACCCGCATAAATCATTTCAACTATTCCCGAGACCCTCTGCCCGACCCTTCGCGTCAACGGCTCTGCCCCAGCAGCCACGCCGCGAGGTCTTTCGCCGCCTTGTAGTTGTCGTATTCGGGCGGGAGCCTCCTCCCGTCAACGTACTCGTTGTAGAGCCAGGGGTCGCCGACCGCGAAGACCGTCCCGCGCCCGTGCCTGGCGACGGCCATCACGACATCCCCGTTGTGCTCAAGCACCGACGACGCGGGCTTCGTGAGCGCAAGCGTCGAAATCTCCTTCAGGTAGAGCGTGCGCGCCGTCTTGAAGATCGAGTGCCCGGCCGGGACGTTGATTTTGCCCTCGTGCCAGTTGGTGCCCTGCACGCGGTTCTTGCTGTCCTTATTGAACTGGATGCCGAACTCCCTGGCGAGCGTGTTGAAGCGGTCGAACTCGGCGTTCCCCGCGTCGTTGTGAAAGAGGACGAGCACGCCGCCCGCCTTCACCCAGTCGGAGACGGCCTTGACGTGCTGCGGCTCGACGAAGTTCGGCTTCTCCGTCTCCTTCTCCGTGTCCGGGTCTACGATGATGTAAACGTCCGCACCCTTCAGGTTCTGCGCCGTCGGGGCCGCGCTCAGGGTCTCGGTCTTCGCGCCGTAGTTGCTGAAGATGTGGCCGAGGACGTGGAAGCCCGGGTGCGGCCGCTCGTCCCACTTGTAGTGCCACACGGTCGCGCGCCCCGACGCGTCCCTTTTCACCTCGTGGTTGAAGTAGTCGTCGAGCAGCACGGTCTTCCCACGGCCTACCGAGCGGCCTTCGGCCGCCTCCATCTCCGTCGCGGCCATCAGGAACGCGCCGACGCCCTTCGCGTCGTTGGTCACGACCTTCTCGCTCAGGTAGTACTCGTAGCTGCCGTCGCGGTAGGGGTTGCCGCCGAGGCCCGCGACGCTGACCGTGCCCTTGAAGTTGATGCCGCCGCCGGGCGCGTCCTCGACGAACTGCTTCCGCATCCCGGCCCAGCCCTTCTGCGCGACCTTCAGGTACGACTCCGGCAGGTAGCCGAGGCGCACGCCCTTGCCCAGTGCGTAGACGAACATCGCCGCCGCGGACGATTCGAGGTAGTTGCCCTTCTCGCCCCCCTTGTCGAGCACCTGATACCAGAGGCCGGACTTCGGCTCCTGGTACTTCTCGACGGCCGCGGCCAGACGGCCGAGAATCGCTATCAACTCGGCGCGCTTCGGGTGGTTGGCGGGGAAGTGCGGGAGCGTGTCCACGAGCGCCATCGCGTACCAGCCCATCGCGCGCCCCCAGAAGTGCGGCGAGCGGCCCGTCGCGGGGTCGGCCCACCGCTGCTTACGCGACTCGTCCCAGCCGTGGTAGAGCAGGCCGGTCTTCGCGTCGCGCGAGTGCCTCTCCATCAGGACGAACTGCTTCGCGATGTCGTCGAACGCCTCCGGCTCGTTGAAGGTCGCGGCGTACTCGGCGTAGAAGGGCTCGCCCATGTAGAGGCCGTCGAGCCACATCTGCGAAGGGTAAATCTGCTTGTGCCAGAAGCCGCCCTCGGACGTGCGCGGGTGCGTGCGCAACTGGTCGCGCAGGTGCGCGGCCGCCTTGGCGTACTTCTCCTGCCCCGTGACCTTGTAGAGCATCAGCAGGAGCCGGCCGGACTGCACGTTGTCTATGTTGTACTCTTCCTTCCGGTAGGTCTTGATCGTGCCGTCGTCGGCGACGAACTTGTCGATGATGCGCTTGACGTAGTCGAAGTAGCGCCCGTCGCCCGTGTTGAGCCAGACGTCCTCGATGCCCGTGAGCGCCACGCCCTGCTCGTACGTCCACCTGTCGGGCCGCGACGGGTCGCTCTTCACGGCCTCCGGCCAGAGCGTCATGACGGTGGTCGCCATCCGCTCGGAAAGGGGCGCGGCCGACTGCCCGCGCGCAACTCCCGCGCAAACGGAAAAGATGAAGAGAGCGACGATAATTTTCGCCTTGAGATTCAAAGGGACACCCTCCGTAAAAAGCTTCGCACTAAGCGTGAATGACCAATCTGCCCGCCGGGATTTTTCACAACCCGACCTTCAAAAGATGCAAAATCGTTAAATGGTTAGACCTTTAAGTACGATACCGAAATAAAACATTCGACAAATCGAAAAAATGTCTGTAGAATGCCGCAGTCATTGAAAACACCCGGCCGATTGATTTTACCGAGCCTTCAAAGCCTCGCCGCCGTGGTCAACATTAATTTCAATCAGGACGAATGGTATGACCGATTTGAATAACGACATCTTCAAGACCATCGACCCCGACCGTCGCGGCACGACCTCTGAGGAGGTCATCTCGCAGCTCCGCGAGATGATCCACCGCGGCGACCTGCGCCCCGGAGACCGCCTGCCGCCCGAGCGCGACCTCGCCAAGCTGCTCGGCGTCAGCCGCCCGACCCTGCGCGCCGGAATACGTTCGCTCGCGGCCGTCGGCGTCCTCCAATCACGGCAGGGCGCGGGCACCTTCGTCGTCAAGGCCGACGGGCCGCCCTCTCTCGACAGCAGCCCGCTACGCCTGATGGCCTCGCTCCACGGCTTCACCTCGGCCGAGATGTTCGAGGCGCGGCAGGCTTTGGAGATGGCCGTCGCGGGGCTCGCCGCCGAGCGCGCCACCGGCGACCAGATGGCGTCGATGGCCGAGGAGGTCACGGGCATGTTCGCCTCGCTCAACGACCCCGAGCAGTTCCTCGTCCACGACGTGCGCTTCCACCAGACGGTGGCGGCCGCCTCCGGCAACCGCATCCTCACCTCCCTGATGAACATGGTGGCGACGATCCTCTTCGACACCCGCATCAAGACCGTCAAGCGCGCGACCGACCTGAAGGAGTCGGCGGAGATGCACCGACACGTCTACCGCGCCATCCGCGAGCACGACCCGGAGGCCGCGCGCCACGCCATGAGCGCCCACCTCTCGAAAGCACAGAGGGCCTGGGAGGCCGAGGCGCAGGAGACCTCCGAGGCGGGCGGCGACGATTCAAACAACTCCGACGGTAACGGCAACGGCGCGGGCCTCGCGCCCTAACGCGCGACGCGGGCGCCGCCGCCCTTCATCACGCGCTCGACCTCGCCGAGCGTCGCCATCGTCGTATCGCCCGGCGTGGTCATCGCGAGCGCGCCGTGCGCCGCGCCGCACTCCACCGCCCACTGCGGGCCGCGACCCGTCAAAAATCCATAGATCAAACCGGACGCGAACGAGTCTCCGCCGCCCACGCGGTCGAAGATTTCGAGGTCCTCGCGCGTCTGCGACTGGTAAAGCTCGCCGCCCATGTAGCAGACCGCGCCCCAGTCGTTGACGGTCGCGGTCTTCGCGTTCCTGAGCGTCGTCGCGACGACCTTGAAGTTCTCGAACTCCCCGACGGCGCGCTCGATCATCTTCCGGAAGTTGCCCACGTCGAGCTTCGAGTGGTGCTCGTCCAACCCCTCGACCTCGAACCCGAGGCAGGCCGTGAAGTCCTCCTCGTTGCCGATCATCACGTCCACGAGCGAGGCCAGCTCGCGGTTGACCTCCTGCGCGCGCGCCTTGCCCCCGATGGACTTCCAGAGCGAGTCGCGGTAGTTCAGGTCGTACGAGATGACCGTGCCGTGCCTCTTCGCCGCCTGCATCGCCTCGCGCGCGACGGCGGGCGTCGTCTCGGAGAGCGCGCAGAAGATGCCGCCTGTGTGGAACCAGCGCGCGCCCTCCCGGCCGAAAATCTGCTCCCAGTCGATGTCGCCCGGTTTGAGCTGCGAGACGGCGGTGTGCCCGCGGTCTGAGCAGCCGAGCGCGGCGCGCACGCCGAAGCCGCGCTCGGTGAAGTTCAGGCCGTTGCGCACCTCGCGCCCGACGCCGTCGTACTTGCGCCAGATGACGTGCGACTGGTCAACGCCGCCCTGATAGATCAAGTCCTGCACGAGTCTGCCGACGGGGTTGTCGGTGAGCGCCGTAACGACCGCCGCGTCGAGGCCGAAGCAGCGCTTCAGGCCCCGCGCGACGTTGTACTCGCCGCCGCCCTCCCAGACTTGGAAGGTGCGCGTCGTGTGGACGCGGCCCTCGCCCGGGTCGAGCCTGAGCATCACCTCGCCCAGCGAGACGACGTCCCAGCGGCACTCCGACTTATCCTTCACCTTCAGCGCGTCCGTCATGTGCTACCCCCTGCTCGGAGCCCCCTCCAGGTTCGCCGGTTCGAGCCGCGGCGCGAGAAGGTGGATGACGAGCAGCGCGAAGAGGTAGGCCGAGGCGGCGATGATGAAGATGGGGACGTAAGAGCCCGTGCGCTCCAGAATCGCGCCGACGACCAGGGCGATGAGCATCCCGCCGATGGAGCCCGCCATGCCGCCGATGCCGACGACCGAGCCGACGGCGCTGCGCGGGAACATGTCGGAGGTCAGCGTGAAGATGTTGGCCGACCAGCCCTGGTGCGCGGCCGCCGCGATGCCGATTAAAATCACCGCCGTCCAGAGGCTCGTCGTCTGCGCGGCGAAGACGATGGGCACGACGGCCAGGGCGCAGACCAGCATCGCTATCTTGCGGCCGGCGTTGACGCTGTAGCCGCGCTTGATGAGCGTGGAGGAGAGCCAGCCGCCGCCGATGGAGCCTACGTCGGCGATGATGTAGATGGTCGCCAGAGGCAGCCCGAAATCCTTGAGGTTGAGGCCGTGCTGCTTGTTGAGGAAGTCGGGCAGCCAGAAGAGGTAGACCCACCAGATGGGGTCGGTCAGGAACTTGCCGACGGCGAAGGCCCACGTCTGCCGGTGGGGCAGCAGACGCCCCCACGGCGTCTTAGTCACGGGGTCGGGCGGGTCTGACTGGATGTATGCCAACTCTTCTTTCGAGAGCCGCGGGTGCTCTTCGGGCTTCTTGTAGAGCAGGAGCCAGAAGGCGACCCAGACGAAGCCGACTGCGCCCGTCAGGATGAAGGCCCACTGCCAGCCCCACGCGATAGTGATGATGGGGACGATCAGCGGCGTCGCCAGCGCGCCGACGTTCGTGCCCGCGTTGAAGATGCCGGTGGCGAGCGCGCGCTCCTTCTTCGGGAACCACTCGGCGACGGTCTTAATCGAGGCGGGGAAGTTGCCGGCCTCGCCCAACCCCAAGGCGAAGCGCGCGATGCTGAAGCCCGCGACCGAGCGCGCCAGCGCGTGCGCCATCGCGGCCAAACTCCAGACGATGACGGCGAGACTGAACCCTTTGCGCGTCCCGATCTTGTCCATCACCCACCCGACCCCGAGCAGGCCGATGGCGTAGGCGCACTGGAAATAGAAGACGATCCAACTGTACTCGACCTCCGAGAATCTGATCTCGGCCTGGAGCGTCGGTTTCAGGATGCCGATGACCTGGCGGTCGATGTAGTTGATCGTCGCGGCGAAGAAGAGGAGGGTGCAGATGACCCAGCGGTAACGCCCGACCCGGCCCGTGACGCCCTCGGCCGCGGCGATGGCGGCCCCCGTCGCGCTCGCGCCGGCCGACATCGGCGGCGCGACTTCCGACTGCGACTTCGGGTAAGCGGTTTCTTTAACCGGTTTGCTTATCTCGCTCATAATCGTTTCCCGCAAAGAAGAGAAGGGTTACTCCGCGCCCGAGCCTTCACAGGACGAGCACGTCGGGCGAAAGATACTCGCGCCCTCCGACTCGGACGTGGATTTGGGGCCAGTTGGGGGTTGTGGTTATTACCTCTACACCTTCGGCCGAGGCGATGCAAGTCTCCTCGGCCTTCGAGCCCGTGACCGTCGGGTTCCAGGCGAAAGCCTGGTTAATCTGAACCGTCTCGGTGTTCGCCGGGTGCGCCACCCAGTCGCGCGTGCGGTAGCCGGCCGCGCCCCCCTGGTGGTGCAGGCGCTCCTCGCCGGGAAAGCCTTCCTCGGCGTAGGCGTCGGCAGCGACGCGGTACAGCTCCGAGCCGGCCGCGCCCGGCCGCGTCGCCGCCAAAAGCTTCGCGTTGACGCGCGCCGAGGCGTCCGTGCGCCTTCGTAAGTCCCCGGAGATTTCTCCCGCGCAGACGATGCGCGAGAGCGACGCGACGAGCCCCTTGCGTCTCGCGCAGGTGACGAGCATCACGACGCGCTCCCAGGCTTTATCCGTCGGGATCGGATGCCTGTACTTCGCAATCCGCTCGTCGGCCGCGACCAGCGTCACGACCGAGCGCATGCCGCGCGCGGTCAGCGAATCACTCACACGCCGGGCGATCTCGGTCTCGGTCAATCCGGGCGTGAGCGACCTCGCCACCGCGCCCAGCACCTCGCCCGCGTCGCGCCCGAGCTGCCTGAACCTTTCCGACTCCGGCGGCGTGAGCTGGTAACGACAACGCGAGACGAGGCCGTCGATGGACTTCACGTTCGGGCCGAGGGGCAGGTCGGAGCCGAGCGCGACGCCGCTGCCTATCACCTTCGTCGCAAGGTCTGCGATGAAGGTCGGCGACGCCTTCTCCTCCTCCCAACCGTACTCGACCGGCTCGAAGTCAGTCCCCGCCAGCTCCTCTTCCAGCATCCGCGCCAACTCGATGCGGCTCGCGAGCGCGTACCGCCTCCCGTCCGCGCCCACGACGAGCGCGCACGCGCCTTGCTCGCGGCTCGTGTCGATGCCGTTATTGCCCCCGGCCGTTAGCCAAGCGAAATTCGGCTGCGCGACCAGAACCACGCCGCCCAACCCCTCAGCCGCCAACATCCGCGTCAGCCGCTCGCTCTTCTCCGCTATCTCCGCCTGCTTATCCATTTCTTCAGTGATAAGTGATGAGTGATGAGTGATAAGAAAATCCAAGGCCCGTCTTCTCCTCTTATCACTCATCACTCATCACTCATCACCCTCCTACGTGTTGACCCCGCTGGCGAGGAAGCCGCCGTCCACGGCGAGGATCTCGCCCGTGACGAAGCTCGAAGCGTCGGAGGCGAGGAAGACGGCGGCCCCGGCCAGCTCCTCGACCTTGCCGAAGCGCCCCATCGGCGTGCGGAGCAGGAACTCGCGCCCACGCTCGGTCCCGTCGAGCAGGTGCTCGTTCATCTTCGTGCGGAAGACGCCGGGCGCGATGGCGTTGACGTTGACGCCGCCCTGCGCCCACTCGACGGCCAGAGACTTCGTCAGCGAAGCGACCGCGGCCTTGCTCGCCGAATAGGCCGCGACCTCGGCCAGCGCGACGAAGGAGGAGAGCGAGGCGATGTTGATGACGCGGCCGTAGCCCCGCCCGAGCATGTGCCGGCCGAAGATCTGGCAGGCGCGCAAAGTCCCCGTCAGGTTCGTCTCGATGACCTCCGCCCACTCTTCCTCTTTAAAATCCACGGTCGGGGCGCGTATCGTCCGGCCGGCGGAGTTCACGAGGATGTCCACCTTGCCGAACTCCGCGACCGCCGCGTCCAGCACCGCGCGTATCGTGTCGCGCCGCGACACGTCCGAGGTCATCCGCAGCGTCCGACGGCCGCGCCCCTCCAACTCCGCGGCGACCGTTTCGACCCGTTCGCCGCTGCGCGAAGTGGCGACCACGTCCGCGCCCGCGTCCGCCAAACCGTGCGCGATGGCGCGGCCGACGCCGGACGTGCCGCCGAAGACCACCGCCACGCGGCCTGCGAGTTCAAAAGGGGCGTAGCTCATCTGGGGGCGTAGCTCATCTGCTCGCTTCTAACCCGTCTTTACGGCCGCCTCGGGCGTGGTCGCGGCAGCGGTTCCAGTGAATCTTGTGAGGCCGGCGTGCTACGCGGAGAAACGTCGGCCTCGGGCTTGTAACAAAATTTTAAGAAGGTAATACCAATTAACCGGATAGCAACTATTGTGTAACACCACTCCCCGATTCCTGTCAAGTCAATTTCCCGCGAGCCTCTCCGTTTTCTCCGACGATTTCACACCTTGCCGTAATTTACCTTGCCTTACCAATGTTGTTTATGGTAAATACTGTGCTCATATTGAATAAGTGGTTAGACCACTCATCATATTTTCGCATCGGAGCCGCGGGTGCAGGGGCAATCCTCTCCGGGGACATTTTCAGCAAAAGGGAAGGGGTATATTTTGTCAGCTCCCAAACAAAATCAGTTCGTGCGGCGCGTCGTGGGCGTTAACGTCTGGCTCGGCCGCGCCGAAGCCGACGCCGCCGACTTTCAGGCTCGTCCCATTAACTACGAAGTCCTCCCGGCCGAAGAGGCGGTCGGCCGCGCGCAATGGGAAGAGATACAACGCGTCGGGCGCGAGAAGGAGGGCGACATCGTCTTCATCCTCCTCGGCGGCCGCGGCGCGCAGGCGATGTACAAGCAGGTCGCCGAGATCGCGAAGACCGACGAGGCCGACGAGCTGCTCGGCCGCCTGCACGTCTTCACGCAGGACGCGCTCGCGCCGATGCGCATGGACAACGGCCTCAGCTTCGTGCGCGACTTCGAGCGGCTGCTCGGGCCGGACTTCTTCAGGAAGGTGAAGAGCTTCACGCCGATGCGCACGGACACCGACGACCTCGAAGGCGAGCTGGCGCGCTACCTTGAGAAGCTCGACGCTTTGGGCGGCATAGACATCTTCTTCCTCGGCATGGGGCCGGAGCCGGGCGAGGCTTCGCACCTCGCCTACATCAAGCCGGGCTCGGGCGCGGCGGCGGGCGACCTCGCGGGCGTCATCCCGATTTCGCCGAGCATCCTCGAACACCACATCAGCAAGTTCAAGGTCGGCGGGAGCAACGTCACGCCCGAGGACGAGGCCGAGTGCCGCGCGGCCTCTTACATCCTGACCCTCGGCCCCGCGGCCATCCTCGGAGCGCGCCGCATCGTCCAGTCCATCGTGGACGCCTCGACCTCGCCGGCCAAGCCCGCGAGCTACAAGCGCCTGATCGAGACGGAGATTTCCGAAGACCCCGAAGAGCGCGCCCGACAGCTCGACGAGAACCCCGGGCTCTGGCTGCGTCTGCACCCGAACGTCCGGTCTCTGATTCTGCCCGACGTGCTGCAAGCCTGAAGAGGCGTGACGGAAGTAAGTCTTAATAATGCCCAGCACCACCCCAACGCAGACCCCGCCCGTCGGCGACTACGCGATCATCGTCTCTTCCGAAGACAACCTCGCGGTCGTCAAGGAGCCGACCGCGCCGGGGCTTGAGGTCGCGCTGCCCGGCGGGCGCGTGGTTCGCGTCAACGACTCGGTGCCGCCCGGCCACCGCTTCGCCACGCGCGACATCCCTGCGGGCGAGTACGTCCTGCAATACGGCCACCCCATCGGCACGAGCCTCGGCATACGCGAGGGCGACCTGATCTCGCACGCGAACATGACGGACGAAGTGCCCGTCGTCCGCGAGCTGCCCGAAGACCTTCACACGCCAGCGCCCGACTACATTCCGGAGTCCGAGCGCGCGACCTTCAAGGGCTTCCGGCGGCCGGACGGGCGCGTCGGCACGCGTAACTTCATCCTCATCGTCCCGACCTCGATGTGCGCGAGCCACGAGGCGCAGCAGATCGCACTGATGGCCGAGTTACTCCACTACAAGCGCGAGCGCTTTCCCAACGTGGACGGGGTCGTCGCCATCCCGCACAACAAGGGCTGCGGCTGTCAGGAGGGCTCGACCATCGAGGTCATGCTGCGCACGCTCTCGAACTACGCCGACCACCCGAACGTCGGCGGCGTCGTCCTGCTCGACCTGGGCTGCGAGAAGACGAACCTGGCGCGCGTCGAGAAGTACCTGCTCAGGCGCGAGAAGTCTTTCGACAAGCCGGTCGCCAAGATAGGCATTCAGGAGATCGGCGGCACGCAGGCGGCCATCGAGCGGGGCTTGAGGGAAGTCGAACGGATGCTGCCAGAGGTGAACCGCATCGAGCGCGAAGAGTTCCCGGTGAGCGAGCTTGTGCTCGGCGTGAAGTGCGGGGGCTCGGACGGCTTCTCAGGCATCTCGGCCAACCCGAGTTTGGGCCGCGCCGCGGACACGCTCGTGCGCTCGGGCGGCACGGTTCTCATCACCGAAGTCCCAGAGTTCTGCGGGGCCGAGCACATCATCGCGCACCGCGCGAAGGACGCCGAGACCGGCCGCGCCGTCTACCGCATGATCGACTGGTATAAGGATTACGCCTCGAAGTTCGGGGCCGTGCTCGACCAGAACCCGAGCCCCGGCAACGTCGCGGGCGGACTGCTCAACATCACCATCAAGTCGCTCGGCGCGATGTCGAAGGCCGGCACGACGCGCGTCGAGGGCGTCGTCGAATACGCGGAGCCCCCGAAGGGGAGGGGACTGCACCTGATGCAGGGGCCGGGCTACGACCAGGAATCGACGCCGGGTCTGGTCGCGGCCGGGGCCACGGTCGTCGTCTTCACGACGGGGCGCGGGACGACCATCGGCAACGCCATCGCGCCCGTCGTCAAGCTTGCCTCCAACGACGCCGTCTTCAGACGCATGTCGCGCGACATAGACCTCTCGGCCGGCAGCATCCTCGAAGGCACCGAGACCATCGAAGAGGTCGGGGCGCGCGTCTTCGAGCACGTCCGCCGGGTCGCGAGCGGCGAAGTGCTCGCCCTCGCCGAAGAGCACAAGCACAGGGAGTTCCAGTTCTGGGCCGAGCAGACAGTTTCGCTGTGAGGAATAGTAGGCAGTAGGCAGATGGCAGTAGGCAGTTGAAAGCCCCGCTGTTGAGAAGTTCGGGTTAATCATTCAGCGTCCGTCACGCGGGGCGCACTGCCTACTGCCATCTGCCTACTGCCTACTGATTTATTAGGAGCAGTCATGCCAACAAGGAAAGACGCCGCCTCGTCAACGGGCGTCATCGACGCGCCGGAGCCGAGGGCTCAGGCCAACACGCACGAGCCGCAGGGCCCGGCCAAGGCGACGCTGATGCTTCTGCGTCTGCTGCGCGCGGCGCAGCCCATCTCGCGCGCCGAGCTTGCGCGCCGCGTGGGCGTCAACCGCAGCACGGTCACCGACGCCTTCAAACAACTGATTGCGGCGGGGGTCGTGCGCGAGGAGCCGGCGGAGCAGCCCGCGCCCGGCGCGAACCGCGCGCTCGGCCGCCCCGCGCTCGCACTCTCCTTCAACGACGATTACGGCTACTTCATCGGCGTCAACGTCGGCGTGCGCCGCTCGACGGTCGGGCTCGCCACGCTGACGGGTCGGGTCTTCGCCGAGGAGGAGTTCGAGACCCCGCCCGACGCTTCCGACGCGCTCGCGAAGATTAGAACGACCGTCACGGGGCTCTGCGCGCAGGCGCGGGGGCGCAGGCTGAGGGCGATAGGGGTGAGTGTGCCGGGGCCGGCGGACGCGGCGCGGGAGAGGATCGTCTACGCGCCGCACCTCGGTTGGCAGGACGTTGACGTGGCGAACGCGCTGCGTTTCGACGCGGAGGGCCGCCCGTCGCTCGCGGGCGGGCGCGTGCGCGTGGTCGTCGAGAACGACGCGACCGCGGCGGCGCTTTACGAGCTGCGCCTGCGCCTGGGCCGTGACGAGTCTGAGCGCCTGGACGACTTCATCCTGGTGAGGTCGGGCACGGGGCTCGGCGTCGGGCTCGTGCTCGGCGGCGAAGTCTTCCGCGGCGACGCGGTCGGCGAAGGGCTGGCGGGCGAGTTCGGGCACATGACGATTGTCGCGGGCGGCAAGACGTGCGTGTGCGGCAACCGAGGCTGCTGGGAGCGCTACGCCTCGGCCCCGGCCGCCGCCGCGCTCTACGTGGGCGAGCGGATGCAGATGGGCGGGCAGACGCCGCCGCGCTTCGTCGAGATCGTGGCGCGCGCCGAAGGGGGCGAGTTGCGCGCGCAGCGGACTCTTGAGCGCGTCGGCGAGTACCTCGGCATCGGCATCGCGAACGTCATCATGGGGCTCGGCGTGTCGAGGGTGATCGTGAGCGGCCGTCTCGTCTACGGCTGGAAGTTCATGCGCGAGCCGCTCCACAGCGCGGTGGCGCTGAGCATGGCGGGCCGCCTCCAAGGCTGGTCAGTCGAGCCCGGCGAGGCCACCGGCGCGGGCCTCGGCGGCGCGCTCGAAGTCGCGGCCGAAGGCTTCATCACTTCGGGGCTCGTTTAAATGATGCGACGCATAATCCAAACGTCATTCTTTCTTCTGGCGTTGGTCTGTTCGCAGGCCGGCGCGCAGACGGTCTCCAAGGTCTGGGTGGCCGACAAAGGCGACGGGACGTACAGGAACCCCGTCATCCACGCGGACTTCTCCGACCCGGACGCTGTGCGCGTGGGCGAAGACTTCTACATGACGGCGTCGAGCTTCAACGCCGCGCCCGGGCTGCCCGTCCTCCACTCGAAAGACCTCGTCAACTGGTCGGTCGTCGGCTACGCGCTGCGACGCCAGCCGCCCTTCGACGTGTTCGACAAGCCGCAGCACGGCAACGGCGTCTGGGCTCCAGCGATACGTCATCACGGCGGGGAGTTCTACATCTACTACCCGGACCCCGACCGCGGCATCTACGTCGTCAAGGCGAAGGACGCGGCCGGGCCGTGGTCGGAGCCGATTCTCGTCAAGGAGGCGAAGGGCTGGATCGACCCTTGCCCCCTTTGGGACGAGGGCGGGCGCGCTTACCTGGTGACGGGCGTCGCGGCCAGCCGCTCCGGGGTCAAGAGCATCCTCGTCGTAAGCCGCATGAACGCGGAAGGGACGAAGGTACTCGACGACGGCGTCATCGTCTTCGACGGCCACGACAAGCACCCGACGGTCGAGGGGCCGAAGTTCTACAAGCGCAACGGCTACTACTACATCTTCGCCCCGGCGGGCGGCGTCGAGACCGGCTGGCAGTTGGCGCTTCGCTCAAAGAACGTCTACGGCCCTTACGAAGAGAAGATCGTGCTCGCGCAGGGCAAGACGGGCGTCAACGGCCCGCACCAGGGCGCGTGGGTCGAGACGCAGACGGGCGAGCACTGGTTCCTGCACTTTCAGGACAAAGGGCCTTACGGCCCCGTCGTCCACCTCCAGCCGATGCGCTGGGTGAACGACTGGCCGTTGATGGGCGTTGACCCGGACGGAGACGGGACGGGCGACCCCGTTCTGACGTTCAAGAAGCCGAACGTCGGGAAGGTCTGGCCCGTGGCGACGCCGCCCGACTCGGACGAGTTCGACGCGCCCGGGCTCGGCCTACAGTGGCAGTGGCACGCGAACCCGCAGACGAACTGGGCCTTCCCCACGGGGGCGCTCGGCTACCTGCGAGTCATCAACACGCCTCTGCCCGAGGGCCACAAGAACCTTTGGGACGTGCCGAGCCTTCTCTTGCAGAAGTTTCCCGCGCCCGCGTTCACGGCGACGACGAAGCTCACCTTCACGCCGCGGACGGACGACGAGAAGACGGGGTTGCTGGTGATGGGCATGGACTACGGCTACCTCTCGGTCAAGAAAAGGCCGGAGGGTCTCTTCGTCTCGCAGGTCGTCTGCAAGGACGCGGACAAGCAGGGCGCGGAGCGTGAGAGCGCGGGCGTGCCTTTGAAGAGCAGCACCGTCTACCTGCGCGTGAAAGTTTCGGAGGGCGCGGTCTGCAACTTCAGCTACAGCACGGACGGTAAGACCTACACGCCCGTCGGCGAGCCCTTCACGGCGAAGCAGGGGCGGTGGATCGGCGCGAAGGTCGGCCTCTTCGCCTCGCGCGTCGGCAGGACACGCGAGTACGGCTACGCCGACTTCGACTGGTTCCGGTTCGAGTAAGAATTAGCCACAGAGACACAGAGGCACAGAGATTTAACTTTGAAAATCTCTGTGCCTCTGTGTCTCTGTGGCTAATTCTTTTTCGGGTTCCATCCGTCTGAGCCGGCCAGAACCTTCGCGGGCGTGATGGCTTTGGCTTCTGCCTTTGTCAGCTTGCGAGCCCATGCGACGCGTGCTTCGGGTTTCGCGCCCGGGCCGCGGCTCCCGAACTCCGCGTAGCGCGCGGTCTTCTCGCGCTCGGGGTAATTCCAGTTGTGCCAGCCCTCGGGGCGAACGTTCTCAGGCATCTCTGTGTTGAGGAACGTCACCGCGGAGTAGGCGCGCCAGGGGCGGCCGAGGTAGGTCTTGACGGCGGGCGTCTCGGCCGTGATCTTGCAATCGGAGAAGACGAAGCCGTAGGGCTGGTTGTCGGGCGTCGAGGCAGCCGTCAGGTAGCCGTCCTTCAAAGCGTGTATGTGGCAGCGCTCGAAGAAGGCCGTCGCCGCGCCGAAGATGAAATCGACGTGGCCCGCGATGTAGCAGTTCTCGAAGTAGTGGCGGCCGCGGTTGAGCAGCACCGTGTCCTGCCAGCCGAGGAAGCGGCAGTTGCGGAAACGGACGCGGTCGCCGTCCACGCGCACCGCCAGGGCCTGCCCGACGGGGCCGGCGGAGTTCTCGAAGGTGATGTTCTCGGCCGTGAAATCGTCCGCGTCGATCTGCACGGAGGGCGTGCGGAAAGTCCCGATGGGCTTGCCGTCCACGCCCTTGAGGTTCGCGTTCAGGTCGTATGTGATGACGGTCTTCGCCGCGTCCTCGCCGACGAATTTGAAGAAACGCTTTTCGCGCTGGACGTAGACGACCTCTTTGTACGTGCCCGGCTTGATGCGGATGACGACGGGGCTGTCGGCCGTCCCCGCCGGCACGGCCATCACCGCCTCCTGCACCGTCTTATACTTCGCGCTCCCGTCGGCCGCCACGACCAGCTCGACCGGCGAGCCCTTCGCCTCACATACAACCACTGAGAGGAGAGCACAGACGGAAAGAATGAAGTTTACGGCGTAAGTTGAGAGCTTCATAAGATTGTCGAGTGTGACCATCGACCAGGTCAGAACCACCCGCGGTAGCGGGCGGGCGTTACATTAAAGGCTTGTTGATTGAAGACCGCGCGACTCTCGTCAATCAACAAGCGGCCGTCGAAAGGCCCACCCGCTACCGCGGGCGGTTCTGACCGCTATTGTGTCCCCGTCGGCGAGTTCAGGCTGCGCCCTTTTTTTACCGGCTCGATGGTGACGTTCCGGAAGCTGAAGGAGCCGCCGTGGCTCAAGACTTCGGCTGTCTCGACGCCGCGGAAGGTGCAGTTGCGGAAGTGTATGTCTTCGATGGTCGCGCCGGGGAAGCCGACCACCCACATGACGCGGGGGCTCGAGCGGCTCGTCACGTTTTCGAGGTGGACGTTGCGGACGACCGGCCGGTGCGGCCCCTGCTCGTTGAAGTAGACGAGGTCAATCGTCAGCACGGCCTCGGCGACGCGCCCGACCTCGACGTTGCGCATGAAGACGTTCTCCATCACGCCCCCGCGGCGCGCGTTCGACTTGAAGCGTAGCGCGCGGTCGAGGTTCGGGCTGTCCATCTTGCAGTCTTCGACGAAGACGTTGCGCACGTCGCCCGAAATCTCGCTGCCGATGACGACGCCGCCGTGCCCCTCCTTCATGACGTTGTTGCGGATGATGATGTTCTCCGAGGGCACGCCGACCCTGCGACCGTCCTCGTCGCGGCCGGACTTGATGGCGATGCAGTCGTCGCCCGTGTCGAAGACGCAGTCCTCGATCAGAACGTCCCTCGAAGACTCCGGGTCGCAGCCGTCGTTGTTCGGGCCGTGTGTGCGGACGTTGAGGCCGCGGACGGTGACGTTCTGCGACAGCACCGGGTGCACCTCCCAGAAGGGCGAGTTGATGATGGTGACGCCTTCGATGAGGATGTTGCGGCTGCGGTAGGGCTGGATGAAGGGCGGGCGTATGTGGTAGCCCCGGCCGAAGACGCGACGGCTAACGGGGACGCCCTTGTCGGCCATCTCGCGCAGGCTCTGCACGTCCGCGTGCTGGGGCGAGCGAGCCCCGCCCGGGCCGCGGCGCGCCCACTTCCACCAGTTCTCGTCCGACGCGCCGCCGTCGAGCGTGCCCTTGCCTGTGACTGCGATGTTCTGCTGCTCGAAGGCGTAGATGAGCGGCGAGTAGTTCATCAGCTCCGTCCCCTCGAAGCGCGTGAAGACGACGGGCAGGTACTTCGCCGGGTCGGCGGAGAACTTCAGGGTCGCGCCTTCGGAGACGTGCAGGTTGACGTTGCTCTTGAGGTGAATCGCGCCCGTCATGAAGACGCCCGCGGGGACGACGACGCGGCCGCCGCCCGCGCGGTTGCACGCCTCAATCGCCTTGCGTATCGCCTCGGTGTTATCGAAGTCGCCGCCCGCGCGCGCGCCAAAGTCCGTGACGGGGAAGTCGCGCGCGGGGAACTTCGGCGGCCTGATGCGCGCGAGGATCGACGGCACCGCGTTCCAGCCGGTGACGCTCGCGGCGCGCGCGGGTCGCGCCCTCTGCGCGGCGGCCGCGTGCGGGAAGAACTGTGACACGCCGAGGAGCAGAACCGCGGCGGCGGTGCAACTGAGCAAACGTCGCATGGATGTATTCACCTCTCGTCGTCCGGCCTTGGTTGTTCGGTTTGCACGATGATAGCAGAAAGGGCAGGGAAGGGCGCGTACGCGAGTTGAACCCGAGGCTTCGGCCTTGGAAAGAGAGTCGGCGAGCACCTATTCTGCACCCTGAGGAGTCATATACGTGTACGGGATGAGGAGAGACGAGTTACGGCTGCTGCCTCACGACCCCGCGTGGGGTGAGGACTTCCGCGCAGAGAAAGCCCGCATAGCCGAACGGTTGGACGATCCATCCGCGCGGGTCGAGCACGTGGGGAGCACTTCGATACCCTCCGTCCACGCCAAGCCGATTCTGGACATCGCCATCCTCTGCGGCGCGAAGGGAGTCGAGGAGGTCGCCTCCGCGTTGCAAGCGCTCGGCTACGACTTCCGCGGGCGGTACGACGACCAACAGGCCGGACATTACTACGCGGTGCTCGAACGTGGCCCCGTCCGCCTCTGCCAGGCGCACATCTTCTCCGAGGAGACGGCGCAGTGGCGCTCCATGCTCACGTTCCGCGACGTGCTCCGGCAGAACCGAGAGCTGGCCCGCGAGTATGACGAGTACAAGCTGGGTCTGGCGAAATCCGTCGCCGACAAGCGGGTCTACGCCGAAATCAAAACGCGCTGGGTGGACGACTTCCTGCCCAAGGTTCTGGCCGCCGCCCGCGAGGCCGGTGTCGCCCCGGGGCCTTTAGAGTAGCGTGCCCGCTCACCCGAAGCAGTCAGACTAAGCCGACAACATAAGGTTCACCCTCACTTTTGATGACGAGAGATTTTAGCGGCAGGCTACAGTAGGATTACGTTAGCGCTTCAAGTCCGTCGTCCAGTTCAGGACGACGGTGACGGGCGCGGGGGCGGTCTCTTCGACGGGCACTTTAATGAGGAAGCGTCGGCCGTCGGCGGCGGCGTCGTAGGGGGAGTCGCCGCTGATCGCGCCGACTCGGGGCTCGAAGAGCGGCCCGGGGACGCCGGCCTTGAACGTGTCGGAACTGCCGTCTACTTCGACCACCATCAGTTTCCCATCCGCCGAGAGGTAGAACAGCTCGCGCCCGTCGCGGCGCCAACGGGGCGAGCCCCCGCCGCCGTTCGAGACCTGCCACTTGCCGCCCGAGGCCGGGAAGCTCTGGACGTACACCTCGAACCTCCCGGACTCGTTCGAGGTGTATGCGATCCAACGCCCGTCGGGCGAGAAGCGTCCGCCCCCTTCCGAAAAGTCCGTCCGCGCGAAAGGCTCGGGCCGCCGCTCCCCGAAGAGCGGCAGCACCCACAGGTCGTTGCTTTGCCGGCCCTGGGTCGCATACAGGACGTGTCGCCCGTCCGGCGACCAGTCGGTCGCCCATTTCGCGTCCTCGGTCTTGAGGATGAGTTCCTCGCCGCCCGCGCCGCTCGAAAGCTTCTGGTAGAGGTTCGGCAGTCCCTCCCTCTGCGAGGAGAAGACGACGCGGCCGCCGTCGGGCGACCAGACGGCGTCGCCGTCGTCCGCCGGGTCGAACGTCAGGCGGGTGGGGGCGCCGCGCGTGAGCTCCATCAGCCAGATGTCGCTGGCCCCGTTTTCCGTGTCGAGGCGTCGGAACGCGAGGCGCTTTCCGTCGGGCGAGAGGCGGATGTCCGAGTAGTGACCGGCCGCGCCGACCGTTCCGAGCTGTTTGCCCGTGCGGTCGAACCAGACGAGTTGCGTGTCCGCCTCCGCGGCGCTGGGTCGGTAGATGAGAGTGCCCGTCTCCGAGACGGAGAAGTGCGCGCGCGCGTTGCCGAGCGTGACGCCGATCTGTTTGACGACGGGGACGGCCTCGCCCGTCAGCTCCAGCCTGTCGGCGTCGAAGGGCCGCGCCACCAGTGTTCCCTCACGCGCGTAGAGCAGGTAGCCCGGCGGCGCGTAGGACACGCTCGATCCGACGTCGATCAGCAGGCGGGTCTGCTTCGAGTCGAGCGAGCCGAGGAAGACCGCGCTCTTCTCCGGCGGCGAGGTGCCGGCGACGTAGAGGAAGTGACGGCCGTCGGGCAGGAAGTGGGGCCACGCGTGGACGTATTCGTCGCGCGACTTGTCGAGCGTGGTCAGCGGCTCGGGCGTGCCGCCGGCGGCGGGGATGCGGTAGAGTCCCTCTGTGGGGCTGCGGGAGAAGACGATGACCCCGTCGCGGTTCCACGCGCCGCCCACGCCGACCGCGTCAGAAAGCGTCTGAGTCGGTCCGCCCGAGACGTCGAGCCTCTTGAGCTTCCCCGCGGCGATAAAACCTATGGAGCGTCCGTCCGGCGACCAGAAGGGCTGGTCGCCGGCTTCGGTCCCGGCGAGCTGCTGCGCATCGAGCGAGTCGAGCGGCCGCAGCCAGAGGCTCTGCCTCCCGGCGGTGTCCCTGACAACCAGGATCACGCGGCGGCCGTCGGGCGAGATCAGGGGGGCGCCTATGACCTGCCCCTTCCCCGGCGGGGCTATCAGGAAGCGCGCAGCGGCGGCCGTGGCTTCCTGCGGCGCGCGCCTCAGGGAGGGAAGAATGAGAGCCAACGATGCCGCCACTAGGGCCGCGCCCGCCACGCCCCACGCGATGAGTTCGCGGCGTCTGACGCCGCGGCCCGCGGGCGCGTGCATTGTGGGCGTCTGCTCGCCCGAGACGGCGGTCGCGCCCGACAGCGATTCGAGGGCGAAGGCGAGGTCGCTGGCCGAATGAAACCGCGCCGCCGGGTCTTTCTCCAGACAGTGCAGCACGAGCCGTTCGAGCGCCGGCGAGACGTTGCGGTTCGACTCGGAGAGGGCGGGCGGGTCTTCCCTGAGGACGGCCGAGAGCGCGTCGGCCGCCGACTCGCCGCGAAAGGCGCGGCGCCCCGTCAGCATCTCGTAGAGGACTGCGCCGAACGAGAAAATGTCGGCGCGGTGGTCCACCCTCCGACCGCGCACCTGCTCCGGTGCCATGTAGCCGACAGTCCCCATCACAGCGCCGGGGCCCGTGTCCACGCGCCACGTCGGAATCTCCGTCTGTGACTGCCGCCCGTCCCCTTGCGTCAGCTTCGCCAGCCCGAAGTCCAGAATCTTCGCGCGCCCGTCCGAAGTGATGAAGATGTTTTCGGGCTTGAGGTCGCGGTGCACGATTCCTCGCTCGTGCGCGGCGGCGAGGCCGCGCGCGATCTGCGACGCGTATTCGACGGCCTTGCGCTGCGGGAGCGGCGCGCCCCGCAGCTTCTCGCGCAGCGTCTCGCCTTCGAGCAACTCGGAGACGACGAAGGGCGCGCCGTCGTGCTGCCCGACGTCGTGGACGGCGAGGACGTTCGGGTGGTTGAGCGCGCCGGCGGCGCAAGCCTCCTGCTCGAAGCGTGCGAGGCGTTCGGCGTCGGCGGAGAACTGCGCGGGCAGCACTTTGATCGCCACGTCGCGCCCGATCTTCGGGTCGCGCGCGAGATAGACCTCGCCCATCCCGCCCTCGCCGAGCAGGGAGCGGATTTCGTAGCGGCCGAGACGGGCGTTAGGGGAAAGAGCCATGCGCGAAAGTCACGGAACGATGCCGGCAGGTTGCACAAGAATCTGTTATCAAGGTGCGAAAAGTCAACAGATTCTCGCCTCACAGCGATGCAGAGTAAGTTGAAAGAGTTGGTCAGCTACGCGCGGGGCTTGAGTGAAGACCGTCAGGCTGTAACAAACGCACTGCGCAATGACTAGAGCAATGGTCAATTATCTGGAGCAATGGTCAATTATAAGGACAGGTGAAAAAGTACGGGAGAGCCCAAGGTAACGGCTATAGCCCGTGTCACCACGCCTTTCTCGTCTCGCTAAGTCTTTATAGGTATCACCAGAAATCTGAAGAACCTCCAAATTTTAAGAGTTATTTACTGCCACAAGACGTGGCGGGTATTTTTTATCGCACTCTAAATCTTTCATTCTAAACAGGATATCCGCCCGCCCAACCTTCGGCCCTTTCCGGTATGTAATTTGCCGCCTCTGTTGCTCACTTCCGGTGGTTGAGTGCTCCGGGTTCATTTCTGACTTGATCAGGGTCGCACTCCTAACCGTTCCGGGCGGCTTTGGTATGGTCAACGAGAATCCCAGGGAGGATAGAAGAATGCTTAAGAAATTTAACACGATCCTTGCCTTGCTTTGCGCGGTGGCCTTCGCCGCGGCGACGGCGACGGGTCAGGTGACGGGGGGGGCGGTCACCGGCGTGGTGGTCGACGCCCAGGGGGCGGTGGTCGCGAACGCTTCGGTCACGCTGCGGAGCAGAGAGACCGGGCAGTCGCTCACCACGCAAACTACTGATTCGGGCTCCTACACCTTCCCGAACGTGCCCGTCGGCGGCTACACCATTACCGTTGAGGGTACGGGCTTCCAGGCTGCCAACCAGGAGCTGACGGTCTCCCTCAACCAGACGACCACGGTCAACGCCACACTCCAGGTCGCCGGCGTCACGGCCGAGACCGTGACGGTGACGGCGGCGAGCGAGGCGCTCGTGCAGACCGACAGCTCCCAGCTCGGTAAGACTTACGGGACGGAGCTGGTGCGGAACCTTCCCATCTTCGGCAACCAGAACACGCTGGCGGCGCTCTCGCCGAACGTTGTGCTCCAGCCGGCCGGCTCGTCCGGCTCGGGCGGCTCGGTCGGCGGAGTCCGCCCCCGCTACAACAGCTTCATGATCGACGGCGTGGACAACAACCAGTTCTCCGTCACCGGCCCCCAGACGACCGTCATCCAGGACGCGGTGGCCGAGTTCACGCTGCTGACGAACAACTTCAACGCCGAGTTCGGTTCCGGCTCAGGTGGGCAGTTCAACACGATCACCAAGTCGGGGACCAATGAATACAACGGCAACATGTTCGTTTACATCCAGAATGAGCAGTTCAACGCGGCTTCCACCACGCAGGAGCAGCAGTTGAAGGCCAGCGGTGCCGACGCCCTGCCGCGCTTCCGTAACACGCGCTTCGGGATGACGCTCGGCGGCCCCATCGTCAAGAACAAACTCTTCTTCTTCGGCGCCATCCAGCACGAGGCCAACTCCCGAGAGGTCGCCGGCTCCTCATTCCTCGCCCCGACCGCGGAGGGCGTCAACCAGATGACTGGCCTGCCGGGTGCGAGCCCCCTCGTCGCGGACATTCTGCGCAACAACCTGTTCCTAGCGCCCCAGGCCACCACGACCCAGACCATCGCCGGCGTGCCCATCCCGTTCGGCACCGTGTCGGTGTCGAACCCCGGCGGCTTTGACGACTACCAGGCTCAGCTCAACATCGACCACCTGCGCGGGACCAAGGACCAATTCCGTTACCGCTTCAGCGTCAACCATAACAACCAGGAGCAGGCGAGCGGCCTCGGCAACCCGAAGTTCAACAACGACTTGGTCTTCCGCTCCACCCTCTTCTCGACCAACTGGGTCCGCACCATCAGCCCCAGCGTGGTTAACGACCTGCGCCTCTCTTACCGCCGCCACCGGCAGGACTTCACACTGAAGGAGGAGGCGTTCAACAGCTTCCCGAACCTGCGGGTGGTCTCGATCAACCTGAGCCTCGGCCCGGGCCAGAACTTCCCCCAGGGGCAGTTCAGCAACAACTACCAGGTCTACGACACGATCAACTACGTCCGCGGCGCGCACTCGTTCAAGTTCGGGGGCGAGTACCGCAACCTGATCGCGACCAGCCAGTTCCTGCCGCGCGCCCGCGGGGACTATAGCTACACCAACTTCGAGGACCTGATCTTCGACCGGCTCCCGACCAACGACGCCATCCGCGGCGTCGGCAGTGGCGGCTTCACCTTCAACCAGGAGAAGTACTACGTCTTCGGCCAGGACGACTGGAAGGTGACGCCAAACCTGACGCTCAACCTCGGCCTGCGCTACGAGTACAACACGCTGCCGCGCGACGCGGCCCTGCAGGCCCTCAACGCCATCTCCAACCAGCCCGGCTTCGTCGAGTTCGGGGTGCCCAAGACCGACAAGAATAACATCGCGCCGCGCGTCGGCTTCGCCTACTCGCCCGAGTTCGACGGCGGCTTCGGCCGCTGGGTCTTCGGCGGGCGCGGGGCGAGTTCCATCCGCGCCAACTTCGCCGTCTCCTACGGCGAGGTCTTCGGCAACCTGACGCTGCTGACGCTGCCGCCGCAGTTCCAGCAGGAGCTTCGCCCGATCAACCTGACCGGCTTCAACACGGCCCCGGGCTTCCTCCAGCGGGGTGGCCTGCCGTCGGTCCCGAACCCGCCGACCACCGTGGCCGCCGCGCGTGCGGCCAGCTCCTCCTACACCTCCGACTTCCGCCAGCCGGAGACCTACTCCTGGGCGCTCTCGTACCAGCGCGAGCTGTCGCGGACGATGGCGCTCGAACTGCGCTACCTCGGCACGCGCGCGCGCCACCTGCCGATCCAGATGTGGCTCAACCCCGGCGTCCCGCCGGTCACCGAGACCAACTTCGTCCCGACCTTCTTCTCGCAGCCGACCGCGGCGCAGCTTGCCGGGCTGACCCCTGTCAGCACGTTCCTGGCGGCGCGGCGGCTTGACAACCCGGCCTTCGGCATCCTGACCACGTACGACCCCATCGGCAACTCGCAGTACGACGGCGTGGCCGCCAACGTCACACGCCGCCTGAGCAACGGGTTGTCATTCACCGCCTCCTACACCTTCAGCAAGACCATCTCGGACTCTGACAACGAGGTCTTCTCCAGCGTCGCCAACCCGCGCCGCCCGCAGAACAACCTCAACATCAGGGATCAGCGCTCGCTCTCCGACAACGACATCCCGCACCGCTTCGTCGTGGGCTTCACCTACGACCTGCCGCGCTTCAGCGATAACGCGTTCGCCAAGGCCGTGCTCGGGAACTGGAACGTGAGCGGCATCTACCAGGCGCAGTCGGGGCAGCCCTTCACGCCGCAGTCGGGCGTCGACTCGAACCTCAACCAGGACCCCGCGGGCGACCGCACCATCTTCAACCCGAACGGCGTCCCCGGCACGGGCAGCCCGGTCTGCGGCGTCAACAGCGCCGGCCAGTTCCTGACGTCCTCGAACGCGGTGACGACCGACATCAACTCGTGCCGCGTGACGAGTGCCGGGCCGGCGAGCGCGGTGGCGTTCTTCGCCGTCAACCCGAACGCGCAGTACATCCAGGCCGGGCCGGGCGCGCGCGCCAACGCCGGCCGCAACACGCTCCGCAGCAACATGATCTCGCGCACCGACGCGGCGATCACGAAGCGCTTCCCGTTCGGCGACGACGCGCAGTACAACCTCGAGATCGGCGCCGAAATCAACAACCTCTTCAACCAGCGCATCTTCGCTATCGGGAACTTCGGCAACGCGCTCGGCACGGCGACCGCGCCGGGGCTGAGCCCGACCGACACGGCCTTCCCGACCGTGTCGAGCCCGTTCTTCAACCAGTACAGCCTTGGGAACTACCCCGGCCGCACGATCCAGTTGCGTGCCAAGCTGAACTTCTAGGCCGGAAGGTCTACTGCCTTAAACTTGTGGGGGGCCGCCGTCGGCCCCCCTCTTTTTTGCCCTGCGCCCCGCTGGCGCGCGCCCGTCATAACAATATCTATGACCTCAGCCGGTATAAGGGTGCCGCCGACGTTTGGGGCGCTCGGGATGTTGCTGGCGGTCAACGCGCTGGCGTCTTGCTACCTACCCGCACGGCGTTCGGTGGCACCACATTATTAATGTTATACGACGAAGTCCAAACATCCCGATGACGTTGTTTATCGCCAGGCCGCCCGAAATCGAGCAGGTACAGCCTTGAGCCGCTGTTCACCGGTGCCTTCGGTTGAACAATTCCTTGACAGCGGCGCCGCACAGGCATATCGTTCCCGTCGTCGAACTCACGTTGCCCGCCGGCGAGACGCCTCGTCGGCCTCACGCACCTGTTACAACCGGGGGAGAAGAAGGCGTCCCACAGGGAGTGTCTGCCGTCAGCCGGCCGCACACGCCCAGCTCGCGTTCCTCTCGTCCTCAACACAGGAGGGGTATCCAATGCTCACGGATTTGACCGCGCAACAGCTCGGCGGCGGCATCAACCTCATTGACGTCGGGGCGAGCGGCGAACTCGCCGGGAAGTGGAAGCCGGTCGAGAGGCTGCTCAACCTGTTCGCCTTCGAGCCTAACGCGGAAGAGTGCGAGAGGTTACGCCGGAGCGCGAATAACTTCCACTCCGCCACATACCTGCCCTACGCCGTCTCGGACGCCGACGGCGAGGCGATGCTCTACATGACGAAGAGCCTTTACTGCTACTCGTTGCTGAGACCGAATCTGGATTGGCTGAGCCGGTTCTCCTTCGGCGAGCTGTTCGAGCTGACAGGCGAGCAGCAAGTCCGGACGTACAGGTTAGACGCGGTGCCGGAGCTGGCGGGCGTGGACGCGGACGTCATCAAGACGGATTCGCAAGGGCTCGACATGGCGATCCTGGCCCACAGCGGGCCGATGCTGGACGACGCGTTCCTCGTCGAGACGGAGCCCGGCTTCGGAGAGAACTACCTCGGGGAGAACACCTATTCGCAGGTGGACGCCTTCATGCGCTCCAGGGGCTTCTTACTCTTCGACCTCAAACTTTTTCGGGTGCCGAGGCGCAACGAGTTTGCCGCCGCGCCGACGGGGAAGGAGCAGCTCATGTGGTGTGAGGCCACTTGGCTGAAGGACTACGTCGAGCTGGAGCGGCGGGGCCGGCCGCGCCCCCTCTCCCGTGAGAAGGCACTGAGGGCGCTCCTCCTGTGCGGGTTACAGGGCTGCGTCGATTTCGGCTACGAGTTGACGCAGTTATTCCGCCGCAAGGGTTTACTGTCGGGCGGCGAGTTGGCGGCCTTACGGACGAGAGAGGGCTGGAGCCTTAACCTCGATGCGGGCGGAAGCGGCGGCGCTTTGACAGATGGGGGCCGCGGCATCGCGGCCGGGGCACTCAACTATGGCTTGAGGCTATTCCCCAGAAGGCTGAGGCAGGTGATTGCGGCCGCGGCGCGTGAGGCAGCGACGCAGCCGCACTTAGTGAAATCGATATACGTGGGGCGCCGGGGTGATTAACCTCCGGCTTGGCGTGAGGCTGAAGCGCCTCGCCACTCTCTCTCCCTTGAGGCGCGCGACGGCCACCCATGACTTGTGAGAGCCACTAATAATCGCAAAGCCTTAGAGTACGTAACGTTTATTATAGGACGCAGTGGGCGTGCCGTGACTCTAACGGCCCCCTTCGGCGCGCGGATGCAGCGAGAGACGGTGATTTGCCGGTGAGGATTACTTCACTTACTCGCGGCCCCCGTCGCCTCCGGGTAGGTGCGCCACGGCATATGAGAGGGTGACGCCAGCCTTCTGCCGCGCCGCCGCCGGTAAACCGTACGTCAGCGCCGACACGGCTAAGAACACCCTGAGCGTGTGGAGCCCGGGCCGCCTCCGCATCACGTCTACGCCTCTTGTCGTTAAACTCTACTCGCGCCTCAGTGCGGTCGCGGGATCGACGCGGGTGGCCCGCCTGGCCGGGATGTAACAGGCGGCCAGCGAGACGGCCATGAGCAGCAGCGCGTTGGCGGCGAACGTGGGCGGGTCGGTGGCCGCCACGTCGTAGAGCAGGCCCGACATCACACGCGTCAGCGCGAGCGCGCCCGCGAGCCCGAGCACGACCCCGACCAGCACCAGCCTCATCCCCTGCCCGACCATCAGCTTCAGAACGTCACGCGCCTGCGCGCCCAGGGCCATGCGGATGCCGATCTCGTTCCTGCGCTGCGTCACGGAGTAGGAGAGCACGCCGTAGAGGCCGACGGCCGCGAGCAGCAGCGCCGTGCAGGCGAAGGCCCCGAGCAGCAGCGTGCCGAACCTCGCCCGCGCCGTCGATTCGGCGAGCCAGCCCTCCATCGTCCTCACGTCCGCCACCGGCTGCTCCCTGTCTACGGCCTGGATTTCGCGCACGGCGGCCGGGCCCAGCGCGGCCGGGTCGCCCGCGGTGCGCACGACGAGCCACATCGAGGAGTATGCGAGCTGCGGGGGCGTCCAGTAGACCATCGGCCTCAGCTCGCCGTCGAGCTTGTCGTACCTGGCGTCGCCGACGACGCCGACGATCTCGGTCGGGACGGGGTTGGTTCCCATGTTGACCAGGACGCGCTTACCCAGAGGGTCTTCGCCTGGGAAATATTTGCGCACCATGGCCTCGTTGACGACCGCCACTCTTCGGTTCTCGACCGCCTCCTGCTCTGTGAACGTGCGGCCCGAGATGACGGGGATGTTCATGGTGCGGAAGTAGTGCTCGTCCGCGACGCGCACGTCCGTGCCCTGCCTCTGACCCGGCGGCAGTGCGGGCCGCCCCTCGACGGTGAAGCTCGTCGCGGAGCCGATGTCCGCGAAAGGCAGCGCGCTGACGGCGCTGGCCGAACTCACGCCGGGGAGCGCGCGCAACTGCTCGGTCACGCGCCTGAAGAACTCGACCTTCCTGGCGTCCTCGGGGTATTTCGTCTGGGGCAGCATCAGGCGCATCGTGAGCAGGTTGCTAGGGTCGAAGCCCGGATCGACGGCCTGCAACCGCTGGAAGCTCCTCACCATCAGCCCCGCGCCGACCAGCAGCACGAGCGCGAGTCCCGTCTCGGCCACGACGAGCACGGCCCGCACGCGCCCGGCGCGCCCCGCGCCCACGTCACCGCGGCTCGACTCTTTGAGCGACTCGCTCAGGTTCAGCCGCGACGTTTCGACGGCCGGCACCACGCCGAAGGCCAGGCCCGTCAGCAGCGTGACCCCCAGTGTGAACAAGAGCACCATCGGGTTGACGCCCGCCTGCCCCGCGCCGAGCAGGTTCTGCGGGCCGAGCGCGACCAGCGCCTCCACACACCAGTGCGCCAGGAGCAGCCCGAGCGCGCCGCCCGCGGCGGCGAGCAGAAGGCTCTCGGTCAGCAGTTGGCGGATGAGGCGCAGGCGGCCCGCCCCGAGGGCTGCGCGCAGCGCTATCTCCTTGCGCCTGCCCGCGGCGCGCGCCATCTGGAGATTCGCCACGTTGACGCACGCGATCAGGAGCACGCACGCGACCGCCCCGAGCAGGACGAGGAGCGCGGGCCTGATCTCGCCCGCCAACTGCTCGCGCAGCGGCACGACGCTCCCGCCCCAGCCCTTGTCGATCTCGTACTGCGCTTCGAGCCGCGCCGTGACGGTGTCCAACTCGCTCTGCGCCTGCTCGACCGTGACGCCGGGCTTGAGGAGCGCGACGGCCGACAGGTAGCGCCCGCGCCGCTCCGTGCGCTGCTGCTCGGTGAGCGCCATCGGCACCCACAGCTCAGCGGGCTTGCCGGTGAGCGAGTTCTCTTTGACGAACCACCTGAAGTCCGGCGGCATGACGCCGACGACGGTCACGGGGTTCCCGCCCAGAGACAGGGTTCTGCCGAGCACGTCGGGCGACCCGCCGAAGCGGCGCTGCCACAGGCCGTGGCTGATGACGGCGACGTTCTCGCCCCCCTCCGCCTCGTCGCCTGCCAGCAGGGTGCGCCCGAGCGCGGGGCGAGCGCCCAGCAGCTTGAAGAGGTTCGGCGTGGCCGCCTGCCCCGCGACCTCCTCCGGCTCGCCCGCGCCCGTCAGGTTGTAGCGCTGATCGACGAAGGCGGCCACCTCCTCGAAGGAGCCGGACTGGTCGCGCCAGTCCATGAGGTTCCCCGGGTTGACGACGTTGCGGGGCCTGTTCCGCACGCGGTTGTGCTCCCACAGCATGACCACGCGGTCGGCGTTGTCGTAAGGGAGCGGGCGCAGCAGCACCGCCTCGACGACGCTGAAGATGGCCGTGTTAGCGCCGATCCCGACGGCGAGCGTGAGCACGGCCACGAGCGTGAACCCGCGGTTCTTCATCAGCGTCCGCGCGCCGAACTTCACATCCTGCAACATTGACTCCACCAGTCCGCCTCCTTTAACGTCGCGGCAATATTCCTTGATCCGCCCCAACTGTCCGAAACTCTTCAGCGCCGCGCGCTCCGCCTCGTCGGGGGCCATGCCGCGCCGCACGTTCTCCTCGGCGCGCATGCGGAGGTGGAACCGCAGCTCCTCCTCCATCTCGCGCTCGACGCTCTTTTTCCGCAGCAGCCCGCGCAGGCGCGTGCGCAGGAGCCTGAACCAGTACATCACCCGCCGCCCCCTTTAACTCGCCTGCAACACCTTGAAGACGGCCGCGGCCAGACGTTCCCAGTTCTCTTCTTCGACCTGGAGCTGTTTGCGGCCGGCGCGCGTCAGCCGGTAGAACTTGGCGCGCTGGTTGTGCTCGGAGACGCCCCACTCGGACTCGATCCAGCCCTGCTGCTCGATGCGGTAGAGCGCCGGGTAGAGCGAGCCCTCCTCGACGCGCAGGGCGTCCGAGGACATCTGCATGATGCGCTGCCCCACGCCGAAGCCGTGGAGCGCGCCTAAGCTGAGCGCCTTGAGGATGAGCATGTCGAGCGTGCCGGGGAGAAGTTTCGCGTCCTGTTTGGGCATGACCACCTCCTAGGTAATCTAGGGGCATCATGGCGGAAAGGCCCTAGATTGTCAAGGGCCTTGGGTCGGGGTCTCTTCGCGGCGGCCCCTGGAGCGTTATTCGCGTGAGCATACCGACCACCGTTTAGAGGCGGGCTGTGGCCGCCGCCGCGTGACACACCGGAGCCAGCACCGGCGGGCGGAGCCCGCCTCTAAACGGGAGGTGAACTGATCGGCAAACTGCTTTAGGCCGCGTGTGGTACGCGGGAGGTGGCTTTAGGCGGCGGGGCCTGTGTCGCCCCTTACTTCAGTGCGACAGCAGGCCCATCAATTTTTCGTGGTAGGTGCGGCTCAGGTTCAACTCACGCCCGTCCTTCAGGACGACGACGTGGTCGCCGTTAAAGAGCGGGCGGAGGGATTTTATCCTGTCCACGTTGACGATGGCCGAGCGGTGTATGCGCACGAACCTCTCCGGGTCGAGCTTCGCCTCCAGCCGCGACAACTGCTCGCGGATGAGGTGCGTCTCCCCGCCGACGTGGAGTTCGAGGTAGTGGCCGGCGGAGCCGATCCAGTCTACGTGCTCCGTCAAGATCAGCGTCGTGTCGCGCGCGGACTTCACGGGGATGCGCCTCAGGTATTTCGGCTCGCCCCTGACCTCCCTCAGCAGACGCCGCAGCCTCTCCTCGACCTCCGCCGCGGGCGTCTGCCGCCCGATGACCCGCTTGGCGCGCGCGACGGCCCTGTTGAGTCGCTCCTGGTCGAAGGGCTTGAGGAGGTAATCGACGGCGCCCGCCTCGAACGCGCGCAGGGCGTACTCGTCGTAGGCCGTGACGAAGATTACCGCCGGCATCGCCTCCACGCCGACGGCCTCCACGACCTCGAAGCCGCCGACCTTGGGCATCTGCACGTCGAGGAAGACCAGGTCGGGCCGGAGGCTGTTGATGGCTTTGACCGCCTCACGGCCGTTGGCGCACTCGGCGACGATTTCGACCTCCGGGTCTTCGAGCAGAATCCTGATGCGCTCGCGCGCCAGCTCCACGTCGTCCACGATGATCGTCCTGATGCTCATTCTGCGCCCCGCCGCCTAAACCTGAAATGGAAGCTCTATCCGGACGACAGTCCCCTCGCCCGGCAGGGCGGCTATCTCGAAGCGGTGCTCCGCGCCGTACAGGTTGTCCAGGCGCGCGCGCGTGTTCGCCAGGCCGACGCCGACCCGTGCCTCCGGCGGCGCAAGCTCCTGCCCGCTGTCGCGCACCTGTAGGACGAGGCGCTCGCCGCGGCGGCGCGCGCAGACCTCCACGCGCCCGCCCTGTTCGAGCGGCGCGAGGCCGTGCCGTATCGAGTTCTCGACGAGCGGCTGAAGGATGAGGTTCGGCACCAGCGCGGGAAGCGTCTCCGGCTCGACCTTCCACTCGACCTCCAGGCGCTCCCCCATCAGCGTCCGGTGAATCTGCACGAAGGCCCTCAGAAACTCCAGCTCTTCCGCGAGCGGGACCTCCTGCGCCTTGTCCTTCCTGAGCGCGCCCCTGAAGAGGTCGCCGAGCTGCGTGATGAGCCGGTCGGCCTCCTTCGGCGAGCGGTAGATGAGCGCCGACAGGGCGTTCAGGGTGTTGAAGAAGAAGTGCGGGTGGAGCTGCATCCGCAGCGCCTGTAGCTCTGCCTGCTGAAGGCGGAAGGCGCGCTCCTGCGACTCGCGGAAGTAGAGGTAAGCCTGCTGGATGGCGATCACGGTCGCGTAGCGGACGACCGCCGCGGAGACGAAGTTGAAAAGCAGACCTAAGTTGAACAGGCTCTCGCGGGCCGCCTTCACGGTGAACAGCCCGAGCAGCCACAGCCCTTCGTGGTAGCCGTAATGCTGGACGACCCCGAAGAAGACGCCGAGGAGCAGGTGCAACGTGAGGTTGCGCCAGAGGCGACGGCGCGTGACGGGCAAGCGCGAGCCGAGCCACAGGATGACGGGCGTGACGAGCGCCCAGAGGTAGACGCCCCAGGCCAACTTGGCGACCACCATCCACAACTCGACCGGGTTCTGGCTGTTCGCGTTAATGAGGTAGACCTGCGGGATCTGGATGACGAACAGGACGGTGTGGGCGGCAAAGATCAGCAACGCCAGCCGCCACACCCTCCGTCTCGTCAGGTCTGACTTCATTCCTTAATTCGCCCACCCGATGCCGTCAGGTTTCTTCCCGGTCGGGAACGTGCCGAGCGACCTCCCCGTAACAATATCCACGACGCTGACCGAATTGTCACCAGGGTTGGTCAGAAATGCGCGGCGGCCGTCGCGCGAGAGGGTGAGGACTTTCGGGCTCGCGCCGAGCGCAGTCTCACTTAACAGGCGGCGGGTCTTCACGTCAACGACCGCGAGCGACTTTGCCAGGGCGACGACGGCCCTCTTGCCGTCGTCGGTTAGTCTGAGGCGACCCGTCTCGGCCTGAGGGGTTTTGACGGTGGCGATTACTTCGTCAGCGGAGGTGTCAATCACGGCCACGTCGCGGCCGCTCACCCAGACCTCTCTCCCGTCGGGGGTGATGTCGATTCCGTAGACGGGGTGCTCGAACGGGATGACTTTCACCTTCCCCGTCGCCCGTTCGATGACGCTGACGCTCTTCCCTTCGAGGTTAGGGGTGTAGAGCTTTCGCTCGTCGGGCGTGACCTCCACGAACCAGGAGCCCTCTTGCTCGGTCTTATACGTCCTCAGAATCTTCCCCGTTTCGGAGTCCAGTTCGAGGACGGCCTGCGAGCGCGCACACGCGGCCCAGATTCGCCGGCCGTCGCGGCTGACCCGGATGTCGTGCGCCGAGTGGGGGCCGAGGTCGAAATTGGCCTTCACCTTCCGGCCCTTGAGGTCAACGGCGGTGACCGTCTTTCCGGCGGCGACGTAGGCGTGCCGCCCGTCAGGCGAGACCCGTACCTCGTGAGGGCTCTTCCCGGTCTCGAACGTCGCCAACGTTTGAAAGGTATTCCCGTCTACCAGGGCGACCCGCGACTCGTCCATGTACGCGATGACGAGTACGCCCGGTTTGACCTGCCGCCCCGCAACGGCGTGGGACGCGACGAAAACTACGAACAGCAATGCACACAGGCCGACGCTCAAGACTCTTCTCATACTGAAGTCAAGCCCCCTTAGTTGTTTTGTCGTGGGTTTACGAAGAATGGGCTTCCGAAGTCGAGAGAGCTTTCTAGCGAAGACTCGCGACCTGCCGCGGAGGTTACACCCGGCGTCGCGCGCGGACAATCAATATGTCCCGAGGCGTTCGGCCGCGGGCGTGAGGCGTGCGAATCTTGGCGCGGCCGCTCAGGACGCGTAGGCGGCGGCCACTTTGCGGACGGCGCGGATGACGTCCGCCACGTCTTCGTCGCCCATCGCGGGCGTGAGCGGCAGCGAGAGCAGTCGCTCGCCGGCCTCGAAGGCGTGGGGGAAGTCTTCGGGCCTGTAGCCGTACTTCTCCCTGTAGAAGGGGTGCGCGTGGAGCGCGCGGTAGTGGATGGCCGCGCCGACGTTCTCGCGCAGCAGCGCCTCGACGACGCGGTCGCGGTGGACACGCCAGCCCGGCCCGAGCTGCAAGGCGTAGAGGTGCAGGCTGTGGCGGTCTGCGGAGCCCGCCGCGTGGCGCGGCTGTGGCCGCAGCGGCAGGTCTGCGAATGCCTCGTCGTAGCGCGCCGCGTAAGCCTCGCGCGTCGAGAGGAAGCGCTCCTGCTTGCGCAACTGCCGCAGGCCGAGCGAGGCCGCGAGGTCGGGCATGTTCAACTTGTAGCCGGGCATGAGCACGTCCGACTTCGAGAGGCGGCGCGTGTTGAAGCGCATCCACGCGTCGCCGCTCAGGCCGTGCAGGCTGAGCGTGCGCACCCTGCGCGCCAACTCCTCGTCGCCGGTCGTGAACATGCCGCCCTCGGCGGTCGTCAGATTCTTGTTGGCGTAGAAGGAGAACGAGGCCGCGCGCCCGAACGAGCCGGCCATCCGGCCGCCGACGCGCGTGCCGACGGCGTGTGCCGCGTCTTCGACGACCGGCAGCCCGCGCTGCTCGGCCAGATCAAGGAGCGCGTCCATCCGGCAGCCGAGCCCGCCGAAGTGTACGGGGATGACGGCGCGCGTGCGGCGCGTGACGGCACGCTCGACGGCCGAAGGGTCTATGTTGAGCGTCGCCGGGTCTATGTCCGCGAAGACGGGGCGCGCGCCGACGTGCTCGATGACGTTGGCCGTGGCGGCGAAGGTGAGGGGCGTCGTGACGACCTCGTCGCCGGGGCCGATGCCGAGCGCGACGAGGCTGAGGAAGAGGCCGGCCGTGCAGGAGTTGAGCGCGACCGCGTGGCGCGCGCCGACGTACTCGGCGAACTCCTCCTCGAACCGCCGCGCCTTCGGCCCCGTCCCGATCCAGCCCGAGCGCAAGGTGTCGAGAATCTCTTCGGCCTCCTCCTCGCCGAGGCAGGGCGCGCCGAACGGCAGAAGGCTTGAGCGTACGGGGTCGCCGCCGTCGAGCGCGAGCGCCTCCGCCTTAGCCTCGACGGTCACGGCGGTCTCGATTACTTCGACGACTTCGACGGCCGCGCCGTTACTCCCGGCGGCGTGTGCCGTCCCCTTCTCTTCCCCCGACGCGGCCGCCGCGCCCGCGCCGTTAGGGGCGGCGGGGCGCGAGCCGTTGGACGCGACGCGCCCGCCCTTCTGCTTCTGCTGCCCGCGGCGCTCGCGTAGCAGGCGGCCGAGCGCGATGCCCTCTTCGACGGCGGGCAGCCACTCGGGGCGCTGGCGCGCGCGGCGGTAGGCGTACTCAGGCGAGTAGCCGTACTTGACGAGGTTGGCGGCGTGGCACTTCGCGAGGTCTGCCTGGTTGGCCGTCGCCCGCGCGCCGTGCTGGCGTATGTAGGCGAGGAACTCGGGCAGGTGCGCGAACGTCGTCAGCTCGAGCAACTGGTAGAAGAGGTCGTAGTCAACGTCGTGCGAGAGCGACTCGTCGTGCAGCGCCGTCTGCATCACCAGCTCGCGCCGCGCGAGCCAGGTGTCGCCGCGCAGGTTGCAGGTGCGCAGCCACGCCTCGACGCTCCAAGGGGCTACGGCCGGCTGGCGGCGCAGCTCGCGCCCGTGCTCGTCAACGAGCGTGTCGTCCACGTAGACGAGCCCCGCCTCCTTGTGGCCTTCGAGGAACTCGACGCAGCGCTCGACGAAGCGCGGGTGGTAGTAGTCGTCGCTGTCGAGCAGCCCGACGTAGCGCGCGCCGGGCGAGGTCAGGCGCAGCGCGCGGTTCTTGGCGTGCGCGATGCCCCGGTTGCGCTCGTTGCGCGCCGCGCGGATGCGCGAGCCGTACGATTCGAGGAGCGCGGGCGTCGCGTCGGTCGAGCCGTCGTCCACGACGACCACTTCGAGCGGCTGGTAGGACTGCGCGAGCACCGAGTCGATGGCGGCGCGCAGGAAGTGCTCGCGGTTGTAGCTCGTAATCGCGATGCTGACGAGCGGGCGCTGCGCGGTCGGCGCGGGCGGCTGCGCGCGGCGGGCCGCTACGGACGCGGGCGCGAAAGCCCCCGCAGACTTCCGCGCCTTGAGCAGCATCATGTCGCGGCCGCCGTCGCCCGTCTCCATCTGGACGAAGTGCTCGCCCACGGCGCGCAGCAGCGAGGCTGGGGTGAAGTGGTTCAGGTGGATCGGGTTCGGGTCGTTGACGCACTCGCGCATGAAGAGCTGGCCGCCCGGCTTGAGCACGCGCGCCGCCTCGGCGAGCACCCGGCCGACGCTGTAGACGTTGAGCAGCACGCAGTTGAGCAGAACGGCGTCGAAAGACTGCGGGGCGAAGGGCAGCGCCTCGCCGCAGGCGCGGACGAACTCGAAGCCCGCCTGCGGCGGGTCGGTGACGACCGGGTCGCAGCCGACGTAGGTCATCCCCTCGGGCATGTGCGCGCGCATGCGCCCCGAGCCGCAGCCGATGTCGAGCAGGCGGCCCGGCCCCGGCTTGAAGAACCCGACGGCCTGCCGCCGGCACTCGTCGTAGTAGACCTCGCGCTCGGGCGTGTAGCCCCTGCGCAGCTCGACGAGCGCGTCGATGCACTCGCGCCAGCGCCGCCTACGCCCGCCCGCGAAGATCTCTTCGAGGCGGCCCACGTTGCGGCGGATGTCGCACAGCTCGACGACGCGCGAGCGCCCCGCACGGCCCAGGCGCTCGCGCAAGTCCGCGTCCGCGCAGAGGCGTTCGAGCGCGGAGGCGAGCGCGGCCTCGTCGCCCGGCTGCGTGAGCAATCCCTCGACGCCGTCGCGCACGTAGTGCGGCGTCGAGAGCAGTTCCGAGGCGACGACGGGCAGCTCGTAGGCCATCGCTTCGAGGGCTGTCGTCGGCACGCCGTCGGCGTCGCGCGTGGCCGTCCGCACGCAGGGCGCGCAGAAGAGGTCGGCCTCCGCGTAGAGGCGGCGCGTCTCCTCCTCGGGCACCGCGCCGAGGAAGCGTATGCGCGGGTGCTCGCCCGCCGCGGCGCGCAGGCGGGCCTCTTCGGGGCCGCGCCCGACGAGCCACAGCTCGACATCCTCGCGCCGCTCGGCGACCTTCCGGAACGCGCGGACGAGGTGGACGAAGCCCTTCTTCTCGACGAAGCGCGCGACGGCGAGGACGCGCAGGGCCTCGCCGTCGCGCCGCCGTCGCGGTTCGGCGAGCTTGTAGAGTTCGGTGTCGAAAGAGTTTGGGATGACCGTCACCTTCTCGGGCAGCGCGCCGAGATTCTGCGTCACCCAGTCGCGCATGAACTCGTCTTCGACCACCAGGCGCTCGCAGAAAGGGTCGGCCGAGATGTCCGAGTAGAGGCGCGGGTCGGACGCCGTGAAAACGTCGTGGCCGCTGTAGACGGTGAGCGTGAAGGGTATCTGTAGCGAGCGCGCGGTCTCGTAGGCGGCGCGCTGCGCCAGAAACATGAGGCTGCTGTGCAGGTGCTCGACGTTGTCCTCGCGGACGGCCGCGGCGAGCGCCTCGGGGTGGCGGCGGAAGTCTATCTCGCGCACGGTGAGGCGCGGCTCGGCCGGCTCGCGCACGAGCGGGTCGTGGTGGCGGAAGATCGTGTAGACGAAGACGCGGTGCCCCGCGCGGCACAGCTCCGCCACCTCGCGCCGGATGAAGGTCTCGGAGAGCGCGGGAAAGTTCTGTAGGACGTAACCGATTCTCATCTTCTCCTCCGGGGGAGCCTGCGCGGCGCGCGCGTCCGCCTTCGCTTCCGTTGTGACCGCGGCCCGCGCGGGCTGCGCTCCCGCGTCCGCGGCGCGGGGTCGCGCGAGGGCGCGGTAGAATTCCGCGTCCGCGCCGACGAAACTCTCAAGCCTGTCGGGGCAGGGCTTCCAGTAACTCCCGGAGCGGCGTTTGGGGCTGGTGTTGCCGGGGTGGATGAGCGCGACGTAGAAGGTGTGGTCTTCGAGCGCGACGGAGCGCAGGAGCTGCTGGCCGTAGATGAAGCGCGTGTCGGAGGCGACCTGGATGTCGGGGAAAGGCGCGCGCCGCCAGAAGTCGCGCGTGTAGAGGAGCGAGCCGCCCGCGAGCCACGGCCGGTTGCCCTCCGGATACTCGTAGAGCCAGAGGCGGTCTGCCGCCGGGTCGTAGAAGAGCATCCGCGTCAGCCCACAGACCTCGGCCCCGGCCCCCATGAGCGCCTCGACCTGATAGCTGATGCGGCGGGGCGCCATCCAGTCATCGTCGTCCCAGTGCATGATGAGGTCGCCGCGCGACAGGCGCACGCACTCGTTGCGCTTCTCGCCCAGCGTGCGCCGCCCTTCGAGCCGCGCGTAGCGCACGCGCGGGTCATCGGGGATGAGGTCTGCGACCGACTCGCGCCCGTCGTCCACCACGACCAGCTCGCGGTTGGGGTAGTCCTGCGCGAGGAAGTATCCGATTGCGCGCGGCACGAGGTGCCGGCGGTCGGCCGTCGGCATGACGCAGGACACGAGTGGCCCCGGGGCGTCGTCACTAAGCATCGTCGTCTTCCCCTTAAGTGTTCGGGTATCGGTGTAAGGCTCGAACTGTTCGGGCGGAGGCTCGGCGGAAAAGAGGCGGGCGGGCTCAACGATGGTTGAGCCCGCCCTTACGTAGCTTGGGAATCGAACCCTTCATTCGCTCTGCAACCCTTACCGCTAGTCGACTGGCCGTGAAGACCTAGGACGACATTCGCGTGGTCAGGCAGCTCACGATATGACGACATACCGCTCGTTACGCTACGCATAGAGAACATACTATCCGCCTCAAGCCCGTGTCAAGCACCCCTTACGGCACCAGCGGGCCGGGGAGCTTCGTGGGCGGCTTTATCACGATGCCGGTGTTTTCGATCCTGATGTTTTCGCGCACTATTGTGCCCGACGGCGCAATCACCGGCGGCTCGTTGACGCAGGAGACGACGTTCTCCACCGCGAACCAGCCGGGCTTCGTGGTGACGTGCATCCGCGGATGCCGGTGGCGCTGGATGTGGACGCCGAAGGTGAACCTGTTGGCCATGAGGTCGTCGCCCCTCCTGATGAAGTTGCGCGAGACCGTGAGGTAGTCGCCCATGACACCCCAGACGCGAATCCCGTCGATGTCGAGGCCGGCCGCGTCATCCGTGCGGCGGATGCTCACGTCGTTATCCTCGATGCGCAGTCTCCGGCAGTTGCCGACGAAGATGCCGTGGCGGTCGCCGCGGCGCGTGTCGAACGGGAGCAGGACGCGGACTGAGTTGCCCTTAATCGTCACCTCGCCCGCGATGTCGAACACGTCGCGCAGGGGCAGCCTCGTAGGCGGCAGGATGCGCCGGGCTAGGAGTTCGGACGCGGCGTCCCGGGTAGTGATGCTGCCGCTGGTCGGGGCGGTGTCCGTGGTGGGGGGTCTGATGACGGGGCCGGTCTCCACGTTGGGCGGCTCCCGGGGCGGGAGGTCACTCGGATCGACGGACACGGCGCGGCTCAGGCCGACGTGGATGCCCTGTAGCACGTCCTCGACCGTGTTGTTGAGGATGCGCACCTCTTCTGCGAAGCGTCCGCCGACGGTGATGCCCTGCGCGGCGACGGCTTTATCCTGCGAGCGCAGGCGCTCGTAGATTGCGCCGAAGGCCGGGAACCTGACGCGGAACTGCTCTTCGAGCAGCGCGCGGTCGGCGAGCCTGCGGACGTGCGCTTGCAGCACGCGTGGGCGCGCGGAGGTCCTCGTCTCCGGCGGCGGGATCTCGTCGAGCGCGCGCTGCCAGTCCTTGCGCAGCTCCGTCGGCGCGCTGAAGTGCAGCGTGTGCTGGCCGAGCGTCTTTGTGACGTTGACGTTGGTGCGCCCCGAGGGTCGGACGTTCGGGCGCGCGGTGACAACGAGGCGCGAGATGAGCGCGGCGCGTATCTCGGCGCGCAGCCGCGGAATCAGGACTGCCTTCGGGAAGCGCAGCCGCTCGGGCTTCTCGTAGACGCGCACGACGTTGTCCTCGACGTGCGAGCGCGCCACGTCCACGAGCAGCACGCCCGTCTGCCTGTGGCCGACGCTGAGGTCGCAGTGCAGGACGCGCGCCGAGACGCGGTCTTTCTCGCTGCCGCGGACGGTGACGCAGGCCGAGCTGCGGTACCAGCCCGATCCGCACTTGAGCGTGACGTGCTCCACGACGACCGCGTCGCAGTTGATGAAGGTGAGCGTGCCGTTAACCATCCGCGTCAGGTTCAGCGGTCTCTTCGTAGGCTCGCGCGTGCTGCCGGTCTCTGCGTAGAGGTCGCGCACCGTGACGCCGCGGCAGTTCTCGAAGTTGAGGGCGGCCTCGGCGTTCGGCGCGACGATGCGCGTGCCGGGCCCCGTGCCGCTCAGCTTGATGTGCCCCTTGCCGCGCACGTTGACGGTGCCGGTCAGTGGGTAGTTGCCGGCGAGGAAGCAGATTTGCGCGTCCTGCTCTGCGCCGACGTAGTCGAAGACCGCCTCCCAGCCGGGGCCTGGGACGGCGACGTGCGTGCAGCCGCCGCCCTGGCGCGCGTTGCAGAGGACTTCGATGGCGTCCTGCACGGTCTTCGCGCGCGTCATCGCCGGCAGGCAGTTCGCGTTGTCGAAGCTCACGTCGCGCGCGGTGATGTCGGTGAGCGGCGGGAAGACCTCGCGGCAGTCGGCGACGGCGATCTCGCCGTTGGCCGCGACCGTGAGCAGCGCGAGCCGGCAGAAGTGGTGGCTCTGGCCGTGCGGCGGGCGCGCGACGGGCTGCCCGCTCGAAGGCCCGAACGGCGGCCACTCGATGTCGCCGGTCGCCGTGCGCGCGGGGATGAGCCAGTAGTCGCCCGCGCGGTACGTGCCTTCGGAGAAGTGCACCTGGATGCCGCCTTCGAGCACGACCCAGCCGGCCGCGTCCGCCGCGCCGCCGCCCGTCATCGCCACGCCTTCGGCGAGGCCCGCGCCGGCCTGATCCCAGCGCCGCAGCTTCAGCCCCGCACGGCCTGAGAGGTGCGCGACCGACTCGTTCAGCGTGATCTCGCCGCGCTCGTGGTCGGGCTGGCCCGTGATGCGCAGCAGCGGGCGCTGCGACCCGAAGGGCGGCGACAGCTCCGACTCGTCGTCCACGACCTCGACCCACTGGCCGCCCGCGAAGCCCTGCACCTCGTCGCGGCCGAGCCCGGCGACGGTGACGATCTCCTGCTCGATGCTCTCGATCTTCGTCTCGATTGAGCCGTTCTCGCGCGACCACTTGAAGGTCGCCTGCTGGCGCGGGCCGCCGCGGTGTACTTCGACGCGGTAGAGCTGATTTTCCAGCCGGCGGTAGCCCGCGCTCGGCGGCAGCGTGCAGGGGTCCTGGTCGTCCTTTACGGGCTGGATGCGCGCGCTCATCGCGCCGCTCGGCTGCTCGGTGAGCGCGCGCCAGGCCGGGAAGTCGGTCGAGCAATCGGCGACGCCCGCGTCCACGCGGAGCAGCCCCGCCTGCCAGACGTTCTTGAGGCGCGCGGCCGTGTCGGGCCCGCCGAGCGCGCTCTCGCGTATGCGCGGGTCGTCGAGCGCGGTGACGTGGCGCTGCCACGCGTGCAGGTAGACGAGGTACCTGCCCTGCGACAGGTCGAGCTGTTTGAGCGGGTCGGCCACGATGGGGGGGCTCGTCGCGGGCGGACTCGCGAGCGGCGGGCTCAGTTCGGGCGGGCTCGCGGGGCCGCGCGACGTGAACGTGACCGGCGGCGAAGGGTAGTCGGGCTGCGTCGTGTAGGTGACGACACGGCGCACGAAGAGGCTCTCGTTCGTGTTGAAGCCGGTGAGGTCTTCCGTCAACGTCAGCATCAGCGTGCGCGCGTCGGCGACCACCACCTCGCGGACGCGGCGCAACTGCTTGTACGGGCGCCGCCCGGCCGAGACCAAGACCCAGTGGCCCGGCGCGAAGGGGCCTTCGCCCGCGTCGAGGTATTCGACCTGCACGCGGTTGCGCCAGCGCGTGAGCTGCGCGGGCACGGGCGCGGGCTCGCTCAGCTCGCAGAGCAGGCCGCCGACGTACATGCGGCCGGGCGAGAGGGCGAGGTCTACGCGCCCGAGCGGCTCGACGCGAAAGCCGTCCGTGCCGCGGGGCGCGCCGCTGTGCCCGATGACGTCTATGGCCTCGGTCTGTGTGCGGTGGAGATTGATCGCCAACTGCTCGTTCCAGTCGGCGTCGAGCTGCACGCGCCCCTGCTGCATGAGCACGCCGCCGTAACGCTTCTTGGCGTCGAAAGTGTCGCGGCTGAAGTCGCCTTTCATCGAAAGTCCTCCGGTGTCGGCTTCACGTAAGAGTTCAGCTTGCGTAAAAGATTCCCGCTTCGAGCCCGAAGCGCAGGTACTCGTCGAGGCCGGCGCGCAGGTTGGCCTCGCGCTGCGGCTGGTAGAGGTGGTGGAAAGCGCCCATCTCGGACTCGTCGTCGGCCCCGCGTCGAATCTCCTCCGGGCAGCGCGCGCTCAACTGGCAGTAGGCCGGCTCGCCGTAGGTGAGCGAGGTGAAGACGGGGCGCACGCGCAGGCGCGCGTCGTCCGCCGCCGCGGGCGCGGGCTGGCACTGATACCGGCGCGGCACCTGCGAGCCCGGCGGCACGTAGGAGAAGCGCACGCAGCCCTTCTGCGTCCGAGCCGCGCGCACCGGCATCAGGCTGCCCGCGCGCTCGGCCATGAAGATCGTGTTCGAGGCTTCGAGGCTGACGGTGTTGACGCGCCCGATGATGGTGCTGTTCTCGACTTCGAGCGGCGCGCCCGGCCCCTCGCCTTCGGGCGCGCCATAGGCCAGCTCGCCCGCGCCGCTCGCGTCTACGATGCTGTTCGTGATGCGCACGCGCGCGCCCTCGACCGCGCGCACCGCGCCGAGGACGCAGCGGTCTATCTCGACGAGCACGTCGGGCTGTAGGACGTAGAGGCGCGGGCGCGCCTCGCGCGCGGGGAAGCCCGGCACGGCCGGGGTCGGGCCCGGCAGGAGCGTGCAGTGGCGCAGCCGCAGCAGCCGCAGGTGGTTCTGCCGCGAGCGGCGGACGACGAGCGCGCCGCGCAGCACGAAGAGCCCGTTGAGCGTCAGCTCTGAGTCTTCCGCGCCGCTGATGCGCCAGTCCTCTTCGAGCGCCACGAGGGGCCGGCGCTCGTCTGCGGCGCGCACCTCGATGCTCGACTCGGCCGGCACGCGCAGCGGCAGGTCTTCGAGGTAGAGGTTGTTGTTCTCTATTTCGACCACGCCGCCCGGCTTCCTCCTGATGCGCGTTAAGCTGGTCTCGACCTCGCCGACGGCGCGCAGGACTTCGAGCGCCTTCTTAATCGTGTCGCGGTCGCGCGGCACCTTCACCGTGCGCTCGCCGCCGACGAAGCTCGACGCGCGCCCGTACTCGCCGCCGCCGATCTCGGCCGCCGCGCCGTAGCGGAAGGTCACGCGCACGTCCGCGTCGGCCGGCGTCCCGCGCCGCGCGCGCAGGCGGCCGAGCACGGGGTCGATGGCGTGCTTCCTCCTAACGACGGGGTGGCGGCCCCAGCCGCCCGGCGCGTCCGAGAGGTCGCAGGCCACGACGTGGCGCGCGGCCACCGCCTTGCCGTTGATGCGGATGTGGATGCTCTTGCCCGGGCCGTAGAGCGCGGGCCGCCCCGAGGCGAGGTCGCGCGCCAGCTCGCGACGCGTGATCGGGCCGGGCACGTTCTCGGGCCGGGCGAGGTGTTCGATCTCGCCCTCGGCCTCCGGCCGTCGGTAGAGCTGCGTGCGGAGCGAGCCGGGGTGGAAGATGTAGCGGCGCTCGCCCAGCCGGTAGGCCGGGGCGTCCGTCACGGGGTAGCTGCCGATGCGCCAGAGGAAGATGCCGACGTTCGGGATGTTGTGGAGCCCGCCGCGCGACTGGATGTGGCGCACGTCGGCGTTGCGCGCCAGCGCGTCGAAGGGCGTGGTCGCGAGCGCGAGCGCGTCACCCCGCCGCAGGTCTGGCGTGACGACGTTCTCTGGGCGCAGGTGGTTCATGTACTGCGTCGTGGCGAGCCGCTGGAAGTACTCGACGACGTTGGCGGGCCAGCCCGTCACGTCGCGCGCGAGCTGTTCGATGACGGCGGCCGTGCCCTTGCGCCGCCGGTAGGCGAGCGTGTTGGCGACCTGCGCGCGGTTGCTGAACTCCGCGCCGGGCCAGACGAAGAGGTTGCGCGCGCCGACGAGGTCGCCGATGTAGGGCACGACCCACTCGGCGCAGGTCTCGACGAACTGGTCGTCGTAGAGCTGCGCCAAATCCTCTTCGAGCACGGCGACCTGCTCGGCGATGACGCCCAGCAGCTCGCGCAGCGGCCCGCCCTCCGCGTCGTCGCGGACGCGGTAGTGGGAGGGCAGCAGCGCGTAGATTTTTTCGAGGTCGAAGCTCACTGCAACACCTCCAGTTCGAGCGGGCCCGGGTCGAGCGTGAGCAGTTCGGCGGCCGCCGCCTTCGGGCCGCCGCCGCGGGCGGGAAGCTCCGCCGCGAGACGTTTCTGACAGGAGGGCGACTTGTCTCCCGCGCGGTAGAGCGCGTCCACGTCCACGGCGACGACTCCGGCGACGGTGTGAAACGCCGCGATGACTTCGCCCAGGGTGACGGGCTGGCCGAAGCCGCGCGCGTCGAACGAGAACCGCGCGCGCAGCGTCGCCTCCACCTCGGGCAGAACCTTCTCGGGCAGGTAGTCGGGGTGGACTTTCACCTTCGCCTTGATGCGGAAGAGGCTCTGCCGGTAGCTGCGCACCGTGAGCGGCACGAGGGGGTCGCCCGACGCGCGCATCGCCGCCAGCAGGTTCGTGTGGAGCGTGCCGCCCTCCGCGACCGTTGCCCCTTCCGGCCCCGCCACAGTGACGAAGACGCCGCGCCGCTCGCCCGTCCAAGTCCAGGTCGCGAGCGACTTCGCCACGCCGCCGAAGGCCGCGGCGAAGTCCTCGTAGTCGCGCAGCGACACGATGCGGTCGAGCGTGAGGATGGCGAGCGGCGCGTTGCGTCGCGCGGCGTCGCGCGGCTCGGGGTCTTCGGCCTCGGCGGCGGCAAGCGGGTTGGTCACGCCCTTCAGGCCGAGCGGCCGCGTCAGGAGCTGCGTGAGCTGGTTGGCCCCGACGAGTCCGGCCGCGCCCGTCCCACGCCGGTACTTCGCGCCGACGTTGTCCTGCCCCGTCGGCAGCCGCGCGCCCGTGCGCCCGTCGCCGAACTGGACGGTCGTGCCGCCGTCGTCGTCCGCGCGCGTCACGTAGACGCGCTCCTCGGGGCCGCGGCCGTAGAGCGTCGGCACCTCTTGCCAGAGCAGGTCGTTGACGCGGACTTCGAGCGTCGTCTCCGCGCCGGTCGGCGTGGCGGCGGGCGTGTAGGTGAGCGGCGGCTGGCGCAGGCGGAAGCTCTGGAAGGGCTGCGCCGCGTCGCCCGCGCCCAGCACTTCCGAGACCGTCTCGCCGTGCGTCGAGGCGGCGACGTTGGCGTTGAGCGTGACGGTCTCGCGCAGGTAGGTGTGGGCCAGCGTCTCGTTGAAGGTGAGCACGGTGAAGCCGCCCTCGACCGTGACCTCCTTGAGCGTCAGGGTCTCGCTCGCGTAGACGCCTTCGAGGTCTGCGCGCTCGCCCGTCAGGATCAGACGCTTGCCGACCTTCAGCCCGAGCAGCGCGCGGTCGAGCGTAATCTCGGTGCCCGAGACGGCGTCCGCCACGGGCACGTCGGCCAGCTCGAGCCGCTCGCTCTGCGCGAGCACGGTGGTCGTCCTCATCTTGAAGGCCGCGCCGAACTCCTTGTCGGCTTCGAGCGTCAGGCGCGTGACCTTCGTGTTGAGCGTGAAGGCGCTGCGCGTCGTCTCGACGTTGTCGGCGACGGCGTAAGCCTTCTCGGTCACGTTCGGCCCCGAGGCCGCGCGCAGCAAGGCCCAACCGCCGGCGACGGCCGCCGGGTAGGTCGTGTCGAGGTAGACGTAGCGGCGGTCGGCGCTCCCCTTCCCCGAAGAGGCGAAGGGCTCGGCGTCGGCGTCGAGCGTGCGCCCCTCCCAGGTGCTCGGGTAGGCGGGCTCGACGAAGAGGTCGCCCTTCTTGCCATCGACCTTGCCCTGGATGTATTCGCCGAAGCGCTGATTGCCGGGCAGCGAGTCCCACTTCGGCGCGTTGTGGCCGAAGACGCCCGCGCGCAGGCGGAAGGCGTAGACGCCCGCGTCCGGCGCGCGCCGCGCGGCCTGCTCGTTGAGGTTCGTGACGAGCTGCGCCGGAGACCAGTCGAGCATCTGCGCCGCGGCCGAAATGTCCGCCTCGGCCCAGCGCTTCGAGAGGATGTGGGCCACGGCCTTCTCGTCGAGCTTGCGCCCGGCCAGCTCCGCCGCGCTCCCCACCTTCAGGCCGGGGCGCGCGTACTTGGGCAGGCCCGCGGGCGCGGGCTGGAAGTCCACGCGCGTCGTGTTGCTCGCGTCGTCGGTCTGGACGCTGAGCACGGTTCGGACGGCCTGCTTGTTGCTGCTGCCGCCGACGACGAGCAGCGCGTCCCCCGCCTTCAGATTCGTGGCCGTGCCCTTGAGGATGATGAAGGGGTCGTTGCCCGTCAGCCGCTGCGGCTGCCACAGGCGCGGGCGCATCGCGTTCCACTCGGCGCGCGCCTCGACCTCCTCGACGGTCTCGAAGATTTGCGCCGTCTCGTTCTCGCCGGGCACGCTCTGCACCTTCGTCCCCGCGGCGACGGTGACGGGCGGCGGCGGCGCGGGCACGACCTGCGCCGTCGTGCCGAGGCTGAGCGCCTGCCCCGTCGTGCCCGGGGCCTCCTCGATGGTGAAGGCCAGGTAGGTGCCGGCCGCGACGCCCGGCCGCAGCGCGTAGCCGATGAGGCGCGCGAGTTCGAGCACCGAGCGGCGCTCGGTCGCCGTGCGCAGGTACGACTCGTTGGCGATGCGCTCCTGGTAGAAGGTGAGCACGTCGGCCACGGTGGCCCAGGCGTCGAGGAGCGCGAGCGAGAAGTCGTCGTCGTCGCGCGTGTTGAGCCGCTGGAGCGCGGGCCGCCCCGCGTCGGAGAGGCGCGCGACCATCGTCTGCTTGAACTGCGGGTGCGTGCCCGCGCGGTACGCGACGGCCGAGAGCCCGGGCCGGTTCTCGACCTCCGCGGGCGTGGCCGGCGCGAGCCCCTCGCAGCAGCCGCAGTCGGCGGGCGCGCCCGCCACTCGGTCAAGCTCGCTCGTCATCTGCCCCCCTCCACTTCCAACTGGATGACCCCGTGCTCGGGGAAGTTCGGGTCGTTGTCGAGCCGCGCGATTTCGAGCCGTTCGAGCTTCAGCTCGCCCGTCTCGACGGCCTCGGCGCTCGGCTGCCCCTGCCGGTGGAAGCGCCTGATCTCGACGCTGCTCACGCCCTCAACATTCTGCGCCGCCGCGTAGAGCGCGCTCAGATAGACCGACTGGCCGAAGGTGAAGTTGTCGGGGTGGAAGAGGCCGCGCCGCCCGCCCGCGTACGTGCGGTTGCCGAAGACTTCGAGCAGCGCCGCGCGCACGTCGCCGTTGAAATACTCCGGCCGCGCGCAGACGTGCAGCCCGAGTTCGAGCGAGACGTAGAGCGGGCCGTTGATCTCAACGTCGTGCCCGGCCATCCGGTAGCGTTCGAGGTGCTGGCGCATCTCAGCCTTTAACTCGTCGTCCACCTTACCGCCGCCGAGGCGGTCGATGGTCAGGAAGACCGTGCGCCAGCTCCCCGTCCAGCGGAAGGTCGCGGCGGCGCGCTGCACGCCGGGGTGGCGCTCGGCGACGCGCGCGTAGTCGTCGGGCGTGACGGCGCGCCCCTGCGTGCGGAAGGCCGCGGGCGCGTCGCGCCGCACCTCCTCGATCGACTCGGGCTCGACGCCGCCGCGCGCGGGCAAAGGGTTGGCGACCCCCGTGACCGCCGCCTCTTCGGTGACGACGTGCGCGAGCGCGCCCGCGCCGACGTTGCCCGCGACTCCGACGCCCACGCGGTACGTCGCCACGAAGCTCGTGCCCGCGGCGGGGCGCGAGCCGAAGCGTTCGTCGCCGAAGCGGAGCGCGGCCGTGCCGTCCTCCTCGACCTCGACGGCGAAGTGGCGGTCGGTCGGGCCGCTGTCGAGCAGGTCGCGCCGCGCCTCCCAGGGCAGCGGCTCGCCCTCCCGGGCCGTGCCCAGAAGCTCGACGACCGCCGGCACCGTGTCGGCCGCGGGCAGCCTCATCACTGCGCTCGCCGAGTGCGCCCGCGCGAGCACCTCGGCCGACGCCGCGTAGGTGAGCGGCCCCCGCCTGAGCCGCGGGCTGAAGCGCGGCGCGGTCGGCTCGGGCTCCGCGTCGTCGCACGAGTCGCCGCGGCGCGCGCGCACCTTGGCGAGCGCGGGCAGCGGCTCGGGCACGGTGCCGAGCGACTCGCCGCCCACCGTCTCGCCGTGGTCGGCTAGGACGAGGTTGCCGAGCGCGACGCTCGCCGGGTGCTTGCTCCCGTCGTCGGCCAGCACGTCCCAGAGGCAGAGCGAGAAGGGCAGCGCGTCCTCGACGTGCCAGGAGATTTCGATGATGCTCGTGCCCTGGATGCCGTCGGTCACCTGGAAGAGCGGGTCGTAGGTGTAGCGGACTTTCGTCAGGCGGACGGCGTGGCGGTGCGCGGGGTCTGCCTCCTCAAGCTTGCCGTTGTGCGGGTTGCGCTGCTCGACGAAGGCGAGCACGTCGCCGGCCGCCAGCTCCTCGACGGCTCCGCCGCGGTTGCGCAGCGTCGCCGAGGTCGCGCCGCGCGGCAGGCAGCAGCGGTCGTCGCCCCACGTGTAGAACTCGAACTCGTTGTGCGCGGCGTAGAGGCGCGCGTCCGCGACCGTCTCGAAGACGGCCGGGCGCGCGGCCACGGCGCGCTCGTACTCGGGCGTCGGCCGCGGCGGGTTGCCCGCGAAGGGCTGGATGCGCGACGCGACGCCGGTGACGCGCGAGAAGATACGCGTGCCGGCCGGGAGCTGCGCGTCCGCGCTCACGCTCACCTGCACCCACGCGCGCGCGTTCGCGCCGTTGTGGACGCGGTAGTCCACGAGCCGCGCGTGGCGGCTCACCGAGACGCGCCGCCGCGCCGTGCCGATGTAAGCCTCCGTGGCGACGGCGTCCTGCCGGTAGCTCAGGTAGTCGCCGACGTAGGCCAGCACCTCGACGAGCGCGACGCCGAGGTCTGCGGCGTTGCGCTCCTTCCAGCGCGGCAGCAGCACGCTCATCCGGTCGAGCATCAACTGGCGGAAGCTCGCGTAGTCCTTGGCGAGGTAGTTGATCTCGGGCGCGGGCGCCGCCGCGGGCGCGCAGGCGCGCTCGGCCTCGCAGTCGAAGTCGGTCGGGCAGTTGACCTTGAAGGAGAACTCGACCGAGGAGAGCAGCGGGTCGAAGTGCGGGGGCGGCCCGAGGTCGCGCGCGCTCTTGACGACTCTCAGCGTGTAGGCCGAGAAGTCGCCCGCCTGGTTGACGCGCAGGTGCATCTCGTGGCCGCGCGCGGGCGGCCCCGTGCGCCCGCGCGGGACGCCCGTCACGGCGATCTTCCTGATGCGCTCGCCGCCCTCGACGACGAAGTTCTCCGCGCCGAGCGCGTGCGCCTCGACCTCCTTGATGAAGCGGACGACGAGCGTGCGCTGCCGCTCTTCGGGGGCTTCGGAGGGGTCGTCTACGACCTCGACCCACTCGACGCCGTTGAGCGACGGGTGCTCGCGGACTTCGTTGACGCGCCTGCGGTCGCAGCAGAAGTATCTTTCGCTCACAGCCCCGCCCCCCCGCGCACGAAGCTCGCGCCCACGCGCTCGCCCGTGCGGCGCACGAGGTACTCGACCGTCACGCGCAGGCTCTCGGCGTCGCTCTCGACCTCGACCTCCTGCACCTCGATTAAGTCTCCGAGCCACTGCTGCAAAGCGCCCTGCACGAGGAACTGCGTGGCCGCGGCCAGCTCCTCGGAGTTCGGCGCGAAGACGAGCTGCGCCAGCCCGCAGCCGAAGGTCGGGCGGTTGACGCGCTCGCCGGGCGCGGTGAAGAGCACCTGCTCGACCAACTGGCGGATGTGGTCGTCCGTGCCGGCCTCGGCCGTGCGCCCGCGCCCGTCGAAGCGGAATGGGAAGTTGACGTCCATCACATCCCCATCACGCGGGTCTGCGTCGCGACGACCGTCGGCGGGCCCCCGGGAATCTGCTCGGGGCTCAGGCACAGCCCCGTGCTCATCTGGAGGATCGCGGGCGAGCCGTTGATGAGCACGCGCGTCGCCGGCACCAGCCAGCGCACGAGCACGCACGGCTGCGGCTTCGGGCCCGGGACGGTGAAGACGCACCCGGCGATGGGGTACGTGTCGGCGAGCGTGGCGACGGGCGTGCCGTTGACCATGACGCGCGTGTTGGTCGGGACGACCGACACCTGGCCGCCGTGCGGGCAGATGGCCGAGGCCCCGACGTGGAAGAGAAATCCAGGCATGGCTTTGCTGTCCTCCTTTAGGTGATGACCATCGCGCCGTTGTTGATGGTGACGGACGGGCCCGCCATGACGATGGTCGCGCCCTTGCCGTTCGAGATGGTGATGCCGACGTCGTTGACCATAATCATCGCGCCGGTCGTGGTCTTGAGCATGATGCCGCCCGCCGGCCCCGGCATGTCGCTGATGACGAGCGAGTTCTGCAAGGTGGTCTGCAACACGATGCTCGGCGAGGCGGGGTTGCCCGCGTGCGCCAGCGGTGGCACGTCGGTCGGCAGGCCCCAGCGGCAGCCCGTCCAGATCGGGTAGTTCGGGTCGCCCTGCTCGAACTCGACCCACACGCCCGCGCCGATGGGCGGCACCATCCAGACGCCCATCGGCGGCCCCGTCGGGCCCGCCAAGGGCACGCACGGCACGGCCCAGCTCGAAGGGACGATCCCGAGCACGTCCGGCACCTGCACGAGCAGGCGGCCGAGCTTCATCGGGTCGATGTTGTTGACGACCGTCCCGCGGAACTTGCCGTAATACTTATTCCCGTTGCTTGATTCACTCATACTGGCACCTTCGACTTGTTCGAGACGAGCCCGTCGCGCGACAGGCTGAAGCTCTGCTTGTAAGACCCGCGCTTGATGGTGTGCGTCACGGTGTTGACGTAGTAGAGCCCGTCGTAGGTCACGCCCCCGCCGCGCACGCCGACCATCTGCCGCGCCTTGAGGATGTGGCCGTAGCGCAGCACGTCGAGCGTCCCGCTGGCCGTGATCGAGTCGGTCGCCGACAGCAGGATGCCGAGCGCCCGGCTGGCCGCGTCCATGATGTCGAGCTTCGCCATCCCGGCGGGGAACTCGATCTTCGAGGGCAGTTGCAGGCGCTTGCCCTGCGGCGGGCGCAGGATGCTGATGTTCGGGACGGGGACGGGGATGGTGATCTTATTCGTGACGGGGTCGAGGACGTTGAGGATAAGAATCTTCTTCGCCAGCCCGTCGAGGCTGAAGCTGAGCGACTCGACGTTGGTGTGCGCGTCCATGTTGACGCTGAGCGCGGGCTGCACGATGGGGAGGCGGATGTCCGGGCCCCAGAAGGCGATGTTGGCGCCGGGCGCCGGCCCCGGCTCGACGTAGAAGACGTAGCCGTTGGCCGAGGCCAGCCTGGTCAGGTAGGCGCGGTCGGTTCCCGTCTGCGTCGGCACCTCCTTCACGGGGTTCTTGATGGTCGGGAAGAGGGGCGGGATGATGATGGGCACGATGCCGAAGAGCAGGTACTTGACCAGCACCAGCGGCACGATGGCGATCTCGTTCATGCCGGGGTAGCGCATGAAGGGCATCTCGACCACGTCCATCAGCACGCTCAGGTCTTCGCCCGTCACGGTGAAGGTCGAGCCGCCCGGCTCGCTCGACGGCGAGATGTCCTGCCGCGTCACGATGCCGTCCATCAGGACGTGCGGCACGCCGCCCAGTGTGACGACGACGATGACGCGCGTGATCATCGGGTCGAAGTAGCCGACGGGCAGGCGCGTCGTCGTGAGCCCGGAGCTTTTGCCGGCGGCGAACGTCAGCTTGAAGCCGCCGCGCGCGCCGCCGTTGCTGACCTCGACGCTCGTCAGCGCGTCGAGCACCTCGCGCGGCGCGGGCGTGGGCACGGCCGGCCCGATGAGCAGCGTCATGTAGAAGCGTTTGGCCATGTGGGTTCGTCGGCGCTCCTCTTAGAAGATGGCCGGGCCGCTGATGCCTTCCGGCAGGGTGATGCGCACCTTGCGCCCCGTCTCGGTCAGCTCCAGGGGGTCTACGGCCCCGTTGGCGTCGCAGACGCGCCAGAACTGCTCGGGGTCGTCGAGGTACTCGGCGGTGATCTGGTCGAGCCGCTCGCCCTGCTTGACGGTGTGCTCGGCGATGGTCTCGAAATTCGCGGGCGGCGGCACGAAGCGGCGGCGGAGGTGGACGACTGATTTGCCGTCGGCCGTCTCGTGCTCGGCGGTCTCCAGGCCGTAGTAGCGGCTCGTCGGTGTAAAGCTCATCGCGTGTGTCTCCTTCTATAGAACCTTCGTCACTTAAACCTTCGTCACGTCGAGCGACTTGAGCATGCCGCCGGGGCTCTTGGCGGCGAGCCGCTCCTTCTGCTGGAGGTAGGCCATGAAGACGCTGCTGCCCCGGTGGCCGAATTCGAGGTCGTTGACGCTCAGGACGCGCATCCCGAGGCTGACCTTGGCGCGGATGGGGTTGAGCGCGGGGTCGAACGCCTCCTCGGTCACGCTCAGCTCGGTGAGGCGGACGGGCAGGATGCGGTTCTTGCTCCAGACGAAGAGCGTGAGCGGGGCCTCCATCGGCGTGATCTCGATGGTGCCGGCGGAGGCCAGCGCGGCGCTCGACTGGAGCTGCGCGCTCGTCGGGTAGATGAGCGTCTCCAGGGCTGCGAGCTGCGGGTGGACGCCCACCTCGACCGCGGCGCGGTTGCGGTCGGGGAATTCGAGCTGGTCGGTGGCGTCGATCTCGGCCTCGATCTTGATGGTCTCGACGGGCGGGCCCGTCAGCCGCAGCGCCTCCGTACGGTCGCCGCCGTCGCCCGCGCCCTTGATCTGGAAGCTGCGCGAGAGCGTGTCGGGGTTGTACTGTAACGGGATGACGCGCAGCACCGAGCCGGACTCGGCGTTCACGACGACGATGCCGCCTTTGACGAGGCGCGGTGAACCGGGGAAGGTGGTCATACTTTTACAAGTCCTCGCATCTGCCAGAGCCCGCGCCGCTCACTTCTTGGCGCGGAAGGTTATCGTGACGCCGCCGCCCCTCGTCGTGGAGAAGGCCGTGCCGTCCTCCGTGTAGAGGCGCGAGCCGCCGTAGAGCAGCGCGCTCCATTCGAGGTCGCTCAGCTTCTTGTTGAAGGTGAGCTTGATCATGCCGCCGTAGAGCGCGCCGTTCGTCCAGCGGCCGGCGAGGAAAGCATCCACGGTTAGCCCCTCCTTCGGCACCATCCCCTTCTCGAAGGTGACGACCGTCTGGCCGTTGCTCAGGCCGGTGAAGGGCGGCTTGCCGATGTACTCTGAGTAGATGGGGCCGACCTTCGTGTCTTCGGGCAGCGCCTTCGGCTTCTTCTTGTCGGGGTCTTCGATCTGCGGCGGGAGCGCCGCCATCCCCGGGCCCTTCGTCTCGTCCTTCTTGTCGCCCCCGGCCTTGGGCGGGTCGGCCGGCGCGGGCGGCGGCGTGCGCAGTTCCGCGATTCCGGTGCGGACGCTTTCGAGCACGTCGTCAATCGTCTTGCCCTTGGCGGAGGCGAGCTTCGTCAGCAGCGCGTCCACCTCGGCGTCGGTGAGCGGCGGGGTGGCCGTGCGCAGAATCTCGTTGAGCTTTTCGCGCCCGGCCGCGTCGATCTTCAGGCCGTCGGCCGAGCCGCCGAGCAGCGCGTCGGCGAGGCGCTTGGCTGGCCCCTCAAGGGCGGGCGCGGTGGCAGGGCCTCCGGCCCCACCGGCGGGCGGGGCCGCGGGAGTGCCTTCGTCCTTCTTGCCGCCCGTGCCGCCTGCGCCCGTGCCCGCGGAGTCGCCGGGGCCTTTGCCGCCGCCGCCGGGCTTCGCCCCGGCGCGCTTCGCTTCGAGCGCGAGGCGCAGGGTCTCGGCCGTGACGGGGCCGTTGGGGAGGGCCCCCTGGTTCGCCTCCGTCGCCTTGAGAAGCTCCTGAATCTCCTCCTCGGTGAACTGGTCGCGGTTCTCGATGATGACCTGCGTCATCTTCACGCCGAGTTGGGCCTGCGCCTCGGAGAAGTTGCCGCCGCGCGCGGCGTCTTCCAGAATCTTCTTGAGGGCGGGGTCTTGCTTGATCGCCTCCTTGAGCTCTTCGGGGATGGGCTGGCCCTTGTCGGCCGACATCTTGAAGAGGGCTTCGAGCGGGTCGTCGCCTTCGAGGCCGACGCTGGCCTCCGCGCCGTTCGCCACGAGGATGAGCGCGGCCGCGATGGTCGCGGGGGCCAGCACGCGCCCGCCGGCCTTCTTGCCGAGGTACTTCGCGGCGGCCAGCAGCGCGGCAGCCGCGACGGCCGCGGCGGCGGGCGCGAGCACCTCGGGGCCGGGCGCCCTTCCCTTCTCGCCCTCCTTCTCCTTGCCCTTGTCCTTCTCGCCCTCCTTACCCTTCTCCTTCTCGCCCTCCTTGCCCTTCTCCTTCTCGCCCTCCCCGACGGGGACGGGCACTTCCCTCGGCTTCGGCTCCTTGTCGCCTTCGCACCGGCACGAACGGCGCAACTGGCTGCTGAAGGGCGGCACACACAAGTAAGTGTAGAGGCCGCGCACGGGGCCGCTGATGACGATGGTCTGCTTGCAGGTCAGAGAGGCCGGCTCGTTGAAGACCATCATGCCGGGCGGGGCCAAATCCATGCGCTCGACCTTCATCGTGGGGTTCTTCTTGTAAAGCTCCTTTGCGAGTCCCTCGTAGATGACGAGCTTGGCGTCGCCCTCGATGTAGCCCTCGGGGTTCGAGGGCTTGATCTCGCCGATCTTGATGGTGTCGGCGGTGAGGTAGACGAGGTCGGGGATACCGTGGGAGATGATGTGCGTCTGCTTCGGCAACTGAAGCGTGTAGTTCGCGTGCATGCCCGCGCCGTACACCTCCTTGAACTTCGCCTGAATCTGTCTGTGCACGTCGTTGCCGACCTCTTTCACGTTGCCGCGGTAGCAGATGCCGCAGCCGCCCGCGGCGTCGGCGGTGAGGAACGGCCCGCCCACGCCAGGGGGCGTCTGCCGCTGCACCGACCCGGCCCCGGCGCGCCCCTCGACGCGCGCGCTCCCGCCGAGCATGACGGCGTCGGCGGCCGCGTCGGCCTCGCGCTCGTGCGCGCCGTCTGCCGAACCCGCGATGGAGAGCTTCTGCAAGTCCGACGGTGCTTCCCGCTGCTGCACGACGTGCGCCAGCTCGTGCGCGAGGAGGTGACGGCCGGCGGGCGTGCCGGGTGCGTACTGCCCCGCGCCGAAGACGACGTGCGAGCCGACGGTGTAGGCCAGCGCCCCGACCGAGCGCGCAGACTCCGAGGCCCGCGCGTCCGTGTGCACGCGCACGCGCGAGAAGTCGTGCCCGAACCGCGACTCCATGAAGGTGCGCGCCCCGGAGTCGAGCGGCCGGCCCGGCGACTCCAGAGTCTCACGCACGACGCCGGGCACGCCGTCCGTCGCCGGGCCGCGCGCGCCTTCCGACGCCGCGGCGTGTTCACCCGTATGCGCGGCGTGTCCGCCCGTCTGCGCCGCTCCGGCGTCGGCCTTTCTTTGCAGCGTCCTGCGCTCGCCCGCGCACTTCTCGCAAGAGCCCGTAGCGCCGCACGCGCACTTGCGTTGCAGGAGCGGCGCGCGCGCCTGCCTCTGCGCGCCCGCCACCGGGGCGCGCTCCTGCGTCGGCGCCGCCGTCTGTGCCTGTACCTGTGTGCGCTCAGCCATCGCTCTCGTCAGTCTTCAGCCGCGCCGGTCAGAAGCTCGCGCGGCAGGTAAACGTCGTCGGCCGGAAGCTGCCCCGGCTCTATCAGGCCGGCGCGCAGCGCGCAGGCCGCGAGCCCGAGGCCGTGCAGCGAAAGGTAGGTCTCCGGCACGCGGAAGGCTTCGGGCGCAGTCGCGTCGCGCCCGTGCTCGCGCAGCAACCCCGCCAAGCCTTCGAGGAACAGTCTCGAATCCCCTCCTGCGAGCGCGAGTATCATCTCGGCCTCGTGCCGCTGTGCCGCCGAAGCTGCGGCCGAGAGTTCGAGGCCCGCCGCGCCCTCGGCCCCGGTCAGAAGAGACTTGAAGGCGTAGGCGAGTCTCTGCTCGTCGAACGTGCAGACGACGGAGCCTTCGCCGAGGTAGGAGGCCCCGGGCGGGTCTTCGACGAGCGCGGCGACGGCGCGCGCCGTCTGCACGTCGCCCGCGGCCAGCGCCGCGCAGGCCGCGAGCATCCCCTTCTTCGAGTTCGTCAGCGAGTAATCGACCGCGCCCGGCGGATGAAGGGCGCGACGCCTCTCGTCGGACTCGTCCGAAGTCTCCGCCGCCTCCCACTCTTCCGGCTCGTAAGCGGCCGGCAGCGGCGCCGCCCGCGCGTCGAGCGTGACGAGCGTCGCGTCGAAGGCCGGCTGCGTGCCGCGCAGCTCGAAGACCTTGAGGTAGAAGCGCGCCGCCTCGCCCAGGGCCTCGCGCACCTCCCCGAGCGGCGCGCCGAGCGCGTAGCGGAAGAGCCCGAGGTCGAGGCAGTGGTCGGCCAGCATCGCGTAGTCCAGTTGCGTGGCCGAGCCCCCCTCGGCCTCGCGCGCGATCTCGCGCCGCGCCGCGTCGTTGTAGTCGGCCATCCGCGCGCCCCAACGCGGGTCTACATAGCCGAGGCGCGGCGGAGTCTCGGCCTGTAAGCTTTCGCGGTCGCGCGCGTCATGACCCCGCGCCCCCTCGTCGCCGCGGAGTTCGGGCGGCGCGTCGCGCCTGTACTCGGGCCGCACGTAGACGTAAGAGACGAGCCCGGCCGCGAGGGCACGCCCGATGGCCTCGTCTATCACCTCCTCGTCGTACCAGCGGAGCGAGCCGCGCCAGTAGAGCAGTTCCCACTCAAGGCGGCGTCGGTACGTGAACTCGTCCGCGCGCGCGCGCGCCTCGGCCGGGTAGACGGGCACGAACGGCCCGTCTTCGTCGTAGACCAGCTCGACGTATTCGAGCCCCGTCAGTCCTGCCGCCTCCGCCTCTCGCAGCAGCCGCTCGGTGACGTAGAGGTCTGAGAAGGGTTGCAGCTCGGGGATGGCGAAGAACTCGGCCGCGACCTTCGACGTGTCGAAGGAGCGCAGGTAGTAGTGGAAGACTTCGCCGTTCGGGAACGTGAGCCCGCGCGAGCGCTCGGCGTCGAACACGTCGGGTAGAATCTGCGGCTGCACCGCGAAGAAGGGCTCGCCCGAGACGGTCATCGGCACGAACTCCGAGACGAGACGCGCGCGCTTGAGCACCTCGGCCGCGCGCCGGCTGACCACCGGCACGTTCAGCGCGAACGCGGGGAAGTCCGACAGAGGCACTTCTTCGGGGTCGTGGTCGTAGCGGTTGCCTTCGTGCGGCCAGGCGTCCGTGAGCTTCGGGAAGAGTTCACGCATCTTGCGCCCCATCTCGATGCCGTCGGGCCACCACCTGCCCGCCAGCGTCTTCGTGACGACGCCGTAGTCGCGCGCGTTCGGGAGAAACCTGTAGATCTTCATTGCGAGCCCTCCCCGGGCGCCACCCCATGGACGCGAAGGATAAAATCAATCTTTCCCATCCGGCCTTCGATGGCCGCTAACCCTTCGTACTCCGTGCCGCTCTGGTAGTCGTATCCGGTGAGCCGGCCGTCCGGCCCGATGGTCATGTTCATGAAGTGCTTGCGGCTCTTCGAGCCGATGATGAACTCACCCGGCAGCCTCCCCCTCGTCCGCTCGATGCCGCCCCTCAGCGTCTCGTAAGTCGTGCGTACGTCGTCCGGGTCTCCGCCGGCCTCGCGCACCAGTTCATCCCAGCGGGTCTGGGAGACCTGTTCGAGCGAGCCCGAGAAGTACTTCGCCCACTGGTTCAGCACCTCGGTGTCAAGGCTCACCACCAGGCCGGCGTCCCCGGCCGCGGCGAGGATGGTGTACTCGCTGAGACGGTTGCCCTCCTTGCCGCTGAAGAGGGCCTCGTAGCCGGCCTTCTCCGCTATCTTGTCGTAGCCGGTGCGCTCGGGGAAGATGAGCTGGCGGTTGACCGGGTCTTCCGGCGTGTTGGTCGGCAGCCGCAACCTCTCCAGGGTGCGGATGTAGAGTTGGTCGGCGTCGAAGACGAGGGGCCTGCCCGTCACGCGCGTGAGCGCGCCGGCCAGCGAGCAGAACCCGCAGTTCGTCGCCAGCCCCTTCGGGTTGATGGGCGTGGGGTCGAGCGGCCCCTTGGCCTCGCTGACGCCGCCCGTGTGGAGCTCGGCACCGGGCGGCGCCGGCAGCTTCATGCCGACCTTACCGTAGTCGCGCACGCCGCCGACCTGCACCGTCGCGCCCGGCTTGCCCGCGTCGAGCGGCGTGCTGTAGACGACGCCCTTCAGGCGTCCCTCCTTGAGCGCCTTCGCCAGCTTCACGGCGATGTCGTGGCCGTGCGGGCCCGGCTCGGTCGCCAGCCGCCTGATGTTGCCCTTGATCCACTCCAGCTCCATCTGCCCCGGCGCGAGCTTGGCCAGCCCGCCCTTGTACTCGACGATGTAGACGATGCCGGTGTCGAGGTCGGCCCCCTTGACCATGATGTCGTCGAAGCCCTGGCCGAAACCGCCCGTCTTAATCGGGTTGTCCCAGCCGAAGGACTTCAGGCCGTCGCTCGCGGCCTTCGCGCGCCCGCCCGCGACGCCCGCGTCGTGCGCGCGCTGGCGCATGGCCTGGAAGAGGCGCGGGTCGAGCGAGGGCGGCAGGTGTTCGACCGAGCCGCCTTCGGCGAAGTAGCGCAGCACGGCGTTGAGGTCGCTCGTGCTCGACCAGCCGAGGAGGCTGTTGATGGCTGCGTCGAGGTTGTCGCGGTTGTCCGCGAGGAACTGCTTGAGCAGGTCCTGGTCGTAGGCGACGCCGCCCGACTTGAGACGCTTGAGGATGTTGTTGAGCCGCTCGACCTGCGCGGGCGTGGCCTCCGGCGGGAAGCAGGGCGACTGGCACTTCTTGAGCGCGGCGGCGGCCAGCTCGTTCTCGACGAGCGCAGTGCGCAGCGCCTCGTTGCCTTCGAGCCGCTTGCGCGTCTCTTCATCGACCGGGCGGAGGCGCTCCATGTCGGCGGCGACCTTCGGGTCGGCCGGCTTGGCGAGCGGGTCGGCGGTCGAGCCGGGCTTCGCCTCGGGCGCAGCCTCGGCCGGGGCCGCGGGCTCGCCCGCCGGGCGCTCTTTTTTAATTGTCTCTTGAGGCGTCTCGGCCGTGGGCGTGGCGCGCGCGGGCGGCGGCGTGGTCGCACCCTCTGCTGCGTCGGCCGCCTTATCCTGCGGCCCCGCGGCGGGCGCGGGCTTTTCGGCCCCGGCCGCGGGCGGCTCTTTGGGCGCGCCGGGCGACTTCAACGAATCCACGGCTTCGGGCGTGGGCTTGCTCTTGGGCGCGGCGGGGCCGCCCTCGGTCGCGCCGGCCGCGGGCTCTTGCGGCGGCTTCGTCCCGACGGCCGGCGGGTGCTCGCCCGGCGCGGGAGTGCGGCCCTCGACCGCCGCGGCGGCGCGCGCGCTCGTCTTCGCGCCGACGAACATCAGGGTGTTGTCGCGTATGGCCCCGGCGATGAGTTGCGTGCGCTGATAGCGCGCGTCGGCGTGTGTTATTTCGCCGGCGGCCTCTTTGGCGTTGATGGCGAGGAGTTGGTCGAGCGTGGTCGCGGTGCCGATGACCATGCCGCCGTAGTCAATCACCTGGCCCGCGACCGAAGCGCCGCGGACGACCGTCGCCGCGCGGTTCATCCCGCGCACGGCGGCCAGCGCGGCCGCCTGGTCGCCTTCGGCCAGGGCGAGCACGAACCTGTTGCCCGAGCGCGCGAAGGCGAGCCCGCCGACGGCCCCGACGCCGATGGCGGCCGCGCTCAAGACCGCGACGAGGTCGCCGACGGCGCGCGCGTCGAGGCGCAGCGTCCCGTTCTTGTAGCGCTCGGCGAGGTTCGCCGCGGCGAGCCCCGCGCCGGCCACGGCCGCCACCGCGCCGAGTTCGGGCACGGCCACCGCGGCCACGACCGAGAGCGCCGTCACGATGTCTTCGAGGTGGCGCTTGGCGATCTGCTCGTCGTGCGGCTTGTTGTCGAGCAGGTCTGTCGTCGGCGTCGGCGCGGGCGTGATGCCCTCGGGCATGACGACGGCGAGCGCGCCGCGCCCGTACTCGTTCTTCCGCGTGAAAGCGCGCATCGCGCCCCAAGCGGCCGCGCCCGGCGTCGCGCCCTCGACCGCGTCGGTGATGACGCCGTCGGGCGTGGTCACGTCGGCCACGCGCGCCTTGTACTTGCCGCCCGGCCCCTCCGGCTCGGTCAACTGTAGTTGCAGGAGCAGCGAATACTTCTGCCCCGTGATGCGGCTGATGAAGGTCGCGCGCGGGCGCAGGACGCTCTGCCCGGCCTTCGTCTCGACGCGCGTCTTCGCCATTTCGAGCTGCTGTTCGAGCGAGGTGATCTCGCCGCGCAGGCGGCGCGCGGCGTAGATGTTGCCGCGCCGCTCCTCCTCCGCGAGCTGCTTGCGCTTCCTGTCGAGCGCGTCCTGTAGCACGTCGGGCGCGGCCCCGCGCGTGGCGCGCTCGTACTCGGCGATCTGCGCTTCGAGCTTCTTGCGCTGCTCGGGGTCTTGCTCCTTCTCCAGCAGGCCGCGCAGGAGCTTCAGCTCCTCGTCCTGCGTCTGGATGTTTTTGACTTCGTCGGCGGCTATCTCGCGGAGCGGCTTGACGGCGACGGTGATGACGGAGACGCTCGGCGGGCGGATGAGCGACTCGCCGGTCCTGTCGTTGTAGCGCGGGTGCGGGCGCGCGACGCAGCGCAGGACGTAGATGCCCTTCTTCCGCCACGTGACGCTGCGCTCTTGGTAGTCGCCGCCGAGCGCGTCGGCGACGAAGCCGAGCGCGTCGCCCGTCAGCCGGATGACGCCGGAGATGGCCGCGACGCGCGGGTCGAGGTTGCCGAGGCTAATGATGGCGCGGGTGATGTCCTTGTCGCGCATGGCCTCCTGCAAGTCCTCTTCGGCGGTCTTGCGGTCTTCGAGAATCTCCTCGGCCGTGAGCTCGAAGCGGCGCGTGGCGGCCTCGGTCCTGCCGACGGTTCGCGCCTCTTCGGTGTCCTTCCCCAACTGGCCTTTACGCTTGAGACGCTTCAGCTCGGCGCCGGCCTCCTGCCCGGACTTCTTGGCGGCGTTCGTGATGTCGTACAGCTCCCAGTGGTAATCGACGCCGCCCATCGCCAGGGCGACCTGCACGAGGCGATCCGCGCTCGCGGCCGAGTAGTCGAGCGACATCGTGTAGGTGCCGATGCCGTTCGTGGTCTGCTCCTCGGGGCCTTCGAGCTTCGAGGGCAGCGCCGGGGCGTTGGCCGTGAGCCCCTTGTCGCCTTCCAGCCCGCCGCCGAAGCCCGGCTGTCCGCCCTCCTTCTCGCCCCCGGCCGGCTGCTGCCCACCCCCCTGCTGCTCGCCCTCGGCCTTGCCGCCTCCGGGCTTGTCGCCGTCGGCCCCTTCGGTCTTCGGGCCTTCGCCCTGCGCCTTCACCTCGCCCCCGCCCGCGCCGCCCTCGACGCCGCCCGGCGCGCCCGGCTCCTTCGTCCCCGTCACCGAGACGCGGACGACGCCCGTGTTCTTCAGGAAGATGACCGGGTCGATCTGGCCGGGTTTGAGCGTGTAGTTGAAATGGAAGAAGACGATCATGCCTTCGGCGTTGACGTGGAGCTGCGCCTTCGTCTCGATCTTCCCGCGCAGCAGAAGTGACGCCGTTTCGACCGTTACGCCGTCCTTGTTCTGCGTCCCCATGCGCACGTCGGCCGTGTAGTCGCCCGCGGGCGTGTGGTTGAAGTCGAGCGCGTAGGTGAAGGTGCCCTCGGTCGTCTCGAAGAAGACCTGCGTCGAGGTGATGCGGATGAGGTTGACCTTGCCGGTGGGCTTGCCCTGGCGCGGCGGCTCGGGCGCGGCGGGCGTCTGCTCGGCGGCGGGCGCGGGCTGGCGCGCGATGGTGTCGGCGGGGCGGCGGCTCAACGTGGGCGCGCCCGCGCCGACCGCGCCCGCGGGAGACTGTTGGACGACGTGCGTCAGCTCGTGCGCGAGCAGCTCGCGCCCCGCCCGGCCGGAGGCATCGTACTGGCGCGCGCCGAAGAAGATGTCGCTGCCCGTCGTGAAGGCGCGCGCCTCGACCGTGCGGGCCAGGCGGTCGGCGGCCTCGCCCGTGTGGATGCGCACGCGCGAGAAGTCATGGCCGAAGCGCGGCTCGAAGTAGGAGCGCGCGGACTCGGGCAGCGGCCGCCCGCCCCCGCGCTCGGCGCGCAGCCCCGCATTGAACTCCTCCGTCAACGCGGGCGTCGCGCCGTTCAGAGACTTGGCCTGAACGGCGTGCTCTTCGTCATCATCTTCGCGCGACTCGCAGGCCGCGCACGCGCGCTGCACCGTGGGCGGCGCCGCCGCCGTGTGGGTGCGCGAACCCGGAGACTCCGTCGAAGGGCCGGGCGCGTCCGGCATGTTGACGACCTCGGCCGCCACGCGGTCGGCCTCCTGCTCGTAAGGGTCGTCGGGGCGTCCGACGACGAGCTTGGCCTGGAGCCGCGGCGGGTCGCCGCGCCGCACGCGCGTCGCGCGGAAGTCGTGGCCGAGGCGCGCGACGCCTTCGGGGCTCAGGGCCGCGTCGGCGACGCCCCGCGCCGCGTCGGCGGAGTTCGTCCTGACTTCCGCGAAGCCCGCGCCCGCGTCTGCCGCCTGCTGTGACGCCTGCGGCGCGCGTTGGACGAGACCCTCGGCGCGCGCGAGCGGCGCGCGGGCGGCCGGCGCGCCGCCCGACTGTTCGGCCGTCTGAAACTTCCCTCCCGGTTTTCTCACTCTTCGACTCATGAGGCTTCGTCAGGTCGCGCGGTTACGTGAAGGGGCAATCGGTCAGCTTCGAGCCCGCGTTGTTGCACGTCGCCTCCTTTTGTCGAATCGCGGAGGTGACGTAACGGTTGATAGGCCCGCAGCACTTGCTGTTATAGACGTTCTCGGCGCACTTCAACGCCTTGGCCTTCGCCTGGCCGCACTTGATACTCACGTCGTAGGCGCGACATTCGAGGAAGCTCTCGTTGGTGAGCATCCAATCGTTGAACTTCTTCTGGACGGCGTCCTTCTCCTCCTGCGTCTGCGCGTTCTTGTGGGCGGCTCCGGCCTTGGCGCAGCAAGGGCCGATGTCCGCGACGTGCTTGGCCTCGTGCTGCTCCGAGCAGTCCTTTGTACACGGGTCGTTGTTGCTCGTCTTAGCTATCGCCGTGCCCGACGCGGCGTCGCAGTTTGTGCCGCCGGTCTGGACGCCGGGCAGGATGGGCGCTCGCTGAGCCGGGGTGCCGTCCGCCGGCTGCGGCGCGTCGAGCGGTCGAGCTTCGGCGTCTCCGCCGCCCTGCTCCGTCTGCCAGTCAAGGTTCTCTTCGCGGAGGACGGCGGGCGCACGAACCGACACGCGCCCGAAGCTGTGCCCGCGCCGCTCCGGTTCGAGGCGGGGCCTCGCGGCCGGGTTAGCGAAGGGCAGAGAGCGCGTCTCACGCGGAAGTGACTCGGCCCTGCACCCGGCGCACGCGCCGCCGCACGCACACTTGCGTTGCAGCAGGGGGCTCCGCCGCGCCGGCGGCGGCGCGTGGAAGGCTCTCTTGATTTCGCCGAGGCGCGTACTCTGCTTCACCGAAGACTCCCGAAGTGCTCGACCTGCAAAAATCTTCTAAGGCTCATTGAAGTCGAAGCCGCCGCGCGGGGCGTAGAGCGGCCCCTGCTTCGGGCGGTCGGGGAGCGGCCGCTCGACGTCCGGCGTGGGCGGCTTGATGGTGCGCGGGGGCGGAGGCATGGGCCAGTCGAGAAAGCGGCTCGGGTTGGTCAGGACGCGCAGGAGCAGGTCGGCGTCCTCCTGCGGCCAGCCGGCCGTGCGCGTCTCGAACGTGGCCTTGATGCTGGCGTTCGCCACCTCGCACGGCACAGTGCAGCGAATCTTCATCAGGATGCCGCGGACGCCCTCGCCCTTCTTCTCGATGTACTTGTCGCCCCACTCTTCGGCCGCGACCTCCTTCGTCTTCGCGCCGCGCGCGCGACGCACCTCCTCCCCGACCCAGATGCGAAACTCGCTCAGGATGGCGCTCAACTCGCTCAGCTCCCAGAGCGAGACCTCGTCGGTCGCGGAGATGCCGGGCGGCTTGTTGATGTCGAAGGTGAGGTGCGCCACCTCGTGCGTGAAGATGCGGCGGATCCTGGCCGACCAAGCATCGCGATCCATCTCGCCGGGGCGCGGCTCCTCGCCCTTGTTGAAGAGGGCGGCCTCGTCCTCCATCTTCAAGGGCACTTCGACGCATTGGGCCGGGCGGCCCTGCGGCGTCGCCGGCCGCGGCAGCGCACATTTGCCCATCTGCGCCCCGACCGCGGTCATGATGGCGGGGTTGACGAGGACGTCCGCCAGCCCGTTCAGAAGCTCGGGCGCGTTGGCGAGCAGGAACTTCTTGACCTCGACGGCCACGCGCATCACGCCGAGCTTCTTCCTGAGCGCGGGGTCTTTCTTCAAGGCCCCCTTATTCCGCTCTATCTCTTCGTCCGACTTGATTCCGAAGTCCCAGGCCGAGCCCGGGATGTGCTCCTTGCAGTAGGGGCTGTCGTAGCAGGGCGCGGGGGCCGCCGCGCCGGGCGCGGGCTGGCGGGCGACGCGCGGCGCGGCCGTCGCGTTGACGCCGAAGGGCCGGCGGCGCATGACGGCCTCGGCCGCCTCGTCGGCCTCGCGCTCGGAGGCGTCCGCGGCATCGCCGATGCTCAACTCTTCGCTCGACAGGCGCACGGGGCCGGCCTGCTGGACGGTGTGCGCCAGCTCGTGCGCGAGCAGCCTGCGCCCGCCTTCGGTCGCGGGCGCGTACTGCCCCGCGCCGAAGACGATGTCGGAGCCGACGGTGTAGGCCAGCGCGCCGACCGAGCGCGCAGACTCCGAGGCTCGCGCGTCGGTGTGCACCCGCACGCGCGAGAAGTCGTGCCCGAAGTGCGACTCCATCTCGCGCCTGACCGGCGCTTCGAGCGCGCGGCCGGACGAGCCGAGCACTTCGTTGACGATGGGCGGCGCGGTCGCCTGCGCGCCCTGCGCCGACCCTTGCGAGCCGTGCGCCGACGCGCTCCGCCGCAGCGTCAGCTTCTTACCTTCGCACTCCTCGCAGCTCCCCTTCACGCCGGCCGCGCCGCCGCCGCCGCAGGCGCACTTGCGGCTCATCAGCCGCGACGGCGCGCGCGTGAGCGTCGGCGCGCGCCGTGCGCCGTGGCTGGTTGCGAACTGTGGCCTTACATCCCTCATCGAGCGTCTTCCCCGCTGGGCCGGCAAGCGTCACTCAAATCTTGATGATCTCTCCGCTCTCGGTGAACGGGCAGGGCCTGGGCGTCCCCGGGCAATAATTCTGCTTCTGACTTCTGACGAATTTGAGCTGCTTCTCTTCGAGGTCGTTGCAGCACTCTAAGCTGACCTTCGGCTCGGCCACGGAGACCCTGCAATGCTTCTCGATGATCTCCGTGAGGCAGTTCTCCTCGGCCGTGTAGGCGTTGCACTCCGACCAGGGGGTGGTCTTGTTGTCGTAGTCCATCCAGGCTTCGCGGCAGCGGTTGCGCTCATCGACGTTGCTACTCTTCTCCACCATGCAGCGGCCGTAGCGGCCGCAACACATCTCCATGTCGTTGACGTGAACCTGCTCGTGCTGCGCGACGCAGTCGCCCGCGCAGTGCTCCTTATGGACTTTAGAAACGACGGCGCCGCGCTCGGGCACGCAGACCGCGTGGCCCAGATTTTTGTTCCTGCGCCCCGGGCCCTCGGCCGGCCCGCCTCCGGCGTGCGAAGAGAGTCGCAGTCGGCCGAAGTCGTGTCCGAAGCCCGCGGCCGACGAGCTTGAAGGGCGCGCCGTCGAGGTCGAAGCGAGCGCCGTCAGGCGGTCAGGCGTGCCCTCACGTCGGCGCGCGGGCTCGGGCGTGTGCGCCGCGGCCGCCTGGGCGCCGACCAGACGCTTCTTGCTGCAACCTCCACACTCGCCCGCGAAGCGGGCCGCGCCGCCGCCGCACGCACACTTGCGTTGCAGCAGCGACGGCCTCGCGGCGGAGAGGCTGAGAGGCGCGGCCCCGGCCGCCTTTGACCTCAGCGCCTTCAACGCCTGAGCCCCCCGTAGACCGCACGCGCGATCTGCGCCCCGGCCGGAGTCCTCCGCGCCTTCAACGCCGACGCCACGCTCGTCTGCACCCGCCGACCCATTCTCCGCTCGCACCCCCTGCCGGCCGGAAGCCGGTTCGTCCCTCCACTCAGGGCTTGATAGTTTTCACCAACCCGATCCAGGTCTTCTTGCCGACCATGAACGAATCATGGATGTACCCGCGCGACTCCAGGAAGACGGCCAGCTTCGGGTTCTGGACCATCGAGACCATCACCTGACCCTGCTCGGCCGCCACGTTTTTTACGGCGCTCTGCATGCCCAGCTCCAGAGCCTCCTGCATGAGCCTCCCGCGTTCGGGCACCCTGCCGACGTTCTCGATGAAGAAGTATCTGAGGAACACCTTCGGGCCGTGTTGCGTGACCTCGACACTCCCGAAAGAGACCCCCTCGACGACCAACTGGTTGATCTCCCCCCCGCCCTTCGACAGAAGCTCGGTAATCGCCTTTGTCCAGATGGCCGCGCCCCGGTTGAGCACGGCCCGCGTGGCGAGCGCCGCCGCTGCCGCCGGCACCTCCGACTCCGCGGCCTTCTCCGCGGCCTTCGCCGCCGAACGCCCGGCCGCCGCGGGCCCGGCGGGCAACAGCCCCGCTATCTCCAGCACGATCCTCAGCTTCTCGAAGACCTTCTTGCCGCCCTCGGCGAACGCCTCGATGTCCTTGACGTACTCGGCCTCGGCCTCGCGCAGCATCTGGCAGAGCTTCGGGGCGGTCACGTTGTTGACTTGCGTCGGGAGGATTCTGCCGCTGGCCGCGTCGCGCCTGAAGTAGACTGCCCGCGTCCTCTGCGCCAGAACGTCGCCGGCCGTCTTCCCCGGCTCGTCCCAGTCCGGGAGCGACTGGCCGCGCGGGACGTAGCCCATCTTGCCCCGCTCGGCAGTCTGCACCGGTATGTGATCCTGACTGTGGTAATCGACGCCCGCGACCGGGTCCTGTATGTGCTCGGGCACCAGGCCGAGGCGGTACTTGCCGCCGTCGGCGTAGTGGATGATGGCCAGCTCGGCGGAGAAGAACTGAATCATCTTGAAGTTGTTGTCGAGGTACTTCTCGTCCCTCATGATCTCCGTGACGGTCCGCTTGGCGAACTCGCCCTCGACGGCGGGGTCTGCGGCCTTCGGGGGTTCGGCGGCGGGTTTGGCGGCCTCGGCGGAGAACTTCTCCCTGAGGATGCCCAGCAGTTCCAGCCGCGCCTCAGGCGGGAGCTGGCGGCGGAAGTAGACGGCGAAGCTGTCCTTGGAGTCTTCCGGCCGGAGCCGCTCGTAGAGGGCGCGCGCCTTCGCGGCCGGCACGCCCTGGAAGAGTGTCCGCAGGCCGTCGAGCCACGCCTTCTCCCCTTCGGGGTTTTCGGGCCCGACCTTCTTCGTCAACTCGCGGAGGATCTGCTCCTCGACGGTGGCGAGCTTCTTCGGCTGCCGCGCGACGTAGGGGCCCGCGTGTGTGACGTGCGGACGTTCGTCCCGCGCGCCTTCGTGATCGTGCGTCGCGACGGCGGCCTCGGCCGCTCGGTCGGCCTCGCGCTCGGCCCACTCCGTCGGCTCGCCGACCTTCAGGCTCGGTGACAGTGCGCCGACGGACTCCGCCTGCTGTACCGTGTGGGTCAGCTCGTGCGCGAGCAGCCTCTTACCGGCGGTCGTCTCCGGCGCGTACTGCCCGCGGCCGAAGACGATGCTTGAGCCGACCGTGTAGGCCAGCGCGGCGACACTCTCGGCGGACTCCGCGGCCAGCGCGCCGGTGTGGACGCGCACGCGCGAGAAGTCGTGGCCGAGGCGAGTCTCCATCTCGCGCCTGACCGGGGCGTCGAGCGGACGCCCCGGCGAACTGAGGGCTTCGTGGACGACGGCCGGGGCGGTCGCGGACGCGGCCGGGGCACTCGGGCTCCGCCTGAGTGTCAGATGTTCTCTCCCGCACCCCTCGCAGGTGCCCCTCATCCCGGCCCCGCGGCCGCAGGCGCACTTGCGTTGAAGCAGGCGCGAGCCCGGCGCGGGGGTCGCCTGCTGCTGCGGGGCGGCCGGGGCCGCTTGGGTCGTCGCGGATTTCAACGCGTCAGCCCTCCGTAGACGGCGCGCGCGAGTTGTGCGCCGGCCGCGCCTGCGCGAGTGCCTGGCGCGAGGCGCACCGAGCCGGCGTCAACGTCGAAAGACGCACCGCCCGCCCCCTCCCGTGCGGCCGGCAGCCCGCGCTCGGCGAACAGGCGCGAAAGCTCGCGCTCGAAGGCGTCGGCCACGGCGTGGCGCTCGGCCGGCGCGAAGCCTTCGAGGACGAGTTCTTCGACGTGCAGCTCGATGGCCGCCGGACGCTCGACGGCGTGCCTCCCTTCCTCGCTCAAACCCAGCCCCCCTTCTCCGCCTCCGTGAGCGGCTTCTCAAGCTTGGCGTACTCGGTCTGCGCGGCGCGCAGGAGGTGCGCCATGCGGACGGGCTCGCCCGCCTCGGCGGCGAGGAAGGCCGCGTGCAGCGCGATGTTGCGGATGTGGCCGCCCGCGACGTTGAGCCGGCCGAGCTTCGCGGCGTCCAGGCCCTCGGTCGGCACGTCGGCGGGGAAGACGCGACGCCAGATGTCGGCGCGCGTCGTGGCGTCGGGGAACGGGAAGAGGACGACGAAGCGCAGGCGGCGGACGAAGGCCGAGTCGAGCGCGGGCTTCAGGTTCGTGGTGAGGATGGCGAGGCCGCGGTACGACTCCATGCGCTGGAGCAGGTAGCTGATCTCTATGTTGGCGTAGCGGTCGTGGCTGTCCTTGACCTCGCTGCGCTTGCCGAAGAGCGCGTCGGCCTCGTCGAAGAGGAGGATGGCCCCGCCCTCCTCGGCGGCGTCGAAGACGCGGCGCAGGTTCTTCTCCGTCTCGCCGATGTACTTGCTGACGACCTGCGAGAGGTCTATGCGGTAGAGGTCGAGGCGCAGCTCGCCCGCGAGCACTTCGGCCGCCATCGTCTTGCCCGTGCCGCTCGGGCCGGCGAAGAGCGCGGAGAGCCCGAGGCCGCGCTCGCCGCGCGCGCCGAAGCCCCACCCGTCGTAGACGAGAGCGCGGCGGCGGACGTGCCCGGCGATCTCGGCCAGCACGCGCTTCTGCGGCGCGGGCAGCACGAGGTCGTCCCAGGCCGCGGCGGGCTCGATGCGCTGCGCGAGGTCTTCGAGGCGCGGGCGGACGTGCGCGCGGCAGGCGTCCCAGAGCGCCGAGGCGACCTGCGCGTCGGCGGCGTAGGCGGCGCGCGCCTGCGCGCTCGCGGCGCGGATGCCGTCGGTGCCGAGGCTGAACTGCGAGACGAGCGCGTCGAGCTGCCCGTTCAACTCTTCGGCCGCCGGGCCGAGCGCGCGACGCCAAAGGGCGTGCTGCTCGGCGGCCGCGGGCCGGTTCACGTCCACGCGCACGGCCGGGCGGCGGCGCGCGCGCAGGGCCTCGCGCGAGGCGACGAGCACGAAGCCGCGCACGCCCTCGACGAACGAGACGACCGCGGGCGCGGCCTCCGACTCTTCGGCCTCGACGAGGAGCGCGCCGCCTTGCAGTATCGCCTCGCGCTCCCAGAGGCAGGCCAGCGCCTCGCGCTCGGCGGCCGTCTGCGGCAGGTCGGCCGCGCGCAGCGCGTGCAGGCGCAGGCCCCGCTCGGCGCAGGCCGCGGCCGCGACCGCGCGCTTGGCCGCCGCGTCGTTGCCGCAGAGCGCGACGGCGGGGCGCACGCCGCCCTCGGCCTCCGCGCCCCAGAGCCCGGCGACGAGCGCCGCGCTCTCGGCGTGCGACGGCGGGAGTTCTTCCGAAGGGGCGGCGACCGCCTCGACTATGCCTTGCAGGCGCTCGTCCAGGTAGGAGACGCCCGCGAGGTAATGGAGCACGCGCTCGTCAATCTTCAGCGGGCTGTGGACGAGCGGCTCGGGGCCCTGCGTCACTTCGACGAGCCGCCAGCGCCGCAAGGGGGCGGCCGGCGTGAGCGCATCCCAGTGCGGGTCGGGCAGCGCGGCCAGCGCGAGGCTGAAGGTCGGGTAGCTGCGGCGCGCGTCGCCCTGCGCCTCCGCGCAGAGGCGTGGGAAGTCCGCGTCCAACTCCATCCCCGCGCAGAGCAGCAGCAGCTCGCACTCGAAGGGCGAGAGCGAGAAGACCGAGGTCAGGGTTTCTAGCGCGGGGGGCGTAGCCCCCGGCGCGTCCGCGCGCGGCGACCAAAGCCCGAGCGGGTCTTCCGCGCCTTCCGCGCCCTGCCCCACGTCACGGCCGTGGCTGCACGCGCCCGCGGCGTGGAGCGCGAGGCGCTCGCGCACGGTCGCGAGCCGCGCGGCCAGGTAGTGCTGATTCGTCTCGTGCCAGTTGCCGCCTTCGGTCTCTCTCATGCGATCACCACCCTCGGCGAGACGAAGCGCCCCTCGCCGTCTCTCTCAAGCGGACTCTCGGCCCCGTCCACCTGCGCGCGCAGAAGGTACTCGCCCGCGGCGACCCCTTCGAAGGGGACGAAGAGGTCGTTCGTCGCGTCGGGCGGGCTCGAAGGTGGGCTCAGTTGGAAGGCCGGCGGGGCGTCGAAGCCGTAGGCGCGCGGCGGGCGACCCGCGGGGGCGTTGATCTCGTTAAGCAGCACGCGCACGCGCTGGCCCGCGCCGACCGCGGGCACGACCGTCAGCCCGATTGTCCCCGACATGAAGCCGCCCGCGGAGCCCGTCACGGTCGCGCCCTGCGACACGACGCGCGGGCGCAGCACGAAGGCCGCGAGGTTCGACTCGGCCCCCGCGTGCGGCTCGGGCGGCGAGCCCATCAGGGCGCGGTGTATGACCTGCACGCCCTGCGCGCCCGCGCGCAGCCCCGCGGGGAGCGCGAAGGTGACGCGCGTGTCTTCGACGCGCGCGGGGTCGAGCTCTACGTCAACGCCCCCGACGCGCGCGAACGTCAAATCGCCGCGCAGGCCGCGGCCCGCGAGCACGAGGTTGTGGCCGGCGAGTATCGGCTGGTCGGAGACGACGGGCGCGGCGGCGGCGGCCTGAGACTGGACGCGCTCGATGACGGGCTGGCGGAACGGGACTGCGTAAATCTTGCGAGTGCGCACGGGCAGGGAGGGGCGCGTGGCGCGGCGGCCTTCGATGAGCACGACCGAGGCGACGTAGGCGGCCGTCGGCCGGTAGCGCGCCTGGAAGGCAGACCAGAGCTTCGAGACCTCTTCGGTACTCAGCGTCTCGGGCGTGATGCGAATCTGCTCGACCTGCTCGGCCAGCTCCGAGTCGAAGAGCGCGCGCAGCTCGGGCGGCAGCCCGCCGTCGCCGACGAGCGAGGGCGGCGCGAGCGCGCGCCGTATCGCCGCCCGCGCCAGGACGGGCGTGTCGTGCAGCAACTGCATCCCGTAGCCGAGCAGAATCTCGGAGTGCAAGTCCTTCAACCCGTACGCCGTCAGAAGGTAGTGCAGGTCGAGCGCGAGCGGCTGGTTCGTCAGCAGGTTCCCTTCGGAGTCGCGCGAGGGCAGCGCGGTGTTGCGCCATGCGGCGTTCTGCGTCGCCTGATAGAGGAAGAGATTGAGCTGGCTCTTGCCCGTCGCCTCCGAGATGTCAACGCGGTCGGGCGGCAGCGCCGACACCAGAACGTCGCCGACGCTCGAAGTCAGGTCGTGGTCGATCACGCCGTTCTGAAGCAGGTCTTTCAGGACGGCCGTGACCGAAGCGATGGCGAGCGCCGTGCTCATACGCGCCCCCCGTTGCGCCCCTTGAGGTACTCTTCCAGCGAGGGCGAAGTGGCGGCGCGTGCGGGTCGCGGAGCCGGCGGCTGCGCCGCGTTTGTCGTCACGGCGCGCACCTCCACGCGCCCGATGGTGATGCGTATGACGGGCGGCCCCGTGCTCTCGGCCGGCTGCGCCGCGGCGGCCTTCTTCTCGGCCTGACCGGCCGCGGCGCGCGCAATCGCCGCGACGGACTCCGGCGTGACGGCCTGCTGCTGCGCACGGCTAACGACCGCGCCCCGCCCCGCAGACCTCGACTCCTCAAGCCCCGCCGCCCTCTGTTCGGAGAGCCCGGACGTTCTCTGTTCTGAAAGCCTCTGCGCGCCGCTTCTCGGAGCTTCCGCCGCACGACTCGAAACTTCGACGGCCCTGCGAACCGACTGCTCCGCCGCACGGCTTTCAGACTGCACGGCCGCACGCTGCTGTTGCGACTGTTCCGCAGATTGTCTTGACTGCTCCGCCGCCTGTCTCGACTGTTCTGCCACAAGCTTCGACTGCTCGACAGCAGCCCTCCTCGAATACCCGGCCACGACCGGCCGAGACTCATTCTCTGCCGCGGCATGGTTCGACTCGTCCGCCGACCTTCGGTCGGGCTGCCGCGTCGTCGTCTGCATCGCCTGCTCTGACTGCTGCGTCGGCGTCTCGCTTACCTGCGCGGCCGCGCGGCGCACGCGCTGTTCGACTTCATGCCGCACGTCGGCGCGCGCCTCCTCCGCTCGCGGCCGCGTTGTCTCAACACTCTCGGAGCCTTCGCGCGCGGCCCGCGACCGCGGCCGGGCGGCACGCCCCGCGCTCTTCAAAGCCTCGGCCTCACGCGAAGCGGCCTCAAGCACGACACCTCTGCCCGCCGCTGCTTCGAGCGCGGCCGATGCTTGCGTAAACGCGTCGCCCGCCGCGGCGGGGCGCGCCGTGCCTGCGCGCCTCAAGGCTTCGGGCGGAGCCTCTTTGCCTGTGAAGACTTCAGACGGCGTGGTCTCGCCCGTCGCCGATTCGGCTGCGGAGGGTTCATGCGAAGCCGTCTCGTGCGAAGCCGTCTCGCGCACGGCCGCTTCGCGTAAGACCCTTTCGCGCGCGGCGTTGGTCTCCGTTGGGGCGCGCGCGCCGCGTTCGCGCGCGGCGGGGATGCGGCCGTCTCGCGCGCGCGTCCCAACGTCCTGTTCAGCCTTGAGTCGCGCCGAAGGAGCGTTAGCGGTCGGCCGTTCGCTGGACTTCGGTTCGGCGCGCGAGCCTTCAACCTCCACGCCGCGGGGATCGCGTCTGCCTTCGAGGAGCGAACCCGACGCCTCTTCTACAAGGGATGTGCGCGCGTCTGCGCCGGGCAAGTTGAGCCTCGCGTTTGCGCGCGTCTGCCTTGACGAAACCGGTGCGTGAACATCGGGCGATAGGCCGGGCGCGTCCACGGAGGCCGCCCCTTCGTCGTTGGGCGCGGTTCGGGTCGCGTCGTCGAGTGCGCCCGCGCGGGAGACGAGCGACGAACGGACGCTTTCGAGTTCGCGCCCCACGAGCCTGTCGAGGTAATCCGGGGCACGCCCTTCGTGCGCGCTTCGGCCGTGTGAGGGCTTTGAAGTCCGGCGCTCGTCGCCTGCCGCATCCGCCCCGGCGCGTGACAACGGAGAGTCCGCCGTACCTCCCTCGCTCGCGGTCGCTTCGTCGCGGCCGTGTTCTGTGATGACGTTTGAGGTCGGCCGAGTCGTGTGCGTCGATGACGAGGCGCGACCAGCCGCCGACGAAGTCGGCTCGCGCCCGGCCTCGTTAAGCGTGTCGCGCCCGGCCGCGTCGGGCGTGTCGCGCGTCGCTTCGTCGTAGGCGCGAGCGGCGCGTCGTGCGGCGCGAGTTATTTCGTCCGCCGGAGGAATTTCGGCCGAGGGGTCTTCGGAAGCAGGCTGTGCGTTTGCCGCCGGTCGCCCCGCCTTATTTGCCGCGGGACGCTCGGCCTCAGTGGCTTGCGGCGGCGCGTGCCTGTCGGGGCGTTTGGCAGAACGTTTGCCGGTCGAGACGGCGGCGGGTCGGTCTTGGCCCGACGCGTCGCCCGATACTTCCCGCGCGTTCTTCGCGGAGGGTTGTGGCGAAGTTTGTCGAGCTTCGGAGGTGTCTGAGGCTTCGGGGCTCGCGGCGCGGTCGGCGGGGCGCGGGAGGTTCGTGTCCGCCGCGGGAAGTGTGTCGTGAGCTTCGGCGAGCGGCTGCGCGCCGGGCGTCCTCAACCTCTGCTCGCTCGCGCGTGGGCGCAGGTTATATTCGCGGGGATCCGCGTCGAAGTCGAGCGGCGAGGGGCCGCGCAGGACCTCGCGCGCCTGCAACTGTTCCTGCACGGCTTCGAGCACCGCTTCGCGCGTCTGCCGTGCGTCGTGCGGCCCGCGCGCCTCGCCCGTCGGCCGGACTTCGGGCGCTTGCGCCGAGTCGGGCAGAGGCGAAGAGTCGCGCGGGCCGGGCGAAGGCGTGCCGTAGGTCGCCTCTTCCGCCGCGGCCTCTTCGAGCGGGGCCGCGGCCGCGAAGCCCGCCGAGGTCGGCTCGAACAGCGAGGGCAGGCGCGGGCGCACGCCCGCCCCGGCGTTAAGAGCCTGCCGCGCAAGCCTGCTTAGGAAGTCGCTCATCCGCTCACCATCGCCAGATAAAGCTGCCTGCGCCACGGGCTCATCGAGAGAATCTCCCGCTCGCCCCAGCCGTACGCGCGCGCGAGCGCGTGCACCTCGCCGAGCGTGCGCGTGGCCCACGCTCCCAGCTCGCCCCAGAGGAACGAGCCGATGTCGAAGGGCTCGCCCCAGCCGTGACCGCAGCCGGGACATTCGAGCGCCAGTTCGACGTCGGCCTGCGGGTCTGCGTCGGCCATCGCGGCGGCCACGCGCCCCAGGAACTCCTCGGGCAGAAGCCCGGCCGGCACCTCCTCTTCGCCGCGCCGCGCCGCGAGCAGGCAGCGCGCGAAGAGGGCGCGGCGCGCCTCCTCCACGTCCGCGGCGCGCGCGACCGCGAGCATGTCGAGCGAGTTCGGCGCGCGGAACTCGGCCTCGAAGCCTTCGGCCGCGAGTACCAACTCGTCGCCCGCCGCCGGAGCGCCTCCCTCGGCCGTCACGTCCGCGACCTCGAAGCTCATCTCAAGGCGCTCGCCGCACTCGGGGCAGTCGGCGAGCGCTTCGAGGCGCGGGCCGAAGATGAGCTCGCGCAGGGCGAGCAGGAGGCGGTCGCGCTCGCCGACAGTGAGGAGCGCGAGGCCGTTGCGCTCCAGCCCCGTCGCGGCGGCGAGCAAGGTGAGCGCGCGCCCCGGCGGACTCTCCGCGAGCGCGCGCTCCCAGGCGTCGAGCAACTCCGTGGCCGAAAGCTGGCGCATGCCCCCTACTTACGCGGCCGGCTCGGAGAAGGACGGCTCCGACGGCTCGGTCACGTCGTAGTCGCGTTCCCAGCCCTCGTTCTCCAGCTTGATCGACTGGATGGCGACGGCGTTGGCGTTGGCGTCGAGGTCGGGCTGCGCCGTGTACTCCGAGACCCAGCAGCGGTAGACCCTGTAGGCGATGGCGAGCTGCCCGGCCTCGTTGTACAGCTCGATGACGACGTCCTTGCGGAAGTCCTTGAGCGAGACTTCCGAGCCGAGCCCCGAGCCGTAGTTCCAGACCTTGTTGGCCCAGCGCTCGAACTCGGTGTCGTGCGTGACGCCCCGTTCCAGGGTGATCGCCTCGTACTCGGTGCGGCCGGGCGACTTGCGCGAGCTTGAGGGGTCGCCGCCCTCGCGGTGCTTGACGACTTCGGTCGTGCGCTTGAGGCCGCCGACCTTGCTGACGCCCGCCACGTAGCGGCCGTCCCAGCGGACGCGGAACTTGAAGTTTTTGTAAGGGTCGAAACGCTGCGCGTTGACGGTGAACTGGGCCATCTTTCGTCCTCCTTATGCCTCGACCTGGCCGGCGAGCTGTTGTACGCGGATGATGACGAACTCGGCGGGCTTCAGCGGCGCGAACCCCACCAGGATGTTGACGACGCCGAGGTTGATGTCGTTCTGCGTCGTCGTCTCGCGGTCGCACTTGACGAGGTATGCGTCGCGCGGCGTCTTGCCCGCGAAGGCGCCCTGCCTGAACAGGTTGTGCATGAAGGCGCCGACGTTGAGGCGGATCTGCGACCAGAGCGGCTCGTCGTTCGGCTCGAAGACGACCCACTGCGTCCCGCGGTAGAGGCTCTCCTCGATGTAGAGCGCGAGCCGGCGGACGGGGACGTACTTGTACTCGTCGCCGAGCTGGTCGGCCCCGCGCAGCGTCCGCGCGCCCCACACGACGCGGCCGTTGACGGGGAACGAGCGCAGGCAGTTGACGGCCAGCGGGTTGAGCTGCCCGTTCTCCTGGTCGTTTAGGTTCACCTGGAGCCCCGCGATGCCGTTCAACGAGGCGTCGAGGCCGGCCGGGGCCTTCCAGACGCCGCGCTGCGCGTCGGTGCGCGCCATCACGCCCGCCACCACCCCGGACGGGACGAAGACGTCGAGCTGGCGGTCGCGCGCCGGGTCTGCCTCGACGACGCGCGGGAAGTAGAGCGCGGCGTTGCGCGCGTTCGTGCCCGAGATGCCGAGGTCGGCGAGGCCGGCGATGACGGCCGCGGCGGGCGCGGGCGCCGTGCCCCACTCGGCCGGCGGGTCTACGATGAGCATCGCGCGCCGCCTCACGCAGTAGGCCGCCGCCGCCTGGTAGACGGTGGGGTCTGTGTTGCCGCCGCGCACGGGCGGGGGGATGCAGAGCAGGTTGAAGATGTCGGTGCGCTCGAGGGCGTAGAGGCCGCGCTTGTCCGACTCGTAGGTGTCGCCCGCGCCGCCGATGAACTGGTCGGGGCCGATGTCGCCGCCGTCGATGCCGCCGGTGGCCGTCACGGGCTCGGGGTCGAAGGGGCTCGTGGCGGTGAGCGTCTCAAGAGGGCGCTCGTTCACGTCGGGCACGTCGTAGTCGCCGCCCGCGCCGAGCGGCACGCGCACCAGCGCCGAAGACTTCTCCAACACGCGCGGCAGGAAGCTGGCCGAGTCCGGGTCGAGCGAGACGCGCAGGAACTTCTCGGTCGCGCCGCCCGCCTCCGACACCGTCAGGTTGAAGAGGGTCGGGTCGGCCGGGGCCGTGGGGTTCATCGGGTCGCCCGTGTTGTGATCGACCGTGGCGCTCAGCCCCCCGCCCCACGCGCCGGGGCTGGCGGCTTCGAGGACGAGGTTGTTGTCGGGGCTGGCGGCCCCGGTCGGCAGCGCGACGCGGGCGGGGGCCGCGCCGCTGACGACGCGCACGATGACCGCCTGCCCGCCGCCGTTCTGGAAGAAGTCGCGGACGGCGTAGCTCATCATGCTCCCGGCCCAGAGGCCGCCGAAGATGCGCTCGTACTCGCCGAAGCTGTTGACGACGACGGGCATGTCCACCGGGCCCCGCAGCGCGCGACCGATGAAGGCCGTGACGGAAGTGGCGACGCCGGAGATGGTCCGCACGCCGCTGGGTATCTCCTCAACGTAGACTCCCGGGTAGGTGGGTGCGATAGGCATTGACAGTCCTTCCTTTCTATGTGAGACGGAAACGCCGCTCCTGCACGCGCCGCGGCAAGATGTTGACGACTGATGTTTACGACCTGGGTGCCCCCGGCCGAGTGGAGTCTCCCCGATAATGGCAAGGCGTCAGAGCTACCGGAGAGGTGGGTTAAAGAGCTGGCGGAAGCTTTCCAAGGAGGTTTCTGATGTTTACTCCGTAGGTTGAGTGAGCCGATGACCCCGCCTTGAAGAGTGGTGCCTGCGGGCCGAAAAGAGCGAGCGACCTGGGTGATGAAAGTATTGCAGCGAGGGTATAAACCGACCGCTGCAAAAAGTCAAGAAATTAGTTTTGCAAGGAGCGTCAAAGTCCCGAGGCGGCCGTAAATATTTACCGGCGGCCTTCAAATTCTTCGGAGAACGCGGGCGGGGTGTGATATTTTGCGTCGCGCTCTCTTTCGTGCTTCCTCGCCGCGGCTACCTATGACGGACCCGCCCCCGACACATGAAGTGACACGGCTGCTCGTCTCCTGGTGTGAGGGCGACGAGGCCGCGCTGGAGCAGCTCATGCCGCTCGTGCACGGCGAGCTGCTGCGGCTGGCGAGGAACTACATGGCGCGCGAGCGGCCCGGCCACACGCTCCAGCCCACCGCCCTCGTCAACGAGGCGTACATGCGGCTCGTCGATTGGAAGGCGGTGCGCTGGCAGAACCGCTCTCACTTCTTCGGGGTCGCGGCGCAGATGATGCGCCGCATCCTGGTCGACTTCGCCCGCCGCCGCCCGCCCCTCAAGCGCGAAGGCGGCGCCCGCCTGTTGACGCTCGGCGAGGCCGACGGACTCCCGCAGGACTCGCACGCCGACCTGCTGGCCCTCGACGAGGCGCTCGACGCGCTCGCCGCCTTCGACGCGCGCAAGGTCGCCATCGTCGAGCTGAAATTCTTCGGCGGACTCTCCGTCGAAGAGACGGCGGAGGTTTTAAAGGTCTCACCCACCACGGTCATGCGCGAGTGGGCCAAGGCTAAAGCCTGGCTCTACCGAGAACTTTCCGGAACCGCGGACGGCAAATAATTTTTCACGCCGCGGGTGGCAGGTTTTCCCCGCCCCCAACGCCTTACTTAATGTGTGGGATTCTCGCGGCGACCTCGCGCCGACTTCAGAGCGACCTGACACGTTATGGACACCGGACGCTGGCAGCAGATAGACAGACTCCTCGACGAAGCCCTCGGGCGGGCTCCCGAAGAGCGCGCCGACTTCCTGGCCGAAGCCTGCGGCTCGGACGCGGAACTGCGCCGTGAGGTCGAGTCGCTGCTGGCCGCGCACGGTCTTTCCGGCGACTTCATCGAAGGGCAGGCCCTCGACGTGGCGGCCCGCTTCTACGCCGAAGGGGAGGCGCTCGCGCGCGGCCGAAGGGTAGGGCGCTACGTGGTCGAGTCGCTGCTGGGCCGCGGCGGGATGGGCGAAGTCTACCTCGCGCGGGACACGGAGCTGCGGCGGCCCGTCGCACTGAAAGTGGTCTCGGCCGAGCCGGGCGAAGGGCAAGACCCGCTCCGCCGTTTCGAGCAGGAGGCGCTGGCCGCCTCCGCGCTCAACCACCCGAACATCATGACGGTCTACGAGGTCGGGCGCGCGGGGCCGCTGCACTACATCGCCTCCGAGTTCATCGACGGCGTGACGCTGCGCCAGCGGCTCCACGCCGGGCCCGTCGGCGTCGCGGAGGCGCTCGATGTCGCCATACAGGTCGCCTCGGCCCTTGCGGCGGCGCACGCGGCCGGCATCATCCACCGCGACATCAAGCCCGAGAACGTCATGCTCCGGCCGGACGGCTACGTGAAGGTGCTCGACTTCGGCATCGCCAAGTACACGCCGCACGGGGCCGCGTCCGCCGACACGCAGGCGGCGACGCAACGCCTGTTCAAGACCGCCACGGGGCTCCTCGTCGGCACGGTCAACTACATGTCGCCCGAGCACGCGCGCGGCCTACAGGTGGACGCGCGCACGGACATCTGGAGTTTGGGCTGCGTGCTCTACGAGATGTGCGCCGCGCGGCCGCCCTTCGGCGGGGCCACGTCGGGCGACGTGCTGGTCTCGGTGCTCGACCGCGAGCCGCCCGACCTCGCGCGGGTCTCGGAGGGCGTCCCCGCCGAACTCTCAAGCGTCGTCGCTAAGGCGCTGCGCAAAGACCGCGGGGAGCGTTACGCGAGCGCCGAAGAGATGGGGCGTGAGCTGAAGTCTCTGAAGCGGCGTCTGGAGAGCGGCGAGTTGACGACCGACGAGACGCAGACCGCCGTGCGCCTCGCGCCACAGCGGCCCGAGTTGTCGGGCGAGGAACTGCCCGCACACGCCGAGACCGTCACGCGCATCGCGGCGAGGAGTACACCCGAGCCCGCCGCGAAGAGGAGCACACGCCCGCTCGCGCTCGTGCTCGTGGCCGCGGCGCTGCTGCTGGCCGTCGGCGTGTGGGCCTACACCCGGCGTGCGACTGCGCCGGCGGGCAAGGCCGAAGTGCCCTCGGAGAATCGGGCCGGAGCGCCCGCCGCGCCCGAGCGCGCGCTCGCGTACTCCGTGACCGTGCAGAAGTACCGCGACGGTAAGCCGTACGAGCGGCCGTTCGACCTCGCCGGGGAGATTCTTTTCGAGAAGGACTACCGCGTCCGTCTCAACTTCCGGAGTGGGCAGAGCGGCCACCTCTACATTCTCAACGAGCGTCCGACGGCGCAGGGCGGCGCGGCCTTCAACGTCCTCTTCCCTTCCCCGACGGCCAACGACGGCTCGTCGTACATCACGCCCGACCGGAAGGTGCAGATTCCGGGTCAGAGCTGGTTCAGCTTCGACAGCGAGGAGGGCACGGAGACGGTCTGGCTCGTCTGGTCGGCCGAGGAGCGGCCGGAGCTTGAGGCGCTCAAGCGCTTCGCCAACCCGGACGACCGCGGGCAGGTCGCCGACGCGGAGCTGCCGGCCTTGCAAAACTTTCTCAAGACACACGCGAGGGTGCCGCCCGAAGTCTCGAAGGACGAAGAGCGCCGCGAGACAATCGTCCGCGCGCGGGGGGACGTCCTGGCGCACGCCCTCAAGCTGCAACACCACTGACAGGGGGAGTGTTCGAGCAAGGTGGAGAACAAGCCGGTCGTCAACGAGGAACGCGCGGCGGGGCCACGGCCTCGCACGCGCCGAGCTTGCCCCCAAACGGTCGCCCCGTCCTTATTTTGAACCCGGCGGCGGCCGTCATCCGGCGGGCGTCACATGAACTGGACGATAACGACGGAGGTGAGAGATGGCACACTGGAAAATAACGAGCGGATCCAACAGCGGCGCATTACTGGTGGGCTATAGAATCTTCGTGACCCAGAGCGGCGGGACGACGACGTACACGCTCAAACCCCCCAAGAGCGTAGGGGACACGACCTTGGGCACGAGCACTACGAACCCGCCGAGCTTTACCCCCACTATTCAAAACCAGGTCTGGACTGTGGGCTCCAGCACGACCCCTCCCTTCCCCCCGGCGAAGCCGGAAACGTGGAGCGGGACGTGCAGCAGCCCCTCCTCCTTGATAAAAGATGACCCCGGGACGTGGCAGGCCGAGGCGACCGGCGGCACCGGGTTTGGGGGGAAGGGCAAGGGCGCGCAGAGCGCGAAGAGCGTGAAGAGCGCAACGGGCACCAGCAAGAAGAGCGCCAAGGGCGCGAAGGGCACAAAGAGCGCGAGCAAGAAGGGCACTAAAAGCACAAAGGGCACGAAGAGTACGAAGAGCGCCAAGGGCGCGAGGAGCGCGAAGAGCGCGAAGAAGACAAGGGGACGCGCCTGAAGGGTGACGCCGAGCGACTGCGCACACGATATTCCGGGCGCACACTCGGTAAATGAATCACGCGCGACGCCCGTGCCGCCGCGCGTCCCGCGTGATTCAGAATTCGTCAGCCTGACCCTTGATTCGGGAGGTAACGCCATGAGAGAGAGTAGACCCCGCCGCCGGTTGTGCTTGACGTGTTTCGCTCCGAGATCGACCGGCAGCCGAAGTGCGTCGCGGGCCGTCTCGCCGGCCGCGCTCTTCCGAGTCACACTCATCGGGCTCCTGACGTTCACGCCGGGCGCGTGTCTCGCCGAAGGCGCGTGCGCCACTTCACTCCCTTCATCCCTGCGGCTCGCGGCGCGGGTGTCCTCGCCGCAAGACGCGGGCGCGCCCCCGGCGCTCGCCCCGGTCGAGCGGGAGTTGAAAGGCGGCGAGGCTCACTCCTACGGCATCAACCTCGCGGCGGGGCAGTTCCTCCGCGCGCTCGTCGAGCAGAAGGGCGTGGACGTGGAGGTGCTCGTGTCCGGCCCCGACGGCCGGCAGCTCTCGGCGGCCGACAGCCCGAACGGCCTCTGGGGGCCGGAGCCGCTTACCCTCCTCGCCGAGGTGGCGGGCGATTACCTCGTGGTGGTGCGCGCTCCGAACAAGCAGGCCCAGGCGGGTCGCTACGAGATCAGTCCTCTTACCTTACGCGAGGCGACCCCGGCCGACAGGCAGCACGCCGACGCCGAAAGGCTTTTCCAGGAGGGGAGCAAACTCCGCTCGGGGCAGACCGCCGGCGAGCGGCGCGCGGCGGTCGAGAAATTCGAGCAGGCCATCCCGCTCTACCGCGCCGCCGGTGACGCCTACAGGATGGCTCTCTCGCGCCTCTCCATCGGGATCGCCTACGCACGCGTGGACGAACCCCGCAAGGCGCTGGAACATTTCGGCGAAACCCTTTCGCAGGCGCGCGCCCTCGAAGACCGCAGGCTCGAATCCGCCGCCGAAACTTTTCTCGGCGGGATGAGTGACCTCCTGGGCGAGCCCGGGAAAGCCCTCGAGCACTACAACCGCGCGCTGGCACTGTCGAGGGAGAGCGGCAACAGCCCGGCGGAGGCCAGCAGCCTGAACAACATCGGGACGGTCTATTTCAACCTCGCCGACTGGCAGAAGGCGCTGGATTACTGGTCGCAGTCCCTCGCGCTCTTAAGGCCGCTCGGCTACCAGCAGCACGAGAGCGTGACGCTGCGCAGCATCGGGCTCGCCTACAACATGCTCGGCGAGCCGCAGGAGGGGCTGCGGCATCTGGAGGAGTCGCTCAAGCTGTCGCGCGCCATCGGCGACCGCAACGGCGAGTCCACAGCACTCAGCAACATCGGTAACGCCTATTACAGGATGGGCGACCTCACGCAGGCGCTCGACTTCTACAACCGCGCGCTTGAGATACAGCGCGCCCTCGGCAACCGCGGGCGCGAGGCCGACACGCTCGACCGCATCGGCTCCGCCTACGCCGCCTCGGGGCAGCCCACGAAGGCGCTTGAGTACCACCAGCAGGCGCTCCCGCTGCAACACGCCGCGGGCAACCCGCGCAACGAGGCCATGTCGCTCAGGAACCTCGGCCACGCCTACAACCTCCTCGGCCAGCCCGAGAAGGCTTTGGAGAACTTCAACCGCGCGCTCCCCATGTTCCAGGCGGTCGGCGACCTCAACGGCGTCGGCCTCACGCTCGAAGGCATCGCCCGCGCCGAGCGCGCCCTGGGCAACTTACAGGCGGCGCGCGAACACGCGGAGCAGGCCATCGCCTCAATCGAGCGCGTCCGCGCGCGCGTCACCAGCGGCCAGATGCGCTCGGCCTACCTCGCCTCGCGCCACGACGCCTACCGCTTCCACATCGACCTGCTGATGGACATGCACCGGCTCAAGCCCGCCGAAGGCTTCGACGCCCTCGCGCTCGAAGCGAGCGAGCGTGCGCGGGCGCGCAACCTGCTTGAGCTGCTGACCGAGGCCGGCGTTGACATCCGCCAGGGGGTAGACCCGCAGCTCACGGCGCGCGAGCGCGAGCTGTCGCGGCAGGTTGCGGCTAAGGCGCAGCGCGTCACGCAGCGCAACACGCCGGAGCAGCTCGCCGCGCTCAAAAAGGAGATCGCCCAACTCGAAGCCGACTACGAGCAGGTGCGGGGCGCGATTCGCAGGAACAGCCCGCGCTACGCCGCGCTCGTGCAGCCCGAGCCGCTCAAGCTCGCGGAGGTTCAGCGTCAACTGCTCGACCCGGACACGCTGCTGCTTGAGTATGCGCTCGGCGACGAGCGCAGCTACGTGTGGGCCGTCACGAAAGAGAGGCTCACGAGCCGCGAGCTGCCGAAGCGCGCAGAGGTGGAGGCGGCGGCGCGCCGCGTCTACGAGCTGCTGACCGCGCGCAGCCGGCCCTCCCACAAAGGCGAGACGGCCGAGCGGCGGCGCGCCCTCGCGGCGCGGGCCGACGCGGAACTGCCCCGCGCCGCGGCCGAGCTGAGCCGGATCGTGCTCGCCCCAATCGCCTCTGAGCTGGGCACGAAGCGCCTTGTGATCGTGGCCGACGGCGCGCTGCAATACGTCCCGTTCGCCATGCTCCCCGAGCCGACGCCCGAAGGCGGCAGCGCCCCAGGCCGGCGAGCCGCGCGCCCGCTCGTCGTCGGCCACGAGGTCGTCAGCCTGCCTTCGGCCTCGACGCTCGCAGTGCAGCGGCGTGAGCTGCAGGGGCGCAGGCCCGCACAGAACCTTCTGGCGGTGCTGGCCGACCCGGTCTTCACGGACGGCGACGGGCGGGTCGCGGCCGCCGCAAGGCCCCGCGCGCCGCTCACGGCCCCGAAGAGTTTTGAAGAGGTCGCCGCCCTGCGCCAGCTCGTTCACCTGGCAGGGGACGGACAGCCCGAAGGTCGGCCCAACGTCCCGCGCCTCCCCTACACGCGGCGCGAGGCCGAGCAGATTCTCGCGGCCTCGCCTTCGCGCGCGAACCTCGCGGCCGTAGACTTCAAGGCCAGCCGCGCGACGGCGACGAGCCCCGAGCTGGGCCGCTACCGTTACGTGCACTTCGCGACCCACGGGTACATCGACAGCGAGCGGCCGGGCCTCTCGGCCCTCGTCCTCTCATTGGTCGATAAGGACGGACGGCCGCAGGACGGCTTCCTCCGCGCGAACGAGATTTATAACCTCAGCCTGCCGGCCGAGCTGGTCGTGCTCTCCGCGTGTCAGACCGGGCTCGGCAAAGAGGTCAGGGGCGAGGGGCTCGTCGGTCTGACGCGCGGGTTCATGTACGCGGGCACGCCCCGCGTCGTAGTGAGCCTCTGGAACGTCAACGACCGCGCCACCTCCGAACTGATGGCGCGCTTCTACACGAGGATGTTGAAGGGCGGGGAGCGCCCCGCCGCGGCGCTGCGCCGTGCGCAGGTCGAGATGCTTGAGGGCGGACGCTGGGGCTCGCCCTACTACTGGGCCGCCTTCACCCTCCAGGGCGAGTGGCGTTAAGCGGGAGCCGTTTTTATGGAAGCGAAGATAGTCTGTCTGCTCGTGCTGTTAACGGCGGCGGGCGCGGCGGCGCAGGAAAAGGACGACGCGACGCGCGGGCTGTGGGACACGGCCTTCATGCAACAGCGGCCGCCCGGCCGCGCCGCGACCGGCCCACGTCGCAGACCCGCGTACAGGCCGGCCGGGGCGAACAAGACGGCGCGCGTGGAGACCGCCGCCGGCAAGGCGGTCGTCGGCATCACCGTCTGGCGACTGCGCCCCTCGAACGCGGCGGACGAGGTGAGGCAGTTGATCCACGGCCAGCAGGGCGAGTGGACGCCCGAGCGGGTCAGCGTGGAAGAACCCTTACGCGAAGGCGAGCGCGTGCAGATAACCGTCGAGGCCCCACGCTCCGGATACCTCTACGTCTTCGACCGGGAGGTCTACGCGGATCGCTCGCTGGGCGACCCGTACCTCATCTTCCCCACGACGGCCATCAGGGGCGGCGACAACCTCGTGAAGGCGGGGCGGGTCATCGAAATCCCCTCCTCCGAGGACAAGCCGCCCTTCTACACGATTCAGAAGAGTCGCCCCGACTACGAAGGCGAGCTTCTCACCGTACTCATCACCGACAAGCCTCTCGCCGAACTGTCTCTCGGCCCCGGCGCGCTCAAACTCCCGAAGGAACAGGTCTCTGCGTACGAGAAGAGGTGGGGGGCGGCCGTGGACAACATCGAGCTCGTCGGCGGGCCCGGCTCGCCGATGACCGCGGCCGAGAAGAGGGCCGCCGAAGGCAAGCGGCTGCTGACCCGCTCCGACCCGATGCCCCAATCCATCTACCGCGTGCGCTCGAAGCCCGGCGAGCCTCTGCTCCTGTCCGTCTTCCTGCGCATCAAGCCGCAAAGCCAACCCGACAACGCCTCGGCCTTCTGATTCTGTCAGAGCTGATTCGAGCAGACCTGAAGAACGTACTGACAGTTGTCCGACGCCGCAGGTGTCGTGTGCGTTCTGTTATACTGCCTGCAATCATCCGGTCTATGTCATTTAGAGCAGTTTGCCGATCAGTCCACCACCCGTTTAGAGGCGGGCTGCGGCCCGCCGGGGCTCGCCACGATGTGTCACGCCCCGGCGGGCCGCAGCCCGCCTCTAAACGGGAGTCGGTAAGCTCACGCTAATAACGCTTTATTTCATCGCATGTACGTCGAAGCTCGAAATAGACGGAGGTCTGCCTGAGAATGGGTGTGACGCAGACAGTGGGGCCTCTCATCACCCCTTACGGCGGCAGGCTGGTCGAGCTGTTCGCCGCGGAAGGAGAGCGCGAAGAGTTGCGCGGGCGCGCGTCGGGTCTGCCGCGGATACGGCTCACCCCGCGCAACCTCTGCGACTTCGAGATGCTCGCCGCGGGGGCCTTCTCGCCCCTCGACCGTTTCATGGGGCGCGCGGATTACGAGCGCGTGCTGGAAGAGATGCGCCTGGCGGACGGCACGCTCTTCCCCCTGCCCGTCACGCTCGCGGTCGGCCGCGACGCCGAGCTGTCGCTCGACGACGAGGCGGTGCTGACCGACTCGTACAACAACCCGCTCGCGGTCATGCGAGTCGAGGAGGTATACGAGTGGGATCGCGCGCGCGAGGCGCGCCTGGCCTACGGGACGGACGACCCGCGCCACCCGACCGTCGCGGAGATGAACACGTGGGGCGGCCTCTACGTCAGCGGCCCCGTCCGCGCGCTCGCGCCCCCGCCGCACTACGACTTCCGCGCGCTGCGCCTGAGCCCGGCCGAGACGCGCGCGGCGTTGTCACGGCTCGGCCGCGCCAACGTCGTGGCCTTCCAAACGCGCAACCCTCTGCACCGCGCGCACGAGGAGCTGACCGCCCGCGCCGCGCGCGAGGTGGGCGGCACGCTGCTGCTGCACCCGGCGGTCGGACTCACAAGGCCGGGCGACATCGACCACTACACGCGCGTGCGCTCTTACAAGGTTCTGGCCGAGCGCTACTATGACCCGGCCGCGACGCTGCTCGCACTGCTCCCGCTCGCGATGCGGATGGCTGGCCCGCGCGAGGCCGTCTGGCACGCGCTCATCCGGCGCAACTACGGCGCGAACCACCTCATCGTCGGGCGCGACCATGCGAGCCCAGGGCTCGACTCGAAGGAGCGCCCCTTCTACGGCCCTTCTGACGCGCAGGAGTTGGTCGCGCGCCACGCCGAGGAGCTGGGCGTCAAGCCGCTCCCCTTCTCCGAGATGGTCTACCTCCCGGACGAAGGCCGCTACGAGGAGGCCGCCCGCGTCGCGCCGCACGCGCGCACGGCCTCGATCTCGGGCACGCAGGTGCGCGAGGAGTACCTGCGGCGCGGCCGGCAGCTCCCGCGCTGGTTCACGCGCCCGGAGGTCGCTTCGATACTCTCCGTCGCGCACCCGCCGCGACACCGGCAGGGCTTCTGCGTCTGGTTCACGGGCCTGAGCGGCGCGGGCAAGTCCACGACGGCCGAGGTACTCTCCGTCAAGCTGCTTGAGCACGGGCGGCAGGCGACGCTGCTCGACGGCGACGTGGTGCGGACGCACCTCTCGAAAGGTCTGGGCTTCGGCAAGGAGGATCGCGACACGAACGTCCGCCGCATAGGGTTCGTGGCCTCGGAGATCGTGCGCCACGGCGGGGGCGTCATCTGCGCGGCCGTGAGCCCCTACCGCTCGACGCGCAACGAGTGCCGCGCGTTGGTCGGCGGCGAAGGCTTCTTCGAGGTCTACGTGGACACGCCGCTCGAGGTCTGCGAGGCGCGCGACACCAAGGGCATGTACGCCCTGGCGCGCCGGGGCAAGGTGAAGAACTTCACGGGCATCGACGACCCGTACGAGCCGCCGTTCAGCCCCGAGCTGGTCATCGACACGGTCGGCCGCACGGCCGAAGAGAACGCGGAGTTAATCCTCTCCCGACTGTTGGAGGCGGGTTTCGTCCTTCAAGCGCTTGAGCAGGACGAGCCGGGGCAGGTTTGACGAACCCCGCCAATGGAATGAGGGATGATGAAAGACGGCGGGTCTTTCATCATCCCTCGTCGTGTCTGAACGACGCCCTCCCTCACGGTCGGGCTCCTGCCGCGCTTTATTAAGCCAGGTCGAAGAGCAACACTTCGGACTCTTCGTCGGCCGTAATCGTCAGAGACTCTTCGTCACTCACGGCGGCGCCGTCGCCCGCCTTGAGGCCGTGGCCGTTCAGGCTCACGCTCCCCTGCACGACCTGGAGCCACGCGTGGCGACCCGGTGCGAGTTCGTGCCTGACCTCGTCCCCCGCCCCGAGCAGCGCGTTGTAGAGCGTCACGTTCTGGTAGAGCGTGACCGACCCCTCGGCACCCTCCGGCGCGGCGACGAGCCGCAGCCTCCTGCGCCGCTCCTCCTCCGTGAAAGCCTTCTGCTCGTAGTACGGCCGGAGCCCTTCGCGCTCGGGGCGTATCCAGATTTGCAGGAGGTGCGTGGGCTCTTCGGCCGACGGGTTCATCTCGCTGTGCGTGACTCCGGTGCCCGCGCTCATCTTCTGCACCTCGCCGGGGCGTATGACTCCGTGGCCGCCGGAAGAGTCGCGGTGTTCGAGCGCGCCCTCGATGACGTAGGTGATGATCTCCATGTCCGCGTGCGAGTGCGGCGGGAAGCCCGAAGCCGGCGCGACGAAGTCCTCGTTGATGACGAGCAGGTCGCGGAAGCCCATCCAGCGCGGGTCGTAATAACGGTTGAAAGAGAACGTGTGGTTGCCGTCGAGCCAGGGCGTGCTCGTCTTGCCCCGCTCGCCCCCGGGTCTCACCTTTATCATCGCTTACATCTCCTCCCCCGGCGCGTGCCGGTTCGCCTTGTTCGTTACGACGTAGGAAAACCGGGGCGTCAGAGAGTTCCGTCCGCCCCGGCGCAAATTGTTGACCTTCGTCCGCTCTCTTACTCGCCGGCCGGCTTCGGCGCGGGCAGCAGCGCTTCGAGGTGGAGCGTGATGTTGACCTCGTTGCCGATGGCGAGCCCGCCGCCGGGCATGTCGCCCCCGAAGTTGATGCCGAAGTCGCGCCGGTTGACCGTGGCCTGCGCCTCGACGCCGAAGCGCGTGTTGCCCCTCTGGTCTTTGACCGCCCCGGCGACTTTGAACGGGAGCTGCACGGCCTTCGTCACGCCCTTCAGAGTCAGGTCGCCGTGGAGGACGTAGGCGTCGCCGCCCTTCCTCTCGACACGCGTGCTCTTAAAGGTCATGGTCGGATACTTCTCCACCTCGAAGAAGTCCGCGTTGCGCAGGTGCTTGTCGCGCCCCTCGACGCCCGTGTCAATGGACGTGACCTTCGCCGTGAACTCGACCGACGACTTGGTCACGTCCTTGTCGTCGTAACGAATCGTCCCCTCGAAGTCCTTGAAGCGACCCTCGACCCAGGCGATCTCCATGTGCCGGACTGCGAACCCGATGACGCTGTGCGCCGGGTCGATCTTGTACTCGCCGGCCGGGATGGGCACGTACGCGACCTTCGCCGCCTGCGCCTGCGCGCCCGCCTCGACCGCGGCCGCGCCGCCGTAGAAAGTCGCCGCCGACAGCGCCGCGAGCGCCGCGGCCAGGATTGCGTTCCTCAGTCTCTTCATCTCTCTCCTCCGAATCTGACGCCCGTGGGGACGTTATAAATAAACTTGTTCGCCCGAGCGTGAAGCCAAAAAATTTAAGCCTGTTCGCCGCGCAGCGCTTCGAGCAGACGGTTTAGGGTCTTCAACTGCTTCTCGCCGAGGTGGCCGGCGAGGCGGCGGTTGCTCTCGTTGACGGGCGCGTCCAGCTCCGAGAGCAGCCGCAGCCCCTCGTCGGTGACGCGCGTGATGACCTGACGGCGGTTGTGCGCCGGGCGCTCGCGCGAGATGAGGCCGCGGGCTTCGAGCCGGTCGAGCAGGCGCGTCACGTCCGGCACGGTCGTCACCATCCGCTCTCCGATCTCGCGGCACGAGAGCCCCTCGGGGCCCGCGCCGCGCAGGATGCGCAGCGCGTTGTACTGCGTGCCCGTCAGGTCGGCGCGCTTGAAGACCTCGGCCGCCCGCGAGCCCAGGTACTCGGCCGTCCGCGCGAGGTTGAGGATGACCTCCTCCTCCAGGCTCACGAACGGCTTGGTCTGCTTGATCTCCCTCTGTAGTCTGCTCGCCACGCCAGACAGTATACTTGTCATAACGAATATTGTCAAGACGCAAGTTGCGCACTCCGCCGCCCCGCCCGGCCGTCGCGCCCCGACTCCCCTTATCGCCTCATAAATATAATGGGCTTGCTTTTAGACCGCCGGTTAATTAGCATGACTCTCCTCTACTCTTCAGGCAGTGCCGCAGAGCTCCGCGCGACAGGCGGGGCGCCGCCTTTTCTCTTCGAGGGACGATGCCAGGCGAAACACTCAACGCGACGCTCCCGGCCGAAGCGCCCTACGACGAGATGTTCGGCGCCGACGGCCAGTGCCGCCCGCAGTACCAGGCGCTCTACAAGCGCCTGGAAGAGATACCGCGCGAAGAGCTGAACCGCCGCCAGCACGCCGCCGACCTTTCGTTCCTGCACCAGGGCATCACCTTCACCGTCTACGGCCGCGAGGAGGGGACGGAGCGCATCTTCCCTTACGACCTTCTGCCGCGCATCATCACCGGCCCGGAGTGGGCGACGCTTGAGCGCGGCCTGACGCAGCGCATCACGGCGCTCAACCTCTTCCTCAAAGACATCTATCACGAGGGGCGGATTCTGAAGGACGGCGTCGTCCCGGCCGAGCTGGTCTACACCTGCCGCCACTTCCGGCGCGAGATGCGCGGCGTGAACGTCCCGCGCGACATCTACGTCTCGGTCGTCGGCACAGACCTCATCCGCCTGCGCGACGGCCGCTTCGTGGTGCTCGAAGACAACCTGCGCGTGCCGTCGGGCGTCAGCTACATGCTCGCCAACCGGCAGGTGATGAAGCGGGTCTTCCCGCGCCTGTTCGGCAACTACGGCGTGCGCCCGATAGACCACTACGGCGCGGCGCTGCTCTCGACGCTGCGGGCGCTCGCCCCGGCGAGCCGCCCGGACCCGACCATCGTCCTGCTCACGCCCGGCGTCTACAACTCGGCCTACTACGAGCACGCCTTCCTCGCGCGCCAGATGGGGATCGAGCTGGTCGAGGGGCGCGACCTGCTCGTGCACGACAACGTCGTCTACATGCGCACGACCGCCGGCCCGCGCCGCGTAGACGTCATCTACCGGCGCATCGACGACGACTTCCTAGACCCGCTCGCCTTCCGCGCCGACTCGGCGCTCGGCGTGGCCGGGCTCTTCAACGCCTACCGGGCCGGCAACGTCGCGCTTGCCAACGCCGTCGGCACGGGGGTCGCCGACGACAAGGCCGTCTACGCATACGTGCCCGCGATCATCCGTTACTACCTGCGCCAGGACCCGGTCATCGACAACGTCGAGACCTACCTGCTCGGCGACGACGCGCAGCGGCAGCACGTGCTGGACAATCTGGACAAGCTGGTCGTCAAGGCCGTCGGCGAGTCGGGCGGCTACGGGATGCTCATCGGGACGCACAGCACCGCCGCCGAGCGCGAGGAGTTCCGCCGCCGCATCGAGGCCGAGCCGCGCAACTACATCGCGCAGCCGGTGCTCGCGCTCTCGCAGGCCCCCTGCCTCATCGACGGCCGGGTCGAGGCGCGCCACGTTGACCTCCGCCCCTACATCCTCTACGGCGAGCAGGTGACTATCGTCCCCGGCGGCCTCACGCGCGTCGCGCTGCGCCGCGGCTCGCTCGTCGTCAACTCTTCGCAGGGCGGCGGCAGTAAAGACACGTGGGTTCTGAATGAGTGATGAGTGATGAGTGAAGACAAGTTTTTCTTATCACTTATCACTCATCACTTCAAATGATATGTTATCGAGAGTCGCAGACAGCCTCTACTGGACGAGCCGTTACCTTGAGCGAGCGGAGCACACCGCGCGCTTGATAGACATCGGCTTGAACCTGATGCTCGACCAGTCGGAGGCGGCGGTCCAGCGTCGTTGGGGGCGGCTGCTCGACGGCATGCACGCGCCGCCGCTTCTGACGGGGACGAGCGACGCCTACCACATCACAGAGGCGATGACCTTCGACATGTCGAACGAGACCTCCATCGTCGCCTGCATCGCCGCCGCGCGCGAGAACCTGCGCCAGGTGCGCGAGCAGATCAGCTCGGAGATGTGGGAGCAGCTCAACCGGCTCTTCCTGCAAGTGAAGGAGACGCGGCTCGACGAAATCTGGCGGGTCACGACGCACGAGTTCTTCCGCTCGGTGAAGGAGGGCTCGCACCTCTTCCAGGGCATCACCGACGCAACGATGAACCACGGCGAGGGCTGGCAGTTCATACAGGTCGGCCGCTACATCGAGCGCGCCGCGGCCACCTCGACGCTGCTCGACGTTTACACGAACGACCTGATGATGCGGAACGATTCGGCGGACGCGCCGCAGCGCGACTACCTCGACTGGGTCGGGCTGCTCAAGGCGTGCACGGCCTTCGAGGCGTACTGCAAGGTCTACACGGCCGACCTGCGCCCCGAGCGCGTCGTCGAGTTCCTGCTCCTGAACCCGGACTGCCCGCGCTCCGTGCGCTTCGCGGCCGAGGCGATACAGGCGTCGTTCCAGTCGATCGCGGAGGCGACGGGCACGCGCAAGTCGGGGCGCGTCAACCGGCTCGCCGGCCGCCTGCGCGCCACGCTCTCCTTCGGACAGATTGACGAGATTCTGGATACGGGGCTGCGCACCTACCTGAACGACGTGCGCCGCCAGTGCGCCCAGATACACGAGGCCGTCCTCCAGACCTACGTCGCCTACCCGGTCGAGAGCGCGCTCGCCTCTTAAGTTCTAAAGTCAAGGGGTCAAGTTCTACCGAAGCTCATGCACCTTTCCATCAACCACGTCACCAAGTTTCGCTACAGCGCCCCCATCGCCGAGAGCATCATGGAGCTGCGCATGCAGCCTTTGACCGAAGGCCCGCAGCGCTGCCTGAAGTTCGACCTGGGCCTGAAGCCTGCCGCGCGCGCCACCTCCTACCGCGACCACCTCGGCAACGCCGTCCACCACTTCGACATCCCGGGCCGCCACACGCAGCTCGTCATCGACGCGAAGTCGGTCATCGAGACGCTCCCGCGCGAGGAGCCGCCCGAGGCTCTAGCGCCCGGAGCTTGGGGCGAGCTCGACGCGCTCGTCGAAGGCGGCGACTACTGGGACATGTTGATGCCCAGCCACTTCGCGCGGCCGACCGGGGTGCTCCTCGACTTCGCGCGCGAGCTCGACCTGCGACGGCGCGACGACCCGCTGACCGTGCTGCGCGAGATGAACGCGGCCATCTACAACGCCTTCGACTACGTGCCGCAGAGCACCAGCGCCGACTCGCCGATTGACGAGGCGCTCGGAGCGCGCAAGGGCGTCTGCCAGGACTACACGCACATCATGATCGCGCTCGCGCGTTCCCTGCGCGTGCCCTGCCGCTACGTGAGCGGCTACCTCTTCCACCGCGTCGAGTACAACGACCGCTCGGCGCAGGACGCGACGCACGCGTGGGTCGAGGCGCTGCTGCCCGGGCTGGGCTGGGTCGGCTTCGACCCGACGAACAACCTTCTGGCCGGACAGCGCCACATACGCGTCGCCGTCGGGCGCGACTACGCGGACGTGCCGCCGACGCGCGGCGTCTTCAAGGGCGCGGCCGAGAGCGAGCTGAGCGTCGCCGTGCAGGTGAAGCCAGCCGAGGAGCCCGACTCGGAAGAGGCGCTCCGCCTCATCGCGACGTTAAATCGTCCGCCCGAGGCGGAGCACTCGGCGGCGCAGCAGCAACAACAGCAGTGAACGGCCCGGGCCTCATCCTTCGCACGAAACTCCGGAACACGTCACGGGAACTTTGTCCACAGTTTTCGTGGCCGGCGTCTCCCGAAACAGGAGCCGAAGCGGCCTCGACACCTGCCCACCTCACGTCCGACGGAACCCTGACGGCCTGGCGCGCGTAATGCCTTGACAAGCTAGGCATCGCGCGTCTACCATGCCTTGACTTTCTAGGCATGCGCGACCGCGCGGGAGGGTTAACTCACGTGACACAACAGAAGGCGGACTTGCTTCAGGGGACGCTCGACATGCTCATCCTGAAGGCGCTCAGCCTGGGCGCGCTGCACGGCTACGGCATCATCCAGCGCATCCGGCAGACCTCCGGCGAGATGCTCAACGTCGAGCAGGGCTCGCTCTACCCGGCGCTCTACCGCATCGAGCAGAGGGGCTGGGTCTCGTCGAAGTGGGAGACGAACGAGACGGGGCGGCGGGCGAAATTCTACTCGCTGACGAGGTCGGGCCGGAAACAGCTCGAAGAGGAGGAGGCGAGCTGGGACAGGCTCGTGCTCGCCATCGCCAAGGTGCGGCAGGCGACTTAAGGGGCTCGGACGGCGATGAGGTGGTTGAACGTTTTATGGGCGCGGCTGCGCGCGCTCGCGGGGCGCGAGTCGGTCATCGGCGACATCGACGAGGAGCTGCGGCTCCACGTCGAGATGGAGACCGAGGAGAACCTCGCGCGCGGGATGTCGCCGGAGGAGGCGCGCCGCGCCGCGCGGATGAGCTTCGGCAACTTCGACAGCATCAGGGACACGGCCTACACGGTTCGCGGGGGTGGTTTGATGGAGACTTTCTTGCAGGACGTACGTTACGGCGCGCGCATGCTCGCCCGGAACAAGGCTTTCACCGTGGTCGCGGTGCTCACGCTCGCGCTGGGCATCGGGGCGAACACGGCCATCTTCTCGGTCGTCAACGACCTGCTGCTCAGGCCGCTCCCCTACTCGGAAGCCGACCGCGTCGTGATGCTGTGGGAGGTGTCGCCCGAGGGGCGGCACATGAACACGACCTCGCGGGCCAACTTCCGCGAGTGGCGCGCGCAGGGGCAGAGCTTCGAGAGCATGGCCGCCTTCTCCGACCAGAGGCTCAACCTGACCGGCGCGGGCGACCCCGAAGAGGTCGCGGTGCAGCTCGCCACGCCGGAGCTGTTCAAGGTGCTCGGCGTCCAGCCGCTCCTCGGCCGCGTCCTCGTCGAGGACGACATCAAAATGGGCTCGGCCGGCGTCGTCCTGAGCCACGCCTTCTGGAAGCGTCGCTTCGGCGGCGACCCCGGCCTCGTCGGCAAGTCCATCACGCTCAACGGCAACCCCTTCAACGTGGTCGGGATCATGCCGCCCAGCTTCCAGTGGCACATCAAGCAGAGGTCGGGCACGGGCAAGCCCGCCGAGGTCTGGATGGTGCTCTTTATGCCGCAGCCGGGGGGGGCGCAGGTGGCGAACGAGCGGGGCCGCTTCCTCTCGGTGGTCGGGGGGCTCAAACCCGGCGTCACCTTCGAGCAGGCTGAGGCGGAGCTGAAGACCATCCACAAGCGTCTCGAAGCCGACTCGACCTTCAACAAGAACTACACGGCCGAGGTCATCCCTTTGCGCGAGCAGTTCGTGGGCAACATCCGGCCGGCGCTGTGGGTCTTGCTGGGGGCCGTGGGGCTCGTGCTGCTGATAGCGTGCGCGAACGTGGCGAACCTTTTGCTGTCGCGCGTCGCCGCGCGCGAGAAGGAGATCGCGCTGCGGACGGCGCTGGGCGCGCGGAGGGTGCGCGTCATCCGGCAACTGCTGACGGAGAGCCTGCTGCTCTCGCTGCTCGGGACAGGGCTGGGGCTTCTGATCGCGTGGTGGGGCATCGGGGCGCTGGTGGCCATCAGCCCGCGCGACCTGGTCAGCTTGCAGAACGTCGGCATCAACACGACGGTGCTGGCTTGGACGCTCGGCGTGACGCTTCTGACGAGCCTGCTCTTCGGCATCGTGCCCGCGCTCGAAGCGACGCGCCTGAACCTGAACGACGCGCTCAAGGAGGGCGGCAAGGGCGCGGACGCGCACGGGTCGCGCAGCCGCCGCCTGCGCGGCGCGCTCGTGGTCGGGGAGGTCGCGCTGGCGCTGATGCTTCTGGTCGGCGCGGGCCTGCTGGTCAAGAGCTTCGCGCAACTGCGGAAGATAGACACCGGGTTCGAGACCGAGAACGTGCTGACGATGGTCTTGCGCCTGCCCGCCTCGAAGTACAAGGACGACCCGCAGTACGTGGCCTTCTTCCGGCAGGCGTTGGAGCGCATCCGCGCCATCCCGGGCGTGCGCTCGGCCGGCGTCGTGAACTTCCTGCCGCTCTACGGCGGGCTGGGCTCCGCGACCGGCTTTGACGTAGAGGGCCAACCCCCGGCGCCGCCCGGCATGGGGCCGAGCACGAACGTGCGCGTGGCCGACTCGGGGTACTTCAAGACGATGAACATCCCCCTGAAGCAGGGCCGGCTCTTCACGGACGTCGAGGACTCGGAGGATCGCAGGGTCGTCCTCGTCAGCGAGTCGTACGCGAAGAGGTTCTTCCCCGGAGAGAGCCCCCTCGGCAAGCGCATCAAGGTCTTCATGGCCGAAGACCCCGCGTGGACTGAGATCGTCGGCATCGTCGGCGACGTGCGCTACGACAACCTGATGGCCGAGGCCGAGCCCTTCGTCTACTACCCGCACCCGGGCCTGACCTACGAGTTCATGACGATTGTCGTGCGCACCGCGGGCGACCCCGCCGAGATGGCCCCGGCCGTGCGGCGCGAGATCGCCGCCATCGACCCCGACCAGCCCGTCTCGGATGTGCGGACGATGACGCAGGTGATGGCCGACACGGTCGCGCGGCAGCGCTTCAACACGCTGCTGCTCGGCATCTTCGCCGGGTTGGCGACGCTGCTCGCGGCCGTCGGCATCTTCGGGGTGATGAACTACTCGGTGCAGTTGAGGACGCGCGAGCTAGGCTTGCGGATGGCGCTCGGCGCGCAGCCCGGCCGGGTGCTGATGCTCGTCCTGCGTCAGGGGTTGTCGCTCACGCTCGTCGGCATCGGCGTCGGCCTGGCCGGGTCGCTCGCGCTGTCGCGGGTGATGTCCGGCCTGCTCTACGGGGTGGGCGCGACCGACCCCCTGACCTTCGCGGCCATCGTCGTCGTGCTCGGCGTCGTGGCGCTGATCGCCTGCTACATCCCCGCCCGGCGCGCGACCCGCGTTGACCCGCTCGTCGCGTTGAAGTACGAGTAAGGACTATAGCAACGTAAGCCCCGAAGGAGCGGAATATGAAAGCCAGGGGCAACGCCCCTGGTCAACGGTCGGAAGAAACAGTTGAGCCCTGAAAGGGCGGAGTAATGTCGGTGATTATTCCGCCCTTTCAGGGCTCAATCTCATAGTCGGTGACCAGGGGCGGCGCTCAGGCTCAAGCCTTCGCTCTGCCCCTGGCTATCTCATTTAGCCCCTTCGGGGCTTTCAGTCCTACTCATACCGAAGGGCTATCAGCGGGTCTACCTTCGCCGCGCGGCGCGCCGGGATGTAGCTGGCGAGGAGCGCGACGGCGACGAGGATGAGAGAGATCGTGACGAGCGTCGCGGGGTCTGTGGCGCTGATGCCGAAGAGGAGGCTCGACATCACGCGCGCCAGAGCGAGCGCCAGCGCCAGACCGATGACGACGCCGATGGCGACGAGCCTCAGACCCTGTCCCACGGCCAGCTTCAGCACGTCCCACCTCTGCGCGCCGAGCGCCATGCGGATGCCTATCTCGCGCGTCCGCTGCGCCACCGTGTAGCTCATCACGCCGTAGATGCCGACCGCCGCCAGCAGCAGCGCCACGCCCGCGAAGACGCCGAGCAGCAGCGTGCTGAAGCGCTGCCACGCGAGCGACTCGGAGAGCACACCCTCCATCGTGTTGACGTCCGAGACCGGCTGATCCCTGTCCACCTCCCACACGGTCTTACGCACCGTCGGGGCGAGCGCGAGCGGGTCGCCCTCCGTCTTGACGACGAGGTAGCGCGGCGCGAAGAAGCCCGCCTGCTCGTAGTTGAAGTACATCTGTGGCCTCGACTCGGTCGCAAGCTCCACCTGCCTCACGTCCTTCACGAGGCCGACGACCTGGCACCAGTCGTCTTCCGACTCGACCCTGCCCGGCGAGAGGCGCTTGCCGAGGGGGCTCTGGCCCGGCCAGTATTTGCGCGCCACCGCCTCGCTGACCACCACTACGCACGGTGAGTCAACCCTGTCCCTCCCCTCCTCGAAGACGCGCCCTTCGAGGAGCCGGATGCCCATCGAGTCGAAGTAGTGTGGGCTGACGACGCGCGTCATGATGATGTGCGGCTTGCCCGTCGGCGCGGGCTGTCCCTCGATGGTGACGCCGATGGAGTCGCCCTGCATGAGGAGTGGTATCCAGTTGGTGACGCCCGCCGAGCGCACGCCGGGCAGCGCCTCGACGCGGCGGATCATGTCCGTGTAGAAGGCCGAGCGCCGCGCCTGATCGGGATATTTCTGCGGCGGGAGCGCGACGCTCATCGTCAGGAGGTTGTCTGTGCGGAAGCCGGGGTCAACGCTGCGCAGCCGCATGAAGCTGTTGATTAAGAGCCCCGCGTTGACGAGCAGCATGAGCGAGAATGCCACCTCCATGACGACGAGCAGTCCACGTATGCGGTTGCCCCCGCGGGCCGAGGCGGGGTCGCGCCCGCCCTCCTTCAAAGTCTCGTTGAGGTTGAACTTGGAAGCCTGCAACGCCGGGGCCAGCCCGAAGATGAGGCCCGTCAGGAGCGTCACCAGCAACGTGAAGCCGAGCACCCGCGCGTCAACCGAGATGGCCCTGACCTGCGAGATGTTCTCGGGGATGAAGCTCTTCAGAAGCGTCACGCCCCACAAGGACAGCAGCAGCCCGACCACGCCGCCGAGCGCGGCGAGCAGGACGCTCTCGGTCAGGAACTGCCGCACCAGCCGCAGGCGGCTCGCGCCGAGCGCCGTGCGCAGAGCAATCTCCTTCTGCCGCACGGCCGCGCGCGCGAGGAGCAGGTTTGCCACGTTCGCGCACGCTAGCAGCAGCACGAGCCCCACGGCCCCCAACATCAAGAGCAGCGCCAGCCGGATGTTCCCGACCACCTCCTCGTGCAGGGACACGACGGTCGCGCCGAGGTCTGTGTTCTGTTCCGGGTACTGCTGTGCGAGGCGCGCGGCGATGGTGCTCATCTCGGCTTGCGCGCGCTCGACCGTCACGCCCGGCTTGAGGCGCGCGACGACCTTCAGGTAGTGGTTGCCGCGGTTGGCCGCCTGCTGCGGCGTGAAGGCGATGGGCACCCACATCGCCACGTCCTTGCTCATGAACTGGAAGCCCGCCGGCATGACCCCGACCACCGTGTGGGGCTCGCCGTTGAGCGTGATGCTCTTCCCCACGAGCCCCGGGTCTGCGCCGAAGCGGCGCTGCCAGAGGCCGTGGCTGAGGACGACCACTTTGTCCGAGCCCGGCACGTCCTCTTCCGGCATGAAGCCGCGGCCGAGCTGCGGCTCGACCCCGAGCAGCTTGAAGAAGTTGGCCGAGACGCGCTTGCCGTCGAAGCGCTCGGGCTCGCCCACGCCCGTCAGGTTGAAGCTCCGGTCGGCGGTCGCCGCCATGCCCTCGAAGACCTGGTTCTGGTCGCGCCAGTCCACGTAGTTGGCCGCCGCGGGCGTGTCGCGCGGGTAGCCGATCTTCGAGTTGTCCTCCCAGACCATCACGAGCCGCTCCGGGTCCGCGTAAGGCAGCGGGCGCAGCAGCACCGTGTTGACGACGCTGAAGATGGCGCTGTTCGCGCCGATGCCAAGGGCGAGCGCGACGATGGCGACGGCCGTGAAAGCCTTGTTCTTCCAGAGCGTCCGCACGCCGTATCGAAGGTCGTGCCCGAAGTCTCTTAACATCCCAAACCTCCTCGGCGTGCCCGGCACGACCGGCTCAAGGCGCACGGGGCGCTCGACGCGGCTGAGGCCCTGCGCCAGCAGGTCGCTCTCGGTCAACTCCTGCAAGGTGGCGCGGTACGCCTCCTCGTGACTCGCGCCGCCCCGCAGCGACTGCTCGTAACGGTCGTCGAGGTGCTGCGAAAGCTCCTCGACGATCTCCGACTCGCGTGTGGGCTTAAGCTTCAGACCCGCGAGCCTTCGTCTGACTTCACCGCTCCAGTCAGGCATGTTCCATATCCGTGATGCGGCCGATGGCCTCGACGAACTCGCGCCAGGTGTCGCGCTGCGCGGCGAGGACTTTCCTCCCGTCGGCCGTCAGCTTGTAGTAGCGGCGGCGGCGCTGGCCGGGCTGCTCGACCCAGCGCCCCTGAATCCAGCCGCGCCGCTCAAGGCGGTAGAGCAAAGGGTAGAGCGACGCGACGTTGAAGCGCAGCACCCCGCCCGAGCGCTGCTCGATGAGGTTGCCGATGTCGTAGCCGTGGCGCGGCTGGTGCTCGACCAGAGAGAGGATGAGCAGCTCCGCGCTCCCCTTCTTCAACTCGCGCGCGAGAATGTCTGAGCCGATATATGCCATAGCAATATATTACTGTGCGGCATACGACCCGTCAACGAAACTGTTCCGACATATTTAAATGGACTTCGTACGAGATAGCGGTCAGAACCGCCCGCGGTAGCGGGTGGGCGCAACGCATACCGGATGACGATTGATGAGACGCGCGCTGTCATCAACCGTCAAGCCGTCGGCCTTAGGCCCACCCGCTACCGCAGGCGGTACTGACCTGATTTTCAGCGAGAGGCGAGGAGCTTGCGCAGCTTTGTCCGGGCCTTGTGGAGTTGGGACTTGGAGGTGCCGACGGCGCAGCCGAGGATGCGCGCGACCTCCTCGTGCTCGTAGCCTTCGATGTCGTGGAGGATGAAGGCCGCGCGGTAGCCGGGCGGCAGCTTCGCGATGGCGCTCTCAAGCGTCATGCGGTCGATCATCTGCGAAGCCTTCGGCGAGGAAGGGCGGACGGACTCGTGCGGCTGCACGTTCTCGTCTTCGAGCGAGTCCTCGCGCCGCGACTTGTTCTTGCGAAAGCGCATCAGGACCTGGTTGACCGTCAGGCGGTGCAGCCACGTCGTGAAGTTGGCCTCGCCACGGAAGCCCCCGATCTTGCGGAAGAGGAGGACGAAGACCTCCTGCGTCACGTCCTCGGCCTCCGCCACGTCCTGCGTCATGCGCAGGCAGAGGCTGTAGACGAGCCGCCGGTGTTTCCGGAACAGCTCCTCAAACGCCTGCATGTCGCCCCGGGCCGCGCTCTGCGCCAGCGCGAAGTCGGAGGCCCGCTCGGGCGTCAGTGCGCCATCAGCCGCGACCGCGGTCGGATTTAGAATTGCTTCCCCTGTGGACATGCGGGTTATGACTACTGCTCGGGCGTGACGCCGGGCTCGCCCTCCTCGATGACGCGGACGCGGCCACGGAAGGGCTTGAAGTCCGTGTACGTGACCTTCATGCGGATGTGCACGGTCTGGCCGCCGGGGAAGACGAGGGCGTCGTCGGCGTAGGTGTAGGTCGGGAACCAGTATTTGCCGTCGATCTGCTCGCGGTAGGTCTCGAACACGGGGAAGCGCTGCTTGCCTTCGGGCACGCCCTTGCCCTTGACCTTGACGATCTGGAGGTCGCCCGTATCGACCCAGACGCGCCCCTGGAAGAAGCGCTCGCTCACCTTCTTCGGCATCACCTTCGGGGCCACGTCGAAGACGTGCGTGTCCAGCTCGTCGAGCCGCTCGCGCCCGACGTAAGTGAAGTTGTAGAGGTCAATCTTCGAGGCTTCGAGCGCGAAGGGCTGGACGCCGCCGAGGTCTTCGAGGTCTTCCTGCGTGAGAGAGATTTCCGTCAGCGTGGGGACGGGGAAGCGCGTGATGCGCTCGAAGCGCTCGCCCGCGTCGTTGAAGACGAACTGCGAGACGCGGTTGTACTCGCCCGTGACCTGCCCGCCGAAGCCGATGGTCTGGACGAGCGCGTCGCGCTTGAAGGTGTAGTTGTTGAGCGCGCGGCGGAACTCCGTCTCCTTCGCCGTGAAGGCGCGCACGATGCGCTCGACATCGACCGCGCCCGCGCCGTCCTTCGAGGTCTGCTGCGGCGCTTGCGCGCGCGCGTTAAAGAAGCCGCCCGACGCCAGAAGAGTTAAAGTGAGAAAACCGGAAAAGAATAAACGCCTCATCACCGTGACCGCCTCCGAGTCCGCCGTCCTTTGCCTGAGCCGCCGTCTCGCCCGCGGAAGAAGGGACTTCCGGCGACTCTTTACGCTGTACGACTCTTTCGATGCCGCGGGCTCGGCAGACGTAGTAAAGAGTTCGTCACCCTCTTGTAAAGTTTTGTAAAGCGCGCCGTGCGGTTAAGAAAAAGGGAGGCCGACCCGCGTACGGCCTCCCTTGCCCGGGGCGTCCGCACGTACTTATATGCGAAACCCGCAGAGCCGTGTGTAAAGAGTCGGCCAACTCCGCGTAAAGTTTTGTCAACGCGCGCGGACACTTCTTTACGACGCGCCGAAGCGGCTTCGGCTAGAATGTGCGGGGAGTTTTCGGGCAGATGGAGAAGGTGCTGATTGTTGACGACGACCGCGAGCTGTGTGAGCTGGTCGCAGAGCTTCTGGGCGAAGAGGGCTTCGCGGTCGAGGTCGCGAACCGGAGCGTCGAGGGGTTGGAGCGCGCGCTGTCGGGCGAGCACTCGCTCGTCGTGTTGGACGTGATGATGCCGGGCATGAACGGCTTCGAGGTGCTGCGCCGGCTCCGCGCCGAAGGGTCGGACGTGCACGTCATGATGCTCACGGCGCGCGGCGACGACATCGACCGCATCGTCGGCCTGGAGATCGGCGCGGACGACTACCTCCCGAAGCCATTCAACCCGCGCGAGCTGCTCGCGCGCATCCAGGCCATCCTCCGCCGCGCGCGCCCCGCCCGCATAGAGGCCGCCGCACAGCCGCCGGAGCCGGGCGCGCCCGCGCGCATCAAAGTCGGCGACGTTGAAGTTGACACGGGCACGCGCCAGGTCTGGCGCGGCGGCGAGGCGGCGGAGCTGACGAACGTCGAGTACGAGATACTCGTCCGGCTCCTGAACTCGGCCGGGCTCGTCGTCAGGCGCGAAGACCTCGTGCGCACGGTGCTCGGGCGCGAGCTGTCGGTCTTCGACCGCAGCATCGACATGCACATCAGCCACCTCCGCAAGAAGCTCGGCCACCGCGCCGGCCAGGCCGAGCGCATCAAGACCGTCCGCGGCGTCGGCTACGTCTACGCGCGCCCGGCGGAAGCTTAGAGCGTTATGCGAAACAGTTGACGAATCGTTTAGAGGCGGGCTCCGCCCGTCTGCCCGAACCCCAGCGCAGCACGCGGCGGGCGCAGCCCGCCTCTAAACGGTAGGAGAAACTCAACCGCAACCCGCTCTAACAATTGAAATTTCAAATTCTCTTGGAGTTCGCGTGCGCAGTCTCTTTCTGAAAGTCTTTCTCTGGTTCTGGCTGGCGATGGTGGTGGTCATCACCACGTTCGCCGTCACGACCCACCTCACGCGCTCGCCCGACTCTTTCCGCCCGCCGCAGTTCATCGAGGCCGTGCTCTCAAGCTACGGGCGCAATGCCGCGTCCGCGTACGAACGTGAAGGTGCGACCGGGCTCGAAGCATACCTGGAACACGTGAAGGGCGAGACGGGCACGCGCAACCAGTTGTTCGACGCGAACGGCACGGAGTTGACGGGCGCGGGCGCGGACGCGCCCGTGCGCGAGGTGGCGGCGCAGGTCGCGCGGACGGGCCGGCCCTTCTTCCGAGACATCGGCGGCGGGATGCTCGAAGTGCGCCCCATCCCGGCGCGCGACGGCGGGAGCTACGCGTTCGTGACCTACATGCCGATGGGGCCGAGGCACGGACGGCACCCGCCTTTCTGGATACTCTCGGACAACGCCTGGGCTCTGCTCGTGCGCGTCCTCGCGGCGTTAACGGCCGCGGGCGCGCTCTGCTGGCTGCTCGCGCGTTACATCGTCATGCCGGTCGTGAAGCTGCGCGAGGTGACGCGGCAGGTGACGGAGGGCGATCTGTCGGCGCGCGTCGGCCCGCGGCTGGGCGGGCGGCGCGACGAGCTGGCGTCGATGGGGCACGACTTCGACGAGATGGCCGCGCGCATCGAGACGCTCGTCGGGGCGCAGACGCGCCTGCTGCGCGACATCTCGCACGAGCTGCGCTCGCCGCTCGCGCGACTGTCGGTCGCGCTCGACCTCGCGCGGAAGCGCGCGGGCCCGGCCGCCGAAGGCTACCTCGACCGCATCGAGCGCGAGGCCAACCGGCTCAACGAGATGATCGGCCAACTGCTCGCACTCAGCCGTCTGGAGAGCAACGGCAACGGCCTGCGTTCGGAGAGCTTCGACCTCGCCGCGGTCGTGCGCGAGGTGGGGTCGGACGCGGACTTCGAGGCGCAGGCCCGTAACTGTTCGGTCGTCGTCGAGGAGTGCGACCCGTGCGAGACTAAGGGCACGCGGCAGCTTTTACAGAGCGCCGTCGAGAACGTCGTGCGCAACGCCGTGCGCTACACGCCGGAGGGGACGGCGGTGAAGATTTCGCTGCGGTGCCGGCGCGAGGACGGCGGGGGCGAGGCCGTCATCACCGTGCGCGACGAGGGCGCGGGCGTGCCCGAAGAGTCTCTGCAAGAAATCTTCCGGCCCTTCTACCGCCTGGACAGCTCGCGCACGCGCGAGACCGGCGGGACGGGGCTCGGCCTCGCCATCACCGAGCGCGCCGTGCGGCTCCACGGCGGGACGGTTAAAGCTTCAAACGTGGCGGGCGGCGGCTTCGTCGTTGAACTCAGCCTGCCAATCAACGCGGCGTAATCTTGTGTGAAGGGCGGCCGATGTGTATGTGCGGGCCGGTGGCGGTGCCGGGGATGGCCCAGCGGAAGGCCGTGAAGGGGATGCCGGAGGAGCGCAGGTACTCCATCAGCGCGCGCCCCTCCGCGCTGTCGGGGCTGACGCCGACGTCCATCGCGTTGTGGTGCGCGTAGCCCCAGCGGTCGTGCACGGGCGACTGGCCGAACGAGCTGACGGGGAGCTGGCGGCCGAAGCTGCGCGTGAAGAACTGCATGACCGCGCCCGCCTCGTTGATTGACCACGCGCGCGAGCCGCCGTAGCGTATGTAGGCGGTCGTCGTCAACAGCCCGCCCGTCGCGCGCCGCGCCGCCTTGGCTTTAGCCAGAGCCTTCGCGGCGGCCTCCTCCGCTTCGGCTTCCACCAACGTCTCTGCGATCTGCACGTCGGCGCTCTTGAGCTGACCCTCCACTTTGGCGACCTCGGCGCGCGCCGTCCTGACGGCCTGCTCGTCCGCCTCCAGCGCGCTCTTCGAGATGAGCCCTTCCTTGTAAAGCTCGCGCGTCTTGTCGAGACGCTCTTCGGTGCGCTTCACGTTCGCCTCGTAGTGCTTGACGAGTTGTTCGAGGCTCGCCTTGTACTCTTTGGTCGCCTGCACCAACTGCTCGCGCAGCCGCGCGACCTCGCTCACCGGCGGGGCCTCTGCCTTCTTCTGCGCGGCCGCCCCCTTCTTCGCGCGCGCCCGGGACTTCTGCCGCGCGTGCGTGACGGTGGCGCAGAACGAGAGCGCCACGGCGAGGGCCAGCGCCGCCGTCCTTAGTCTCGCAGAGAGAATCATGCCGTCTCCTTTTAATCCCTGAGAGCCGCCCGATCAAGTCTCCAACGTGGCCAGCAGGGGGAAGTGGTCGGACGCCTCTCTGACCTTCGGGTTGTCGGTCAACACGCGGCAGTCTGTGACCCGTTCGTCATACTGCTTCGGCGTGAAGACGTAGTCGAGGCGGACGTGCGGGTCCCAGGTCGGGAAAGTGTAGCCGAGGTCTTCGGGGTGGAGGCGGCGGAAGGCGTCCGTGTAGCCGGCGGCGAGCAGGATTTGGATCGTCTGGTAGCGCACGCGCCCGCCGCTCAGCCAGACGAGCGCGCGCAGCCGCGGCGGGAGCTTCTGCGCGTCGAGCAGCTCGCCCGGCGCGAGCGTGTTGAAGTCGCCGACCATGACGTGAAAGCCGTGACTGCGCGCCTCGACCCACGCGAGCAGCGAGCGCAGCTCGCGCATCCGCCGCCGCTCGGTCCAGAAGGAGTGGACGGCGCTCAGGTGTATGCCGAAGACGACCAGGTCCGGGCCCTCAAGCTCGATCTCCATGAAGTGGCGGCGCGAGCCGCGTGGCCTGTGCCACTCGTGCCGCTTGACGGGGACGCGGCTCAGGTAGGCGACGGAGTTCCCCCCGTGCGCCGCGCGATATTTCAGCCCCGTCTCTTCCGACAGGCGTTCGACGACCCGCGGGTCGGTCGCCTCTTGAAAGACGACGAGGTCGGGGTCGGCTTCACGGACGACGGCCGCGAGCTGCGGCTCGCGCCCCACGCCCCCGTAGCGGACGTTGTAGCTGAGCAGTTTGAAGCTCAAGACTCGCCGACCTTCCCGATCAGCGTCAGGTAGGGTTGACCCATCCATTCGCCGCGCAGTTGCATGACGAAGTCGCGCGTGGCCTGGATGTTTACGGGTCGGCCCACCATGCTCACCAACCTGTCGCGCAGGGGGATGAGGTTGGGGGCGATGTCCGGGTCTTTGTCGGAGAGCGGCTTGGTGTGGATGCCCGGCAGGTAGAACCCGTCGAGGATGTACTCGCCGAGAACTTCCGTGCCGACGAGCGTGAGGTCGAGGTCGCTCGTGCCGGGGCCGTCGCCGTCGAACGGCGTGCCGTCCTTCCAGCGCTCGCCCGTCACGGCGCTCCCGCGCAGCACGACCGCCGTGTCTACGGGTATCGCCTGCCGCACGACTTCGCAGAACTCTCGGAAGCGCGACTCGTCGCCGCCGAAGGCCAGCCTGATGACGTTCTCGCGCATCTCCGCCTCGCTCAACTGCCCCTTCTCGTCGGCCAACCCGCCGCCCCCCTTGTGTTTGAAGTAGACGCTATCGTACCACCGCCCGGCCCAAACGCGACACGGCATAACGGTCAGAACCGCCCGTGATAGCGGGTGGGCCTTACACCGACGGCCGGTTGATTGATGAGAGGCACGCTGTCAGCAATCGCACCGCATACGCCACGCCCACCCGCTACCGCGGGCGGTTCTGACCTGTTTTTTTTGCTTGACTTAACCTCCGGCGGGGATATGATGCCCCTCCCCGAACCCTCAGAGGCTCTAACCCCGAACGAACCGGACACGGAGGACACACATGCAACAGAGCGCCTCGCGCCTGCGGCCGCGCAGTCTCGCCGCCGCCTGCCTGCTCATCCTGCTCGCCAGCGTTAACGCGTCCGCAGGTTGGACGACGAGCGGCAACAAGATCATCGCCCCGAGCGGCGCGGAGTTCCGCATCTCGGGCATCAACTGGTACGGCTTCGAGACCTCGGACAACATCGCACACGGGCTCTGGACGAAGGACTACACGGTCATCATCGACCAGATCAGGCAGTACGGCTACAACACCATCCGCATCCCCTTCTCGAACGCGATGTGGGAGCTGAACCCCGTCCCGAACGCCAACACGAAGAGCGCCTGCCCGACGTGCGGGAACAAGCGCGCGCGCGACATCCTCGCGCTCATCGTCAACTACGCGGGCTCGAAGGGGCTGCACGTCATCCTCGACAACCACCGCTCGACGGCCGGCAACTCGGCCGAGGGCAACGGGCTGTGGTACGTCGTCTCGGGCAAGAACAACTACTCCGAGCAGAAGTGGATCGCCGACTGGGTGAGCGTCCAGCGCTGGGCGCACGGCATCCCGCAGACGATGGGCGGCACGGACACCGTCACCGTCAACTACTACGCCTCGGACGGGCTGCCCGTCATCCTCGGCTACGACCTGCGCAACGAGCCGCACACGCCTTCGCGCACGCCCTACCTGAGCGGCGCGACGTGGGGCAGCGGCGACGGCATCGACCCGCGGACGAACCCGAACCCGAACCCTTTCGCGCCCGCCTGCGTGGCGACCTCGACCTGCAAGGACTGGCGGCTCGCGGCCCAGCGCGCGGCCGACACGATGCTCGGCGACGCACTGACGCGCGGGTGGGAGTACCCGCTCATCTTCGTCGAGGGCGTGAGCACCTACCCGACGGCCGCGGGCACGATGGCCGCGGGGCCTTACGACTGGTACTGGTGGGGCGGGAATCTTCTGGGCGTCAACGGCAACGCCGGGCACCCGGGCGCGCCGATTGTGTTGAACGCGGGCGGTAACGCGTCGGGCCTCGGGCCGCCGGTCAACAACCAGCTCGTCTATTCGGGGCACGATTACGGCCCGGTCGAGTACCGGCAGGCGTGGTTCAACGCCTCGACCTGTTACCGCAGCGGCTGTTCGTCTTCGAGCCTCGCGGACGTGTGGAAGAAGTTCTGGGCCTTCCCCAACCTCGCGGGCGGCGTCAACCCGGTCTGGCCGGGGCACGCGTCGTACCCCTGGGGGAACACAGGCCACACGGGCTACACGCAGGCCCCGGTCTTCATCGGCGAGGTGGGGACGGGCAAGACCGACGCCGACCTCTTTTACTCGGGCAACGGCTCGCAGGGGCAGTACTTCACGGACATGGTCAACTTCATCCAGAGCAGCTACAACCGGACGCCCGCCAACGACCCGGGCGTGCCCGTCAGTTCCCTGCACTGGACGTACTGGGCCGTCAACACCGAGGACGCCTACGGGCTGCTCGGGAGCGGCTACACCGGCCTCGCCAACGCGAAGAAGGAGTACACCTTCCTCTGCGCGATTCAACAGGGCCCGCTCGCCGTCCCCTTCGGCGCCGGCGCGGGACAGTGCGGCTCGACGGGGGCGCTGCCGAACCCGCAGTAAGGTCGAGAAGCCCCGAAGGGGCGAAATGAGATAGCCGGGGGCAGAGCGAAGGCGCAGCCTGAGCGCCGCCCCTGGTAACGTCGGGTAAAAATGTCGAGCCCTGAAAGGGCGAAATAACGGTCGATGTTATTCCGCCCCTTCAGGGCTCTTTGTCCTATTGCCAACGCTGACCAGGGGCGTTGCCCCTGGCTTTCACATTACGCCCCTTCGGGGCTCAGACACATTCACTCCACGTAAGACCTCGTTAGTTTCCTGAAGTGGTAACCCATCGCGGCGAGTGTGACGGCGTGGGCGAAGTTCTGGCGGTGCTCGGTCAACGTCCGCTTCATGTAGCGCCAGAAGTCGAGGCGCGCGCCGTCGATGATGCCCAGGACGAGGGCGATGCGCGCGAAGGCGGCGATGTCGCTCGTCAGGCGCGTCTTGCGCGGCTCGGGCCCCTGCGTCAGGTGCGACAGGCAGTCGAGCGCGCGCTGGTAGTATTCCGCGGGGCTGTAGATGGTCGAGAGGATGCGCTTGTAGCCCTCGACGAGCTTGCCCGTGTCCATGCGCGGGACGAAGTTGAGCGAGCCCTCGGTGTTATTCCCCGAACTCTCCTTCAGCAGACGCCCCTCCTTCTTCAAGCGACGCCAGAGCTGCGTGTCGGGGAGCGCCGTCAGCAGGCCGACCATCGCGAGCGGGATGGCGCTCTCGCGTATGAAGTTGATCTGGCGGTCGAAGATGTCCTCGGGGTCGCTGTCGAAGCCGACGATGAAGCCGGCCATCACCTCCATCCCGTACGACTGAATCTTGTGGACTGACTCCAGAAGGTCGCGCCGCGTGTTCTGCCCCTTCTGCGCCTCCTTCAGGCTCTCCTCGACCGGCGTCTCGATGCCGAGGAAGACGCGGCGGAAGTTCGCGCGCCGCATCATGTCTAACAGGCCGTCGTCCTCGGCGAGGTTGACGCTCGCCTCCGTGATGAAGGAGAAGGGGCGGCCGTGCCGCTCGGACCAGTCGATCAGCTCCGGCAGGAGGCGTTTGACGTTGCGCTTGTTGCCGATGAAGTTGTCGTCCACGATGAAGACGAGCCCGCGCCAGCCCGTCGCGCGCAGCGCGTCCAGCTCCGCCAGCATCTGCTCGTTCGTCTTCGTGCGCGGCACGCGCCCGTATATCTCGATGATGTCGCAGAACTCGCACTGGAACGGGCAGCCGCGCGAGTACTGGACGCTCATCGCGCTGTAGCGGTCGAGCTCGGCCAGTCGAAAGTGCGGGACGGGCGTGGAGGTCAGCGCGGGGCGCTCGGCCGCCTCGTAGAAGCGCTTCGGCTCGCCGCGCTCCAGGTCTTTGATGAACTCCGGGAAAGTCGTCTCGGCCTCGCCGACGAAGATGTGGTCGGCGGCGGGCAGTTGCTCGGCGCTGGTCGAGACGTAGGGGCCGCCGACGATGACGCGCTTGCCCTTCGCCTTGCAGCGCGCGACGACGCTCTCCAGCGACTCCCGCTGCACGATCATCGAGCCGGCGAAGACCATGTCGGCCCACTCGATGTCCGAGTCCTTCAAGCGCCGGACGTTCATGTCCACGAGGCGACGCTCCCAGGTCTCGGGCAGCATGGCCGAGATGGTCAGCAGCCCGAGCGGAGGGAACGGCGCGCGCTTGCCCTCGAACTTGAGCGCGTGGCGGAAGCTCCAGTATGTGTCGGGGAATTCCGGGTAGACCAGCAGAACCTTCATCTCGCGACCTCCTGTGGCGTGGGCTTTACGGTCGAAAAGGCACACCGCTTCGTCCGACTTCGGGGGAAGCTCGAATAGGGGCTCGGTTAAGGAAACCTTCTAGTCGCCGCTGCTGGCGGCCGGGGTCGTGACGGCGGCCGAGACTTCGGACGCGCGACGGCGCGACGCGCGCCACTTCGAGAACCCCTCGCGCGCGAGCGAGGAGATCGTCCGGCGGTTCTCGTAGAGCAGCCTCAGCCACGCGCGCCGCGTCATCTGCGGGAAGTAGATGCCGCGGAAGAAGAGCCGCGCGACGAAGACGCTGATGCGGTACTTGATGTGGTGATCTTTGATCGACTCGACCGCCTGCCGGTTGCGCTCGGGGCTGTAGGAGGCCTCCCACGCGCGGCGCGTCTCCATCCGCGCCTCCTCGATCGACATCTTCAGCGGCGCGTGCGCCATCACGAACGGCGCGAAGTCGAGCCAGTGCTTCGGCCGCGCCAGCCGCCCCGCCCTCTCCAGCCGCTCGTAGAGCGGCGTGGCCGGGAACGGCGTGAGCTGCCCGAAGACCGGCAGCCCCGGCGGCCACGACTCGATCTCCCTGACGGTGCGCTCGGCCACCCCCACCTCGTCGTTGTCCATCCCGAAGATGAAGCTCGTGATGGCGTAGACGTTGCGCCGCGCCAGCCGCTCCAAGACCGCCCCGTACTCCGACGGCTTCGAGAAGTTCTTGTTCACGTCCGCCATGTTCCGGGGGTCGATCGACTCCATCCCGATGAAGACCCACTTGCCCCCGGACTCCGCGATCAGGTCGCACAGCTCCTCGTCGCGCAGCAGGTTGGCGCTGATCTGCGCCACCCAGGGGAGCTGGGCGCCCGCGGCGATGATGTCCCGGAGCAGGGACTTCACCCGCTTGACGTTGATGGCGAGGTTGTCGTCGATGAAGAAGACGGCCACCTGCCCGCGCTCCCTGCGCGCCCGCTCCTTGAGGCGGAGGAGTTCCTCGACGACCGACTCGTTAGACCTGAAGCGGATCGAGTCGCCGAAGAAGCCCGTCACCGTGCAGAACTCGCAGCCGTAGGGGCAGCCACGCCCCGTCTCGATGGGGACGACGAAGAACTTGCCCCACCCGCCGCCCATCCGGCTCAGCAGAGGTCGCACGAAGCCGGGCACGAGGCTGAACTGGTCGAGGTCGAGAGTCTCCCAGGGGATGTGCGGGTAGGGCTGGAGGCTCGGCTTCTTGTCATTACCCTTCGCGTCGCGCTCCGGCTCGTAGGTGTCTTTCAACTCGCCGCGCGCGGCGTCCGCGACGATGAGCGGCCAGGTCTCGTCGGCCTCCCCGAGCGCGACGGCGTCGGCGTGGCGCGGCCCACCGTCGCGCCCGAGCGCCTCGTCCGGGCACTCGGTGACGTGCGGGCCGCCCATCACGACCTTGAACCCGGCGGCGCGCAAAGCGTCCGCGACCCTGTAAGCCTTGGCGACCATGCGCGTCATCGCACCGATGCCGACGAGCCCGACGCCCTGCTCGCGCGCGAACTCGACGATCTCTTCGTCCGACATCGCCTTCGCGTTGCCGTCTATTAATATCACCTCGTGCTCGGGCGGGGTGAGCGCCTGGAGCAGGAACATCCAGAGGTGCGGCATGAAGTTGCGCGTCACGCCGTTGTCGGGGTTGTAGAGTAGTATCTTCAATTGCCTTCTTCCTGCTGCCACACCCTCGAAGGGTTTACCAGATTATGAAATTGACTTTCGGGGGAATGTTATCAAAGCGCGCTGCGGGGATGCAGTGAACACTTACTCACGCTTTGCTATGAGCGGGCGGGAGTATACCAGAAGTGTACGTCACAGCGCACGGACATCTTCAGGAAGGCTTTTTTTCGCCGGGAAGCTTCGCCTTTGGCGCGCCGTGCTCGGCCGCGGCGTGCTCGATTTCGGCGTTGACCTTGCCGCCGACGAGGATGGCCGCCCCCGTCAGGTAAAACCACAAGAGAAGGATGATGACCGCGCCGAGCGAGCCGTAGGTCACGCTGTAGCTGTCAAAGTAGCGAAGGTAGAGGCGGAAAATGAAGGAGACGAAGAGCCAGAGCAGGACGCCCGTGACCGAGCCCGGCGTGATCCAGTACCACTTCTGATGTTTGAGGTCGGGCGCGTAGTAGTAGATGAGCGCGAAGGCGAAGAGGACGAAGCCGAGCACGATGGGCCACTGGATGACGTTCCACGCCGCCTCGAAGGCGCGGCCGAGGTCGAAACGCGCCGCCAGCCCCTCGCCGATCTCGCCGCCGTAGAGGACGAGCGCGAGCGCCGTAATGGTCAGCGCCGCCAGCGTCACGGTTAAACCCAGGCTGATGAGCCGCAGCTTCCAGAACGGCCGCGACTCCCTCACGCCGTACGCGCCGTTCAGCGTGTCGCCGACGGCCCCCATCCCGTACGAGGCGAACCAGAGCGCCGCCAGCAACCCGAAGGAGAGCTTGCCGCCCGTCGCCCCCTCGGTAATCTCCTCGACGGTCGCGCTGACGAGCTGCCAGGCCGAGCGCGGGGCCACGCTCCCCAGGTAGCGGAGCAGGTTCGAGCGCAGCTCTGTCCCGGCCTCCGCGAAGTAGCCGAGCATCGAGGTCAGGAAGATGAGCAGCGGGAAGAGCGCCAGCAGGAAGTAGTAGGAGAGCGCGGCCGCGCGCGTGAAGAGGTCGCCTTCGTAGATTTCGAGCCACACGCGCCGCCCCAGCTCGCGCCAGGTCAACCCGCCGAGCTGCCAGAGCGACGCGATGGCTTTCTGGTCTTTCCTGTCCATCCGACCCGCGCCGACCCTGTCCCGGCCGCAGAAGCGCCGGGGAGTCTTTTAAAGGCTGAAAGTTATCCCCGAAAAGCGAACAGGCGCGTCAGCCTTGGGGGCCTCGCGCCTGTTCTTATGTGGCTCACTGTCCTCACCCCAGCAAACCACTGAGCGGAAGGATTCACCAACCGCCCGGTTGAGAACACAATACACCAAACGCCTTCGCTCGTCCAGCACACCCCTTAAAATTTCTCAGCCCAACCATTTTCGGGCCCGTCTTCGCGGTAAAGTTTGAGGGAATTCGGGCCGGAGCGTGTCCCGCCTGACAGAAATTTCCCCAGCCCTTCGGTGAAATTACTCAAGTCTCAAGTCGGAGTCTTCAAATCTCGGCTCAAAAAATCAAAACCCTGCCGGCACGGACGTTGCCGCTTCACGTCACGCAGGGCCGTGCGGCGGCAGACCTTCTCCGCCGCGGGGCGAAGACCCTTCGCCCGGAGCTTTCGATGCGATGGCAGTAGGCAGCCGCTCTGCGTTCTGTGTGTTGAAGTATAAACCTTATACGTTCGACGGCGACGCCCTTAACTGCCTACTGCCGTCTGCCTACCGCCTACTTTTCTTAGTACGTACACGAACAGACGCGTGAGCGGCGCATACCGTTTATAATGCGGCGGTCGGGGAAGCTCTGCGACAGGTCGGGAACGTTAGGGGAGGGAGTCTCATTGTCTGGTCGGCTCACGGTGAAGAAGAGCAACATCTACGGGAAGGGCTGCTTCGCACTCAAACACTTCCCCGCCCGGAAGAAGATCGAGCTTTACGAGGGCGAACTGATTAAGGGGAGCCGCAAGATTCAGGCGCGCATCCGGGAGCAGATGGAGTCCGCCGTCAAGATCATCACCCTCGACAAGGACACGGCCATCGACGGCGCCGTCGGCGGCAACGCGACGGCCTACATGAATCACTCCTGCGACCCGAACGCCTTCATCCGCATCGTGCCGGGGCTCAAGGTCGCCGTCTTCGCGCGGCGCGACATATGGCCGGGCGAGGAGCTGACCATCGACTACCGCGACCCCGACCACCCGGAAGTCTGCCGCTGCGGCGCAGCCAACTGCCGCTCGAACCGCAAGCGCTCTCGAATAGAGACCAGTTAAGTTCGCAATTCGCCACATAGGCACGGAGACACGGCCCGAAGCATTACCCGCTTCGGGCCGTGTCTCCGTGCCTATGTGGCGAAAAATTCTCTAGCTTACCGGGCGGCCGCGGAGCTGCCGGCGAGGGTGTAGGAGTTCTTATCGCCTTCGAAGGCGATGCTGGCGAGCGTCTGCGTGCCGTTGTTCTCCACGAGCTGGAAGTCGAGCCTGAAGGGGCCTTTGCCGCTGCGCGTCTGGGCGCGGGTCTCGGCGCGCGCGACGACTTCCTTCGTCTTCTTGGCGAGGACGGTCAGCTCGTTGGTCGCGTCGTCGATGCTGAAGATGTAGGTGCCGGCCTTGACGGTGGCCGAGCCGACGACGAAGTCCTGGCCGACGGTAATCACGCGGCTCTTGGCCTTGGCGAAGGCGGGGGCGGCGCAGAGAACGCAGAGCAGGAGGGCAGTGGCGAAGCGGGTGGTCATCTTTTTCATTGCTGGGAATCCTTTCCTTGTGTCAGAGACTTTGAAAGGCGGCGCTCCAAGGGGGCGAACCGTGCGCGCCGCAGTCACACGCGCTTTACGGGGACGCGTGCGGGCGCGTTCGGGGAATGTGACGACCTGCGGAAACCCCGGTGCGAACAACCGACAGGTTGGGACGAGACGGAGTGAGGCGGTGCGGGCTGTCCGTTAACGGTCAGCGTGGGATTCCAAAACGTTGGACGAAAGCACGCGGGAGGTGAACTGCGAAGGGGGTGCGGTCACTGCTTGCGCTTCATCGAGGAGCGAACCGCCTCGGCTTTGACCAGAAATTCGAGCCTCCGCCGCTCCTCGTCGGGGATGTTCGGCGCGAAGCGGATGCCGAACCCGATCTCGTCGGCCTTGTAGATGACCTGCCCCCAGAGCGTGATGACGCCGCCGGGCAGCAGCAGTTCGAGCTTGACCAGCTCGCGCTTCTCGACGCCCATGTCTTCGGTGAGGACGAAGCAGCCCGCGGTGCTGATGTCGGTGACCGTGCCTTCGCGCCGCGTCCGCTCCCCCTGCCAGCGCGCGCGTATGTTCACCTGGATGCGCTGGGTCAGTCGCCGCTCCATCCCCATGTAAACCCCCTTCGCCTCCATCACCCCGAGTTTAATCGCTAAAAAGGTGTAGTCAACTTCAAGCACACGGGCGTCGGTATCTCGGCCCTGTGGCCCGTCGGGCCGAGGGCTCCGGTCTGCGGGTCGATGCGGAACGTGACCACGGAGTCGGAGTTCTGGTTGGCGGCGAGCAGGAAAGCGCCCGTCGGGTCGATGGCGAAGTTGCGCGGGGTCTTCCCTCCCGTGGGCGTGTGACCGACGGGCGTCAGACGGCCCGTGGCCGTGTCGATGCGGAAGGCGGCGATGCTGTCGTGCCCGCGGTTAGAGCAGTACAGAAACTTTCCGCCCGGCGCGACGTGTACGTCGGCCGACGTGTTCTGCCCTTTGAAGTCCGAGGGGAGTGTGGCGACCGTCTCCAACTCTCTGAGAGTCCCCTGTCGCGGGTCGAGCGCGAAGGCCGTGACGGTGGCGTCCAGCTCGTTGAGGACGTAGGCCGCGCGGCCCCGCGGGTGGAGGGCCATGTGGCGCGGGCCCGCGCCGGGCCTCAGCGAGACCGACGCCTGTACGTTCGGCGTGAGCCTCCCCGTGCGCCGGTCGAAGCGGTAGGCCATGACCCTGTCCGTCCCGAGGTCGCAGGCGTAAGCGTAATCGTTCGCGCGGTCGAGCAGGACGCAGTGCGCGTGCGGAGCCTCCTGCCGCTCGCGGTTGGGGCCGGAGCCTCTGAACTGCTCGACGTGCACGGCCTTGCCCAGACTCCCCTCCTCCGAGACAGGAAGGACGGCGACGCTCCCGCCCGTGTAGTTCGCCACGAGGACGAACCTGCCCGAGTCCGCCGCGGTGACGTAACACGGGGAGCCGCCCATCGAGCGCCGCCGGTCGAGGAGCCGGAGCGCCCCGCTCTTCGGGTCGATGCGGAAGGCGCTGACCGCGCCGCTCTTCGCGCCCTCGAAATCATCAACCTCGTTGACGGCGAAGAGGCGACGCCGCGCGCGGTCGATGGTCAGGTAAGAAGGGTTGACGACGCCCTCGGTCGTGCCCGCGTGCCTGAGCGAGCCGTCGCCGAGGTCGAGCCGGTAGAGGTAAATCCCGGCGCTCTTACCCGCGGTGTACGTCCCCACGTAGACGAGCAGTTCGCGCGCCGCCCCGGCCGCCCGCCTCGCCAACCTCGCGCCCATTACACCCGCGCCGGCCGCCGCCAAGAAACTTCGTCTTGTCACGTCACGCTTCAAAGTGTCTTCGCCCATGCGCACGCATTGTGTGGCCGCAGGATTCATCTTTCAAGCGTCGGCCGCTTTTCTTTCAGTTGTCTGCGAATGATTAGAGCGGGTTGTGCATGAGCTTACCAATATCCGTTTAGAGACGGGCTGTGCCCGCCGCCCCGAGTTACATCGCAGCACGCCCCGGCGGGCCGCAGCCCGCCTCTAAACGGTAGGTATACTAAGACGCGAATTGCTCTAGGTCTCTCCGAATAATCCGCGTGTGAAAGCCGCGGCCCGCGAGTTGCCGTCTTGCAGGTTCGGGTTCTGAAAATAACGTTTGGAGCAATCAATGTCGAACGCCTCTTCTTACACGAACCGCGACCCGCGTTACGACGGGCTCGCCGAATGGCTCTACCCGGAGCGCGCCCTGCTCACTTACGCGCAGGTGCTTTTGAACCCGCTCGTCTACGCTTTGGAGGGCGTGGTCGGCGGCGTCCAGCGGCGCTGGCGCAGGGAGCGGCGGCGGCGTCTCGTCGGGCGCTCGTACGACATGGCGACGGAGTTGGCGCGCGTGCTGCCGCGGGGCTCGCGCGTGCTCGACGTAGGCTGCGGCAGCGGCTTCATCGCGCACCACCTCTCGGCGCTGCTCGGCGCGCGCGTCTCGGGCATCGACGTGCGGAAGGGCGTTGACGCGCCCATCGACTACGCCGCCTTCGACGGCACGCACTTCCCCGCTGAAGACCGCGCCTTCGACGCCGTGCTGCTCTGCTACGTGCTGCACCACACGCAGGATCAGCTTGCCTTCATGCGCGAAGTCAGGCGGGTGCTGCGCGACGGCGGGCTCGCCATCGTCTACGAAGACATCCCCGAGGCGGCCTGGGACGCGGCCGCCTGCCGCGCGCACGACCGCGCGTGGCGCTCGCGCACGGGCCCCTGCACCTTCCGGCTCTGGGAGGAGTGGCGACGGGTCTTCAACTCCGCGGGCTTTGAAGTCGTCTCCGTCCGGCGGCTCTCGCGCTGGCGCAACCTCACGCACCCCGTCCGCCGCGGCCTCTACGTGCTCAGGGCTTCTGGCTCACGCCGCTCGCCTGTATAGTTTCCCATGTGAACAGGCCCGTGCTCATCGTCGAAGACGAGACCGACATCGCCGAGGGGTTGCGTTACAACCTTGAGCGCGAGGGGCTCTCGGTCGTCGTCGCCGAGACCGGCGAGAAGGGTCTCGCCGCGGCGCTCGACCGCGCGAACCCGCCGTCCCTCATCCTGCTCGACCTGATGCTGCCCGGCATGTCGGGGACGGAACTGTGCCGCCGCCTGCGGCGCGAGCCCCAGACGCGCCGGACGCCCGTCATCATCCTGACGGCCCGCGGGTCTGAGTCGGAGCGCGTCGAGGGGTTGGAACTCGGCGCGGACGACTACGTCACCAAGCCCTTCTCGGTGCGCGAGCTGATCGCGCGCGTGCGCGCCGTGCTGCGCCGTGCCGACGAGTCGGCGGCGGCCGTCTACGAGGACGCGCGGCTGCACGTCAACTTCGAGGAGATGAAGGTGGTCTGCGCCGGGCAGGAGGTCAGGCTCACGCGCAAAGAGTTCGGCCTTCTCTCGGCGCTCGCGCGACGGCCGGGCCGCGTGTTGACGCGCAACCAGCTCCTCGACGAGGTGTGGGGGCTCGAGTATTACGGCGACACGCGCACGCTCGACGTGCACATCCGCCGCCTCCGCCAGAAGCTCGGCGCGTGCGGCGACTGCATCGAGACCGTCATCGGCGTCGGCTACCGCTTCAACGGTTGTTCCGGCGACAGTTGATTCCGCTCGCACGCTCCCCGTCCTTATGCACCTCCGAACCGCAGTCCTGATCGCCGTCGCCGTGGGGCTCCTCGGCATCTGGCTGGCGCTCTACCGCGCGGACTCGTACGCGGCGTGGGTGGCGCTGGCGGCGGCTCTGTTCGGCGCGGCCGTCGCGCGCTTCTACCCGAAGGAAAAGGACACGGAGTTAGAGGCTCTGCACATGACCGACGCGGCGCAAGGCTATGCCGCGGGGGCGACCCCGAACGTGGCGGCGGCCGTCGCGGCGGGCGAGGTGCACGCGACCGCCCTGCTCGAAGTGACGATGGACAGCATGCGCGAGGCCGTCGTCATCATCGACAACGCCATGCGCGTCGTCGCGCTCAACAACTCGGCGCGCGCGGCCTTCAGGCAGGGCGGGGCCGACGCCCTGAGCCCGCGGCGCTTGAGCGACCTGACGCGCAACCCAGCCATCTACTCGGCCTTCGCCGCGGCCGTCGCGCGCGGCGAGCGCGCCGAGGTCAAGGTCGAGGCCGACGGCGGCGGGGAACGTCGCGTCTACGACCTGCACGTCGCGCCCTTGCGGCAGCGCGAGGTCGTCTACGGCAGCGACGTGCGCGGCGCGGTCGGCGTCTTCTTCGACATCACGCGGCTCGAACGGCTTGAGCGCGTGCGGCAGGAGTTCCTTTCAAACGTCTCGCACGAGCTGCGCACCCCCCTGACCTCCATCATCACCTTCGCGGAGACGCTCCAGGACGGCGCGCTCGAAAACGAGCAGGACGCGCGCCGCTTCGTCCAGATCATCGGGCGCAACGCCGGCCGGATGCGCTCGCTCATCGAAGACATCACGGAGCTTTCCTCAATCGAGGCGGGGGCGATGCGTCTGGAAGTGCGCGAGGTGCGTCTGCATCAGCTCGTCCGCGAGGTCTTCAGCGCGCTGGCGTCGAAGGCCGAAGGCTGCGGCGTCGAGCTGGTCAACGAGGTCGGCGCGGAGGCGACCGTGCGCGCAGACCCGCGGCGGCTCGAACAGATGCTCCTGAACCTCGTGGAGAACGCGATCAAGTTCAGCAGGCGCGGCGGGGCCGTGAGGGTTCTGCACGAAAGGGCGGCGCGCGACCTCGTCACGGTCGCGGACAGGGGCGAGGGCATCCCCGCGGAGCACCTGCCCCGAATCTTCGAGCGCTTCTACCGCGTAGACCGCGCGCGCTCGCGCGAGCTGGGCGGGACGGGACTCGGGCTCGCCATCGTCAAGCACCTCGCGCGCGCGCACGGGGGCGAGGTCGGCGTCCGCTCGGCCGTGAACGAAGGGACGACCTTCACCATCGAACTGCCACGCGACACGCCCGAGGCTGACGGTCACACCAACGGCGGCGGTCAGGTCTCGACCACGCGCGTCGAGACGCCGAGCCAGTTGCCCGAGGCGGAGCGGCCGACGACGTAGACGGGGATGTTGATACGGCCGACGCGGTAGGCTTTGAGGTCGGTGAGATTCTCTTCGAGCAGGCGCACGAGCCTCTGGAACCTGCGTGCCCCGGACAACTGCTCCGCGTTCTTCCAACCGGGCTCCGAGACCATTGCGCGGAAGATGTCCGCCGCACTCCTGGTCTCGACCGGCGCGTCCGCCGCTTCACCCGTCAACTCGCGCAGGAACTCGGGCGTCGGCCCCGCCGCGCCCCAGTTGAAAGCTTCGAGCGGGTAGTCCGACTCGCTCATCACCAACAGCCCGCGCGTCGCCTCACGCAGCTCTTCAATCAGTTGTTCGTCAGTCATCGCGTATCGTCCCGTCAGTGGTTCGTGGCATTTCAAATTTAACACAGAGGCACAGAGACACAGCTTGAAGCGATAACTTCAACAAGCTGTGCCTCTGTGCCTCTGTGTCTCTGTGTTGAAGTTTCTCACTCAACCTTCAGGCTGAGAGGATTACCGGGTGTGATCCTTTCCGCCGGCTAATCTCGCGTTACAGGTGTCGGGGTTCTCCCGGCGGGAGGTTCTTATGGGAAAGAGTTTCACGGTCGAGGCGTCGGCGCGGGTGGATGCGCCGGCCGGGCTCGTCTACAACATCATCGCGGACTACCGCAACGGCCACCCGCACTTTTTGCCGAAGCAGTATTTCGAGTGGCTTGAGGTCGAGCAGGGCGGGCGCGGCGCGGGCACGGTCATCCGCTTCCAGATGCGCGTGCTCGGCCAGACGCGCGTCATGCGCGCCGCCGTCACCGAGCCCGAGCCGGGCCGCGTGCTCGTCGAGACGGACACGGGCGGGGACGGCCCCGTCACGACGTTCGTCGTGGAGCCCGAAGGGGCTGGCTCGCGCGTGACGTTCAGCACGGAGATGACTTCGGCCGGCGGGCCGTTCGGCGTCCTGGAGCGGTTCGTGTTGAGGCGCGTGCTGCGGCGCGTCTACGCGGCAGAGCTGAAGCAGTTGGGCCAGGTCGCGGTCGAGCGCACCTCGGTTCAAACGGTGGCCTGCTGGGCGAGCTTCGCCTGAGACTCCGACCGCCGCCGCCAGAAGGGCGCGTCAACCCAGCGGCGCTCGCGCCCGTAGAAGTCGGCGCGCGCATACAGATAATCCTCGAACTCGCGCGCCGTCAGGGCTTCGTACTTTTCGAGCCCCGACGGCGCGCCTTTTAAGTAATCCATCACGGCGTAAGAGGCGAGGACGCCGGAGCGCAGGCTCTTCAGGATGCCTTGAGAGGAGAGCGGGTCGAACGTCGTCGCCGCGTCGCCGGCGGCGAGCCACGCGTCGCCGGCCAAGCGCTCAAGGCGTTGCGTCTGCGCCGCGTGGACTGTCGGCGCGCCGAGCGGCGTCGCGTGTCGTACGCGCCCTTTCGTGTGGCGAGTCTGTTCGAGCAGGCCGAGCCAGGCGGCGGCGGAGTTCAGGCCGCGCCGCTTCAAGATGTCGGCGTCGCTCATGCAGAAGACGACGACCTTGCCCCCGGGCAGCAGCGCCGAGTACCACCAGCCTTCTTCCCAAGCTTCGACCAGCGTGTACGTGTCCGCAAAGGGCTCGGCTTCGTCCGTCCCGAACGTGACGGAGACGCCGACAAGCTCATCCATCAAAACCTTTCTTACTTCGCGCTGGCGTGCGAAGGCCGCGCGCCGACCCGTGGCGTCGATGACGAAGGAGGCTTCGATTTCCGCCTCTCTTCCCTGCTCAGCCTTTGCTTTAATCCGCCAGACGCCGCCGTTGTGCCGTGAGTCGGTGAACTTGTAGCCCGAGTACGTAACGACGCCCCGGCCCTCCGCCTCGCGCGAGAGCATGCGGTCGAAGCGGCTGCGGTCGAGGTGCCAGCCGCGGCCGGCGGGGTGGTAGATGAACTCGTTGTCGTATAGCTCGTCCGAGCCCCACGCCGCGCACGTCCCGTAGGCCGCGACGTGCCCCTGTCCGACGAACGCCTCCCACACGCCCAACTGCTCGAGGACGCCCCGCACCGTCGGCGGCAGCGTCTCGCCCACGCGGGGCACGTCGTAACTCGACTGCTCGACGAGCGCTACGGAGAGAGTGGGCGCGTGCCGTCGCAGCGAGAGCGCCGCGGCAGCGCCCGCGGGGCCGCCGCCGAGGATGAGAACGTCGTGCCCGGAGGTTGTCATGCGGGTAATGCAGGTCAGAACCGCCCGCGGTAGCGGGTGGGCCTTTCGATGACGGCTTGCTGATTGATGAGAGGCACGCGGTCAGCAATCACGCCGCATACGTAAGGCCCACCCGCTACCGCGGGCGGTTCTGACCGCTATGTTAGTCGTCCTGCTTGACGGCTATCCACGAGCAGACGACGCCGGCCGGGGCGACGCCGCCCGCGCCGCTCGCGTGCGGGACTGTGCGGACGATGGAGCCGACCATCGCCATCCGCTGGCCCACGCCGTTCGGCCACGGGCGGATGACGTAGCCGACGTAGTCGTAGACCCACTCCTCGCCGCCGACTACGCCCGTCCCCTGGAAGCGCACGGTGAAGGGGTTGCCGTAGGTCGTCGAGCCCTTGAGGTCGAGCTGCCAGCCCGTGTCGTAGATGCGCCCCGTGAACTCATTCATCGGCGAGGGGTCGATCTGAATGTTGCCGCGGCCGAATTCGAGGTCGTTGAACTGCTCGGAGAGGTCGGGGTCGTTCAGGAAGCTGCGGTACGTCCACGTGCCGACCAGGACGCCGTTGTTCGGTTCGTTGCTCATGACACTCTGCCCTCGCGTCAGATGTTATCGTCGTTGCGCTCGACCTGCGCGTACTGCGGGTTACCGCTCTCGGGCCAGTCGGGCGTCTCCTTGATGAAGCCGAGGTCTTTCCAGGCAGTCACCATCAGGAGGTCGCCGGCGTTCGTCTGCGGGATGCCCAGCGACCAGGCGACCTGCTGGTAGTTGCCCCCGCCTACGTCCTGGTAGACGAACATCGGGCGGTGCGCGGGCCACCAGAAGGTCGTCTGCGTCACGTCCGCCGCGGGGTCGCCCACGCTCTCGGGCACGACGACGTTCCACTGCTCGTAGGTGATGTCCATGTCCTGAGTCGAGCACTCGTTGAAGTCCGCCTGCCAGGGGCACGCGCCGTACTTGGTGAGGTCGCCGGGTTCGAGCCCCACGGCCATGCTCCCCTGGTCGCCCGCGGCGTAAGGTGTCCCGGGCTGCGGCAGGCTGAGCGGGTTCGGCTGCCAGGAGGCGAGCACGGTCGGCGAGAAGAAGGGGCTGTGCCTGATGCGGAACGGCTCGGCGTAGACGGCGGGGTTGCGGATGATCCAGGCCACCTCGCCGCCAGGGCAGAAGGCCCCGCCCAGCCCGTTGGCGAGGACGCCGCGGTCGAGGTCGGTTCCGGTCGCGGTTCCCTGCTCGGGGTCGGTCGTCGGGATGTCTTCGGACTGCTCGTTGATGAACTTGCCCGCGGCCCACTGGCCGAGGATGAAGAGCTGCGTGTCCGTGAGCCGCAGGAACTTCGACGGCACGGTGTTCGAGATCGGGTTGTCGCCGGAGAGGAACGGCATCAGCACGAGGTAGTAGTGCGGTAGCGAGGGGTCTGGGGCCCACTGGTAGATGTTCTCGAAGCCGGGCTTGCGCAAGGCCCACCAGATGCGCTGCCGCCACGTCCGCCGCTTGATGCGCAGCTCGGGGTCTTCGCCCTCGTGGGGCGGGACGGAGAGCAGCGACATGTCGAAGTTCTGGTCGGAGTTGGGCGTCGTCTCGTGGGGGTCGCCGCCCGCGAAGCTGTTCCAGTCGAAGACGAACTGGAAGTTCTGCGGCCGCTGGAGGATGGGCCAGATGTCGCGGTAGAAGTAAGGGTAGTAGTCCGGGTTCCACTGCGCGTCCTTGCGCCAGAGGCCGAGCCCCTTCGCGTCAGAGGGGTCGGGCGCGGGCTGGCCGAAGGGGTCGGGCCTGCCGTACATGTACGTGTTGTAGCCAAAGTGGCGGACGGCCACGTCGTAGGCCACCTCGTCCATCGTCACCATGTCGATGATGTTCGGCGCGTAGCGCGGGTAGCCGACGACGCACCACGCCGGCACGTCCACGGCCGCCGTCCTGAGCTTGCCGACGTTCGGGTCGTCCGTGCGGCCGTTGATGCTGATGATTTTGTAGACGACCGTGGCGGTCACGGGGCCGTCCGACACGTCGTCGAACCAGCCGTCGTTGTTGGCGTAGTGGTGGATGACCGGCTGGCCGAAGCCCGTCTTGTAAGAGCCGGAGTTGCCGTGCCCGCCGAGGACGAGGAGGCGGAGGTTCTTCTCCTGCTGGATGGCGCGTATCTCGCCGAGCGTGTCGATGGAGTTGGGCGAGAGCGGCGGCGGGAACGACTGTGTGAAGCCGGGGTTTGCGCCGCGCGCGAACTGCGCGACCTGCTGCTTCTTGCCGGTGTGGTTCACGGTCTGCGGGCCGGGGTCGATGATGAGCTGCTGGCGCTCGTCCGGGTTCGTCAAGTCGGCGTTGCGCAGGGGGTGGTCGGGGCCGTAGCCGTGCTCGCCGTCGAGCTGCTGGAACGCGTACCAGCTCGCCTTCTTGTTGGCGAGGTAGACCGTCCACTGGATGTCCTTGACCTCGGCGACCATCGTCTGCCCGCTCTTCTGCCAGACGGCGGTGATCTGCTGCCCGACCTGAAGCTCCTGCCCCTGCTTGAAGTCGTCGTCGTAGCCGTAGACGCGGAAGCGCGCGGCCTGACGCTTGACGCGCCCCTGCGCGTCCTTGAACTTCGTGACGGGCTGCTCGGTGCCGTCCGCGTTCAGCTCGTTGGGCATCGCCCCGGCCTGCTCGGGCGCGAGGTAGAACGCGTCGGGGCTGTCGCCGACGCGCGCGATCCCGATGGCCGGGTGAATCTTGAATTTCATCGAGGGCTCTCCTGGTATGAGTTCCGGTTTGGTCGTGGCAGGTCAGTCCTTGAAGACCAGCGAGACGCCCTTCATCCAGAGGGCGTTCGGCTTCGGCGTGCCGTCGATGTCGAGCACGACGAGGTTGACCTGGAAGTCGGTCTCGCCCTGCGCGCTGAGGCGTGAGACGGCCTCGGTCGCGTCGATGCGGAAGTTGCCGGGCGTCTTGCGGTGGCGCGGGCGGAGGTCGAACTTGCGCCGCGACTCGGGCGGCACGTCGCAGTGGCCGGGGCCGCCGATGCACTCGCCCGAGAAGGTCGCGACCTGCGCGACGAAGCGCGGGTTGTCGCGCGTCGGCGTGTCGGCCGACGCGTCGGGCTCGTTGAGGAAGACGCGGACGAAGGCCCCGCCCGCGGTCGAATACTCGACCTTGTGCAGGCGTATCTCGGCGCGGCTGTGGTTCTGCAAGACCGTCGGGTTGACGGCCGCCGCCGCCGACTTGAAGCGCACGATGGGTACTTGGTTGTTCGTCTCGAAGACGTAGGCGGACTTCGCGTACTCGTAGCCGAGGTCGCTGATGGTCTCCACGTCTTTGACCTGATTCGGCCAGGGGGAGAGCACGTCTTCGGGGTCGTCGGGGCCCGCGTTGGGGTGGAGGCGCTGCCACTCGGCGTAGAGCCTATCGACGTTGCTGTGGTGCCCCCAGAAGATGGGGTCGCGCGCGGTCGTGCCGGCCGACACCATGTAGCCGTACTGAGGCTCGCCCGCGATCTTGCCGAAGGCGGGGTTGCCGCCGCCCGAGAAGTTGTGAATGAGGTTGTGTATGTTCTCGCAGGCCCCGAAGAAGTGGTTGCTGTCGGGGCCGCTGGCGAAGTTGTAGAAGTTCTGAATCTTGAGAATGTTCTGGATGTCCTGCTCGGTCGGCCAAGCCTCGAAGATGAGGCTGCCGTTCCCGCCGGGCCAGCGGTTCCACTCCCAAAGGGGGTTCGCGCGCGCCAGCTCCGCGATGATGAGCCGGTCGCCCGCGGGGTCTGCGCCGTAAGGAATGCCCGCGCCTTTGAAGAGCCTCGAACCCGAGTTGTAGTATTTCGTCTCGTCCTTACACCTGATGTCCGGCTCGTCTGTCTTGACGGCAATCGCCTCAAGCTTCGCCCAGGTCTCGTCGGGAATCTTCCCGCGGAGGTTTTCGAGCGCGCGCCCGTCAACCCAGCAGCGGTAGGCGCAGGGGACGATGCCGTTGTCGAGTCCGGGGCTCGAAGACTTCATGTCATCGATGGAGGCGAGGACGTTGTCGCGGTAATAGGGCCAGTCCCAGTAGGGCAGCGTGACCGACGGGTCGATGTCCTGCATCTGCTGCTCGAAGTAGTAGAGGTAGAGGCGGTGCCAGGTGAGGAACTGCTCCCAGCCGTGCTGGCAGTTGTTGGCGTGGATGTCGGCCCAGAAGCGGAAGCTGCGCTGGTCGTACTGGTGGAAGTCGTCGTAGCACTTCATCCGCCGGATGACTCGGCGGAAGCGGGCCATCTCCTCGGCGTTGAGACACTCGACGTTCTTGCGGACTTTGACCTTGTTCGTCTCGAAGCTGAAGTCGTTGACCGGCTTCGACGAGAGCGGGTGCTCCTCGTGCCCCTGCGCGCGCGCCAGAGCGAGCGGCATGTTCACCTGCGCGAGCAGGACGCCCTGCGTCGCGTCCGACGCGGGGCAACCGTCGTCGATCCAGCTCTCGATGAAGATGATGTCCGACGCAGAGACCCTCTGCCCGCCCCACATCAGCGGCGGGAACTGCGTGCCGTCGAACGGGAACTCGCCCTTCAGACCTTTGACGAGGCCCGACGCCGCGCCCCTCCCTTTGGAGCGCTTCGAGCCGCCGCCGCCGCTCGGAGACTCGCCGCCGCCGCCGGTCATCCCGCCCCCGCCGCAGCAGGAGTGTCCGCCGCCTTCGGGCGCGGGCTGTGGCGTCGGCGGTGATGTCAACTGGGGCGCGGGCTCCTCGTCCTCACAGCAGGAGCGCGTCTGCTCGATGTCGTCGCACGGGTCGGGCGGAACCGGCGGGGAGATGAGGCGGATGCCGTACAGCGTCGCCTCCTTCAACTGTTCGAGCGGCAGGTTCCAGAAGCGCCCGAGCCCCTGATAACTGGGCGTCGCGCTCCCCTGCGCGGCGTCGAGAATCTGCCTGACGCGCTCGTACCGCGACGCCTCCTGCGGCTGCTGGTCTTGCGGCTCGTCTGCCATGATTAGCTCACCCCCGATTTGAAATAGGAAGGATGAAGGCGGAAGGATGAAGTGAAGAGGGCTTGGCCTTCATCCTTCATCCTTCCGCCTTCATCCTTTCGCCTAGTTGTGCGAGTAGGGCGTCGTCGCGGGCGCGACCTCGACGACCGTCATCATCCCGCGGTCTTCGTGAGCGAGGATGTGGCAGTGGAGCACGTAGTAGCCCGCGTAGTCCACGAACCGGCTCCGCATCTTGAAGTAGCCGGGCACCTGGACGGGCACGGGCTTGTTCGTCTTCGGGTCGATGACGGGCTGGCCGGTCTTCGGGTCGATCTTGTTCACCGGCAGCCTGCGCCCCGAGGGGATGGGGAACACGTCCCACCAGATGTTGTTCACGTTCTTGAAGGGCGGGCCGCAGGGCTTCCACGTCACGGGGTCGGCCTGCGGGTCGAGCTGGCACTGCTGGCTGCGGACGTAAGCCTGGAAGCCGGGGTTGCCGAGGATTTTGAACAGGTCGTCGGGGACGAAGGCGTACTGCTTGACGTTGTTGGCCGTCAGCTTCTTCTTCGTCTTCGGGTCGGTGTAGGTGACGTTGATGGTCGCGTTCGGGTCGAAGATTTCCGTGACCTGGAACGGGTTGATGTGGATGTGGAAGGGGTGCGAGATCTTCGGCCCGTAGGTCGCGTTCTGAATCTTCCACTCCTCGACCCTGTTCAACTGGACGAGCGCGCCGACCTCGCCGTCGAACTTCTTCCCGTCGATGGTGTGCTGCCCGCCCTGCCCCGGCGAGGTCGAGCCGAAGGTCATAATCTTCGTGCCCGTAATCTCGTCGTCCGAGATGTCTTTGAGGAAGGCCGGGAACCGCGGGGCCTGCGGGATGAACTGCCCCGCGGGCGTGGCGGTCGAGACGGGGTCGCCCGACACGTTGATGGTCAGCAGCGTCAGGTTGTTGGCCGAGGCGAGGTCGGACGGGTCAACCTGGTTCTGGACGATGACGGGGTACTGGCAGGTCTTCGCGCCGCCGGGGCAGGGCTTGGCCTGGACGAGCAGGTCGGCGCGGTTGCCCGAGGCCAGCAGGAAGGGGCCGCGCGGCCGCGCCTTGTAGTTGAAGTCGTTGAACTGGACGCCGTCCTGCGCCAGTTGCCGCCACTCGTACTGAGCGGCCGGCGGGGTGTGGAAGTAGACGCCCGCGCGGCCCGCCGTGTTGACGACGCGCCACATCTGCACCTCGTTGGGGCGCATGTTGACGACCGGGCGAATCTGCCCGTTGATGGAGAAGTCCGGGCCCTTGTCGGTCGCGCCGATGCCGCCCTGCCCGCCCTGCCCGCCGCGCAGCAGGTTGGGCGTGACGCCCAACTGGTTGATGACCATGACCGGCTGCGTGCGCGTCCAGTTCGCGCCGTAGAAGGCGTTGAGGTCGTCGTCGTAGGAGCCCTCCATGATGAAGACCCCGGTCATGCCGTTGGCGACGTTGATGGCCGTCGAGCCGTGCTTGTGCGCGTGATACCAGTGCGTGCCCGGGGCCTGGCCCATGATGAGCGTGGGGCTCACGCCCATCTGCTCGGGCGGGACGACGCCGCGGCTGTTCAGCTCGGCCGTGCCGGCGCCGGCGCGCGGCAACTGCGGCGACTGGACTTGATGGGTGTGGACGGTGACCGGCTTCGGCGGCGGCCAGGTCGGTTCGGTGTACTCGGGCAGGCGGAAGCAGTAGGGGAAGACGCCGATGTAGTACTGCGGCCAGTAGCCGTTCTTGATCTGCCAGTCGTTGGTCGGCGAGAGCGCCTTCGCGGGCGGGATGCCGTAAGCCTTCTTCATCTCCTCGTCGTAATTGCTGAGCAGATTCTTCTGCTTGCCCGCCCAGTTCGGGGGCATGTCCTCCCAGACCTTCGGCCACGCCACGAGCGGGCTTATCTTCAGGCGCTCGTTGCACTGCGCGTAGAAGCGGTCGAGCCCCTCCTGCACCTCCTGCGGCGTGGTGGTGAGGTTGCCCTGGTTGTTGCGCGGCAGCGGGCGCACCTCGACGAAGACGTTGTCGCCGGTGTTGTTCGGGTTCGTGTGCGAGCCGTGGAAGTGTATGTTGCCGGTGCTCGAACCGTGGAAGCAGTCGGGGTAGGCGTCGCCCGGCGGGATGGGCTGGTCGCAGCCGAAGCCCTTCTCGCCGTTGTCAATCGAGCGGCCGAAGTGGCCCGGGTTGATCTGGTTGATGAAGGTGAGGTTGATGATGTCGCCGACGCGCGCGCGCAGCGTCGGCCCCGGCATCGGGTTCGGGAACTGCCCCGTGGGCGCGGGCGGCGCGGGCACGGCGCCCACGCCGCGCAGGGTGCGGACGTACTGCGGCTGGCAGCGCACGATGCTGCCGGGGTCGCCCGGCTTGGACTGCGGCGGCAGGCGGAAGGGGATGGCCTGCTGCTCGTCGCCGAGCACAATCGTCCCGCGCAGGATGTTGTTCTGCGCCGCCAGCATGGGGACGGTCAGAAGCGTCTGCTGCTCGGGCGGGCACGGGATGTACTCCTGCTGCTGCGCGCGCGCGGCCGCGGCCTGCGACAACAGCGCCGCGGCCGCGAAGAGCCCCGCCGACAGCCGGCGCATGAAGACGCGGCAGCGTCTCGCGCCGCCGGCGCGCGGCCTCGCGGCCTCTTCCTGAACCACCGCGCGAAGGTGAAGTCTCAGCGTCTGCACACTCATCGCAATCTCTCCTTATCTGTCGCCCGCGCGTCCGGGCGCGCGGGCTCGAAGGGCAAAGCCTGGGCGGAGTAACTGTGGGTCGCGTCGTGCGGGCAAAGGCCCCGACTCGCCTCCCGCGCCTCAACTCTACTTCGGCGGCGGGACGACAATCGTGCCGCGCTCGCTCGTCGCGTTCGGGTGCAGCTTGCAGCAGTAGTAGATCGTCCACTGCGTCTGCCCCTTCTGCGGCGGGTTGCAGAAGTAGACGAGGCTCGAATCGCCGGGCTGGATGACGCCCGACAGGCTCGACTGCGCCAGCGGCTTATAGTTCTGGTCGGTCTGCCACGGCTGGTGCGCCACCTTCGAGAGGTTGTTCCAGTTGATGGGGTCGATGACGCCGGAACTCAGGTTGGCGTTCGCGCCCCGCGCCTGCGGCGAGAAGACGGTGCCGTTCGGCGTGTCGAGGATGTTGACCGCCTCCTGCGCCAGCGCCTTGACGATGATCCTGCCGCGCTCCAGAGGGTTGTTCGGGTGGTTCTTGCAGGCGTAGTAGACCGTCCACTGCGCCTGCTGCGGCGGGGAGGACGGCATCGCGCAGTCGTAGGTGTCGGACGACTGGCCGGCCGGGATGGCCGGGGCCAGGGCGCTCCCGCCGGCAGGGTTGTAGTTGGCGTCGGTCTGCCACGGCTGGTGCACGTCGTTCGTCTGGTTGTACCAACTGATGAGGTCGTCCTGCGAAGCGTTGAGCGGCTGCCCCTGCTTGGCCCCGGGGTAGTCAACGACGAAGGACGCGCCGGATTTCGTTTGGATGATGTTTATCGACCAGTCTGCCATGACGTTTCTCCCTTCTGTGCCTTCCCGCGCGCCGCGGCCGACGGCCGACGCCGAAGACGCGCAAACGGGAAGCCGACGGCCCCGGCGGGCCGGCCGAACGCGTGATGAATCTTAAAAATCGAAGCTCGTGTCGCCAGACTTCGGCGAGCGCAGTGAGAGGGGGCCACTACCCGGCGGGTTCAATGTCGGCCGAGCCGGTTTGCCCTTCGGGCCGAGGCTCGGTCGATAAATCCGGGTATTGATAAAACGAGACTGAGAGTTAAATGGAGGCCGACGGAGGGCATCCGCCGGCAGGAGTTACTTCGCGTGGAGCAACGTCACAATATGCCTCTTAACGTACACAGTCAAGAGTTTTTTCGTCGCCTCGCCGGGAATACGTCAGGCGTGAGGAAACTCCGGGCCCTGAAGAATTTGTCTTGACAGAAAATGGCGGTGAAAGTAGTGTGAGCCGTCCTCGGCCCCCCGGCACTCGGCCTGACGAACGGGCGGCCAAGCCCAACCCTCAACCCGGTCTCGACAGCACACGGGCAGTCCCGACAGGAGCAGACGCGATGCCTAAGACCAAGCCTTTTCACATCGCCATCCCCATCTACGAATCGGTCAACCTCTTCGACGTGACCTCCGCGTGCGAGATGTTCTACTGGATGGGCCAGTTCTGGAAGGAGAGGAAGGTCACGCTGGAACTGGTCGAGGCCAGGGGGCGGACGGTCAGGACACACGCCGGCCCGCGGCTCGTCGCGGACAGTTCGTTCAAAGACTACCGCGGCACGGAGAAGAACGGCCGTCCCAAAAAACAGGCGCAGCTCATCTGGGTGCCCGGGGCCAAAGACGAGACGACGCAGAAGATGATGGGCGACGCCGACTACATCAACTTCCTGCGCGAGCAGGCCCCGGGGGCCGAGTGGGTCACGTCGGTCTGTGAGGGGGCGATGCTGCTCGCCAACGCCGGCCTGCTCGAAGGCTGCACGGCCACGACCCACTGGAGCATGATTCCCTGCCTCCGTAAGATGAAGGGCGTGACGGTCGCCCCGGGTTACCCGCGTTTCTGCGTCGATGAAAAAAGACACAGGGTGACGGGCGGCGGCGTCTCCTCAGGCGTTGACGAGTCGCTCAGGGTCATTCAGCTCATCGCCGGCAACGACATCGCCGAGCAGGTGCAGGTCGTCGTCCAGTACTTCCCCGACCCTCCCGTCAAAGGGAAAATCCCCGACGATAACAAGTGCGACATCAAGATACCCCCGCCGCCCCCGGTCAAAAACGGGAAGAACTAGAGCGTCATTCGCATGAGCATACCGACGGCCGTTTAGAGGCGGGCACAGCCCGCCTCTAAACGGGACGTACACTGAACTGCGCCTGATTAGCCGTCGAAGAGAGAGGCGCGCGGGAGGATGGTGTCGGGGACGGGTTCGAGGAAGCGCGAGACGGACGGGACCGTGTCGCCCTCCTCACCGCGCCGCGCCGCCTGCGGGTAGACGAAGTAGAGGTGTCGGCGCGCCCGCGTCGCCGCCACGTAGAGCAGTCGCCGCTCCTCCTCCATGTCCTCGAACTCGTCGTAGGAGCGCGACGAGGGGAACCAGCCGTCCGTCATCCAGATCACGAACAGAGCGTCCCACTCCAACCCCTTCGCCGAGTGGACGGTCGAGAGCGTCACGACCCCGCCGCCGCGCCCGGCGCGGCCGCCCTGCGTCGCGTCCGAAGGGTCGAGCGCCACGTCCGCCAGCAGCTCCGAAGGACTCTTGTAGCGCTTCGCGATGCCTTGCAGGTGTTCGAGGTCGCGCCCGCGCCGCGGGTAGTCGTCGTAGCGCGCGCGCAGGATCGGCCGGTAGAAGCGCAGCACGGCCGAGAGCTGCGCGCTCGGCGACTTGCTCTCGACGAGCGAGGTGAGCAGCCGCCCGAGCTTCGCCAACTGCTCCTTGTACCCGGGCCGCGCCGGGAAGCGGTGCAGCCTGCGGAAGAGAGCCTCCTTCGTCTTCGACGCGCGGAACTCGCGGCGCTCGACGCCGAGGTGTTCGAGTATCTGGTTGACGGTCGCGTCGCCGATGCCGTCGAGCAGCTTCAGCGTGCGGAACCAAGAGAGCGTGTCCGAAGGGTTCGAGACGACGCGCAGGAAGGCCAGAGCGTCCTTGACGTGCGCTGACTCGGCGAACTTGATGCCGCCGTACTTGCGGAAGGGGATGCCGTGCCTGCCGAGTTCGATCTCCAAGTCGAACGAGTGCGAGCTGGCGCGGAAGAGCACCGAAATCTCCGAGAGCGGCACGCCCCCGTCCCGCAGCTCTCCGATGCGCTCGGCGACGAAGCGCGACTGCTCGTTCTCGTCGCGCGCGTGGACGAGCACGGGCGGCTCGCCCGCGTCGTCCACGCGCGAGAAGAGCTGCTTGCCGTAGCCCTCCTCGGCCTCCGCGATGATGGCGTTCGCCACGTCGAGGATGGGCTGCGTGCTTCGGAAATTCTCTTCGAGCTTGATGACCTGCGCCGCCGGGAAGAGTTCCGGGAACTCGAGCATGTTGCGGTGGCTCGCGCCGCGGAACGAGTAGATGGACTGACATTCGTCGCCGACCACGGCGACGTTGTCGTGCGTCGCCGTCAGCAGGCGCACGATGCGCGCCTGGAGGCGGTTCGTGTCCTGGTACTCGTCCACCATGATGTAGCGGTACTGCTCTGAGAGCTGTCGGCGCAACTCCTCGCCGCCTTCGAGCGCCTCGCGCAGGCGCAGCAGGAGGTCGTCGTAGGTGAGCAGGTGGCGCGCGCGCTTGAACTCCTCGAACGACCTGTAGAGTTCTTCGAGCGCCGCGTGCTCGTCGATGAAGTGCGGGTAGGAGGCTTTGAGCACGTCCAACAGCGAGCAGTCCTTGTTGACCGTCATGCTGAAGATGGAGCAGATGGTGCGCTTGCGCGGGAAGTGGCGGTCGCGCGTGAGCTTCAACTGGCGGCGCAGCAGGTCGATGAGGTCTTCGGTGTCGCCGGGGTCGAGCACGCTGAAGTTGCGCGCGACGCCCGCCGCCTCGCCGTGCCTGCGCAGCACGCCGTGGCCGAGGCTGTGGAACGTCCCGCCCGACACGCGCTGGCAGCGCGAGTCGGCCAGCCCCGCCGCGCGCGCGAGCATCCCGGCGGCCGCGCGCCGCGTGAAGGTCAGAAGCAGCACGGACTCGGGGCGCACGCCCGTCTCGATTAAGCGCGCGACGCGGTAGACGAGCGTGCGCGTCTTCCCCGTCCCGGCCCCCGCGACGATGAGCAGCGGCCCCTCGGTCGTCGTCACGGCACGGTACTGCGCCTCGTTCAACTCCTTCTCGTAATCGATCCCGCGCGCGCGCGGCAGGGAGGTGACGCGGCGCAGGACGAGCTTCGTCTTCGTCAGCGTCGGCGCGGACTGCCCGAGTTCGAGGTCGCGCCTGAAAGCCTTGAGTTCGTCGGCGAGTTCCTTGACCGTCTGGTAGCGAAGTTTGGGCTGGCGGTCGAGCGCCTTGCACAGGATGCGGTACAGCTCCGCGTGAAGCTGCGCCTTGACCGCGTCGCGCAGGCGCGGCTCCTCGTGGAGGATGGCGTGCATCGTGTCGATCTGGTTGTCGTGCGCGAAGGGGCACGTCCCCGTGAGCATCTCGCAGAGGACGACGCCGAAGGAGAAGATGTCGCAGCGCAGGTCAACGCGCTGGCCGAGGAGCTGCTCGGGCGACATGTAGTTGACCGTCCCCATGACCGTGCCCGACTGCGTCTCGACGCGCACGAGCGTCTTCTGCGCGCTGTCGGCCGCGGTCGCGCGGCGCTTCGACGCGACGAGCTTGGCGATGCCGAAGTCGAGAATCTTGACGTAGCCGTCGCGGCTGACCATCAGGTTCTCGGGCTTGAGGTCGCGGTGGACGACGCCCGCCTCGTGCGCCTTGGCGAGCCCCTCAGCTATCTGAATCGCCAAACCTAACGCTTCGGCCACGGGGAGCGGGCGCGCCTTGATCTTCTCGCGCAGCGTCTCGCCCTCGACGTACTCCATCGCCATGTAGGGGTGTCCGCCGTCCTCGCCGAACTCGTAGACGGTGAGGATGTGCGGGTGGTTCAGCGCCGAGGCGGCGCGCGCCTCCTGCAGGAAGCGGCGGCGGCGATCCTCGTGCGTCGTGAACTCGGGCGGGAGCATCTTCAAGGCGACGACGCGTTGCAGCTTCTCGTCGTAAGCCTTGTAGACCGCGCCCATGCCGCCCGCGCCGAGGGCCTCCATGATGCGGTAGTGTGCGACGTTCGTGCGGGGAGTCACTCTCATCTTCGGCGTGCGGGAACGCGCCAGTCTAATCCAAATCTGAATTAGGAAGAACGGCCCGTCGGGAGTGCGGGAAGACATTTTACCTCACGCCGCCCGTTCCCGCCGCCCTAAAGAGCGAGGGGTCGGCCGACCCCTCAAGGCCGGCCGACCCCTCGCGCGGGAGCCTTATGACTCCTGCGGTCAGCAGACGAACCTCGCGCCGCACCGGACACTGCCGGATTGACATCGTTTACCGTCGCCGTCGCTCAGGGCGAAATTTGGAACAGATGGATAACGGCCTTCGCCTGCGGGTTACCGTTGTCCCTGAGGATGATCCAGTCCAGGTTGTATATCGACGGGTTATACGGCACATAGTAGGAGATCAACACCTCGTTCGGTGTGGCCGAGATCACACTCGCCTGTATGGACGGCCCGCCACTCCAGCCTTCTCCGGGGGAGACATTAAACCACACGTCCACGATGTTCTGGAGGTTCCAACCGGTCACGGTTAAGATCCCCGAATCACCCAGGCGGACCGGCTGCGGACTTATGCTGATGACGTACGGGCAGGGCTCGCTGTAGCACCATTCATTTCCGCCCGTGTTCGGGGGATCGGGGTCGCCGGGTTGCTGGGGCGGCGTCCGGAAGCTCTTTGTATCGCTGGCACAGTCCCAACTGCCGTTATCGTCACTGCCACACGCGAAGACGGTCAAAAAGTAGTCCGAATCGTACTGGAAGCTGGCAGTGAGGGTGTGGGACTGACATGTGTTGCTGTGCGGATTCGAGTCTTGCCATGACCATTCCTCCGTGCCAGACGGGCCCTGTAATGTCATCCACATGTAATTCAGGGAACCGTAGCTCATGCAAGCGTACCCGCTCCCCTGTACCGGGCCGCTGTTATTCCCCGAGATGAACGCGTTAACGCTTGGGGGCGTGGCCGTCACCTCGGCGGAGCCGACCACAAGGAACGTTGCCAACAATGCCGCCACGGTAAAGAGTTTTTTGAGTCGTGTCATAGTTCCTCCTCCTGTACTTGAAAGTGACTGTGAGGCTGCGGAGCAAGAAGAATTATGTCGGCTCTGTCGAAGGGAGCGAGGCGCCTTATCAAAGCTGGGAGGGGTCGGCCGGCCGGTTAGTCCACCCGACCCCTCCCGGAAAGAACCCGGAGCAGCTACCTAGAAGATGAACTTCGCGGCGAGTTGGACGCGGCGGGCGTAGTTCTCCTGGTTCGACGCGGAGATCTGCCCGAAGTTCGCGGCCGTCGGGTTGACGACCGGGCCGGGGAAGTACGGCTCGTTGAGGGTGTTGATCGTCTCGAACCTCAACTGCACGCGCATCTGCTCCCGGAGGTGTATGTCTTTGATGAGCGACAGGTCGAGGTTGTTGATGGAGTCCCTGCGGACGCTGTCGAAGTGGAACGGCAACGTCCGGAGGTGGGCGACCGGCGCCACCCGCAGGAAGGCGTTGGGGTTGAACCACCTGGCGGTGGTCGGGTTGTCAACCGCGATCTCCTGGCCCGTCAGCAGGGCGTCGTTAGCGAACCGGACGGGGAAGCCGGTCTGGTAGGCGTAGACGCCCTGAATCTGCCAGCCGCCCACGAGGGCGTTCGTGAGCCAGTTCGCGTCAGACAGGTACTCGCGGCTCTTCCCGAACGGGAACGAGTAGATGCCGCTGAGGGAGAGCCTGTGCGGCGCGTCCTGGTCAGAGATCATCTTGGTCGGTTCCGGGTCGCCCGCGTTCAGATACTCTGTGGCCTGGAGCCACTTCGACCAAGTGTAGGCGGCTCCCAGGGTGTAGCCCTTCGAGAAACGCTTGTCGAGGCGGAACTGGCCGGAGTGATACCACGACTTGCCGTCGTTGACCTGCGTGTTGATGTCGCCGAAGATGGGGAACGGGCGCAACAACTGCTGGCGGGAGATGGTCTGGCCCTGGTTGCCCGAACCCGCCGGGAACAGATTCCGGAACGGGTTCGTCACCTGAACGCTCAAGAACGCGTTATCCCCGTTCAGGAACTCGTTCGGCAGGGCGTTGATGTTGCGCGTAATCTCGATGTCGTAACCCCAGTTGCCGACGTAGACGGCCTCGGCGAGCCAGCCGCCGGGCAGCTCGCGCTGGACGCCGAGCTGGAAGCGCGCCTGTTTCGAGACCTGCGGGTTCTGGTTGAAGAACGAGATCGTGCCGCCGAGACCCGTCTGCCGCCCCCGCGAGTTCCCTTCGGGCTCCACGATGGCGTTGTTGAGGAACGCGGTCTGGATGTTGACCGGAACCTGCGCGCCGCTGGCGAGGGTGATGGGGTTGACTTGGGTGGCCCGCGTGTAGCCCGGCTGAATCACGTCGCCGCGCCGCTGGCCGAGGAAGCCCGCGAACAGGCCGAAGCCGCCGCGGATGACGGTCTTGTCGTCCCACTGGTAGGCGAACCCGAGGCGCGGCAGGAAGGTGTTCTTGGGCGTCTCGTACAGCCCGCTCCCGGTGTCCACGCCCGCGAACATGAGGCCGCCGCGCGCGTTGATCTGCGGGAGCCGCGCTTTCAGCGCCGGGTCGTTGATCCCAGCGTAAACCGCCTGGGCGGTCGCCTCGAACGGCTGGACGTAGTCGAAGTCGAAGCCGGAGACGCTCTTGTTGTTGCGCTCGACCAGCGCGGTCTCGACCTCGTAGCGCAGGCCGAGGTTCAGCGTCAGGTTGTTCCTCACGCGCCAGTCGTCCTGCACGAAGAAGCCCCACGTCTTCGAGTACTCGGAGTAGTCCGAGGCCCGCACGATCTGCGTGGTGGAGGCCAGCCCGAGGAGGAACGAGGCGTAGGACTGGAGGCCGTTGAAGTCCGGGCCCGTGGCGGAGTCGGCGGTGCTCCTCCGCGTGTACGTGTTGTTGAAGATGTAGTGGCCGCTCCGGTCGTTGCCGATGGGCAGGCTGTCCTCGCGGTAAATCCTCAAATCGACTCCGAACTTCAGCGAGTGCACGTCCACCGTCCTGTTCAGGGTGGCGGCGACGTTATGCGTCGTCGTCGGCCTGAAGTCGCCGCCGAACCCCGTGCCGAGCATGGTGTTGGCGGGGAAGTCGAAGCGGGGGAAACGCCTGTCGCCTTCGGAGACCAGATTGTTGTAGGCCGCGGGGAAGGCCAGCCGCGTCAGGTCGAAGTTCTGCGCGTCCACCTCCTGGCCCGAGTCGCGGATGAAGCGGTTGTAGCCGTACCTGACGTTGAGGACGGTCGTCGCGTTGAACGTGTGCACGTCGTCGATCACGCCCTGCCGCGAGAGGAACCGGAAGAGGGTGCCCGAAGCCTCGGTGCCCACGTAGTCGTTGTAGTGGCTGAGGCGGTCGTACCAGCTCCCGCGCACGAAGAGCCGGTTGTTGGCGGAGACGTTCTGGTCGACGCGGAAGGTGTAGTTGTCGTAGGGCCTGGTGACTTCCGTCAGGGTCGAGTCGAAGATGTTGCCGGTCAGCGCGCCCGCGCGTTTGGGCAGCGAGTAGAAGTCGAGAAACGCCTTGGCCACGGGGTTGATCCGGTTCGCCGGGATGCGGTTGCCGGGGAAGGGCGTGCCGACGAACTGCCCGTTCGCCTGCCGCTCGCGGGTCAGCGGGTCATAGATCGTGACGCAGCCCTGGCCCTCGGGCTGGCCGGGGGCGCAGGCGAAGGCGGAGAAGTCGCCGTTGCGGAGCGCCTCGGTCGGGACCCAGACGTTCGCGCCGGCGTCGAAGCGCGGGCGCGCGTCGCGGATGGCCTCGAAGCCGAAGAGGAAGAAGGTCTTGTCCCGCCCGTCGTAGAGCTTCGGGATGCGGACGGGGCCGTTGATGGTGAAGCCGGGGCGGTTCGAGTAAGAGTAGGCCCGCCCCTCGCCCCTCGCCTTCCCGAAGACGTCGTTGGCCGCCATGCCGCCCGGCTCCGTGAAGTAGTAGGCCGAACCGTGGAAGTCGTTCGTCCCCGACTTGATGGAGATGCTGGTCACGCCGCCCTCGGTGTTGCCGAACTGGGCGTCGAAGGTCGCCGTCTGAACCTTGAACTCCTGAATGATGTCGGTCGGCGGGACGTAGGAGGCGATCACTTCGTTGGCGTTCGCCGTGGACGTGCTCGACACGCCGTCGATCAGGAGGTCGCTGCGGTTGCCGCGCGTCCCGTCGATGGCGTAGCCGACGATGTGCGTCGGCTCGAAGGGCCGGTCGAGTCGCTGGCTCCCGGTGTGCGCGACGCCGGGCGCGAGCCCGACGAGCTTGTAGGGGTCGCCGTGCACGATCGGGAGGTCGGAGACGCGCCGGTTGTCCACGGTCTGACCCAGGTTGGCGTCCGCCGTGTTCAATTCGGTCACCCCGGCCGTCACGGTCACGGTCTCGTTGGTGCCGCCCACCTCGAGTATGATGGGGAGGTCGCGCGTCTCGTTGATGCTCAGCGTGACGTTGTCCTGGATGTACTTCTTGAAGCCCGCAATCTCGACGACCACCTGGTAGGTGCCCGGCAGCAGGTAGGGAGCCTGGAAGAACCCTTCGCCGTTGGTCTCCAGAGAGACGCTCGTGCCCCTCGCCGGGTCGGTGATGGTGACCGACGCGCCCGGCACAGCCGCCTTATTGGGGTCGGTGACCGTGCCCGTGATCTTGCCGCGCGACTCCTGCGCGCGCAGCGTCACGGGGACGGACGCCGTCAGCAGGACGGCCAGAAGTGCCGCTGCCAGACTTATCAATCTGCCAAATCTTGATCTCATCTTCGTATCTCCGAAAAAGGTTGATGGCGGCAGGCACTCACCCTTGTGTCAGTGCCGGTTGCTGCCGGCTGTCCGGCGGCGTCCCAGGAAGTTCACGCCGGCGTTGACGACGGAGAGACGCCCTGGGCTCTTGCCGACGCGCGTTTGGCCTCAAAGGGGTCGCGCGCGCGAACCGGCGCTGCGTGTTGCGTAGGAAACGAAAACCGCCCTGCTGGATCGTTCGATAAGGTGTGCGTCGAGGCGTCCAGTATGACCGTCGCGGCCCCGACCACCAACGCACACAACCCAATCGGCGCGTGCGCGGATGGTTAGGTCAAACCAACTTAACCGGTTAACCCACCTCTCGGGTGGAGCTTTTCAGGAGCCGCCCGTTTGCAGGTTCTAGTTGATTCCGGCCTGGTCGGCCGACCGAGAAAAGTCCGACTATTACTTTACAGAATCGACTTCACGAAGAATCGGGATGCAGTTCTCTTCTCCGGCTTATACAGGTCTCGGCGAGAGAAAACGCCGCCCTTGAAAAGGTGCGCGCATTTTCTAACGGAAGGCACAACTTGTCAAGAGTTTTTCTACCAAATTCCAGCCTCCGCTTTCGATGGTATGACCATTTAAAGACGCTTCCCTTCACCCGGGAAATACGGCCCGAAGTCGATTTCAGTGTTTTTTGGCGGAGAGAACGGTCTTCTTGACGACAGAATGGCGTGAGCCGCGCGGCCGACTCTCGCTGGCACGGCGGCTCACTTTTTTTGAATTGGTTTACGGGGCGGCCTTTGAAGTCTTACTGCGTGACCTGCTCGAAGCGCTCCATGTAGTCCGGCGCGTAGGTCTCGACCGTGCGCATGACACGTGTGCGGAGCGCGCGCTGCTGCTCCTCGTTCTTGAACCTCTCGCGCAGGAAGAGCAGGGCGTTCACCTCGCCCCAGTATTCTCTGTTCTCCCAGATCTGCACGGGCGTGCCGCCCATGCGCAGCGCCAGCTCCGTCAGGCGCTTGTCGCGCGTATTGCGGCCGTTGCTGAGCAGGGTCTGGTTGTAGAGGGGCATCAACTGGTTCTGAAGTTTGTAGAGTTCGCCGCCCGTGCTCGCGGCCTGTTTGACGTGCCCGAGCTCGTGGGCGATTTTAGCCGCCGCGAGGACGTTCCCTTCGACCGGGTATGATTCCGAAAGCGGCGCGAGCGAGTACATGACAGGGTAGTAGATAGGGTTCGGGTAGCCTTCGTGGATGCGGCTGCCGAGCGTGATGGTCGCGGCGACGAGTCGGCCCGAGTCGTCCCACTTGTAGCCGCCTGTGCCTGCGCCGTGCCTGTCGTCGTCCGAGATGACCACGGTGAGCGTGAAGTGCGGGTTGGACGTGTAGAACTCCCACTGGCTCCGTCCCGCCTCGGTGGAAAGCAGGTCGTTCTTCCAGGCGAGATACCGCTCCCTGTACTTGGCGGGGATTGACTCCACGAGGCCGCTGCTCCGTGGGGGCGCGGCGCTTCGAGGTTCCCCCCCTGCCGCGTTCGCGCCGAAGGGCGACGCGTCGGCGAGACAGCAGAAAGAGACAAGGGCTGCGAACAGAAAAACGCTGCGCGGTTTTAGCATCGGGAAGACCTCTCCTGGTTAGTGGCGTGGCCTGCTTGAAAACCGTCGGGGGCGAGCCGTTACTTAATAACAGAGCCCGCGCATAAGTCAACGTTTTTGTGACCGGAGGAATTCGGGCCGGGCGAAACAGTTGTCAGGATTCGTGTGGTTCCCTAGTCATCTCGCGGCGGAGCCAGGCGCGGGCCGCGCGCCAGTCGCGCTCGACCGTGGCGTGCGAGATGCCGAGCACCTCGGCCGTCTCCTCGATGGTCAGGCCGCCGAAGAAGCGCAGCTCGACGACGCGCGCCTGCTGCTCGTCGAGCGCCGCGAGGCCGTTGAGCGCGTCGTCGAGCGCGATCAGCTCGGCCGCGCGTCCGCCCACCGCGCCCGCCGCATCGGAGAGCGAGACTTGTTGGAGGCCGCCGCCGCGCTTCTGGTAGTTCTGCGCGCGCGTAATCGACAAGAATCTGGCGCATCAGTCGCGAGGCGATGCCGAAGAAGTGGGCGCGGCTCTGCCAGGGCACGTCCTGACCGACGAGGCGCAGGTAGGCTTCGTTGATAAGCGCGGTCGTTTGCAGCGTGTGGCCGGGGCGCTCGCGGCGCATGTGCGCGCTGGCGAGGCGGTGCAGTTCCGCCTGGACGTGAGGGATCAGACGGTCTAACGCGCCCTTGTCGCCGCCGCTCCAGTCTTGCAGCAGCATCGTCACTTCACCGGGAGTGGGCATGCGGTTCCCCCTCTGTGGGTGTTAGTGCGCCGGGTCGGGTGCGCGGATTATAGCAGCGGCCCCGCCGTGCGAAAAAAATTTCGGGCCGTGAGGGAATGCGCGCCGGTCTCCGCATGTAAGGGTGAGGGCGGACGCGAGCCGCCGGGAAGAAAATTCAGAAGAAGGAGAGACTAAGATGAGAGTCAAATCCAACGTGAAGGCGGGCGGCGTCACCATCAACCACAACCAGACTGTTAAGGGCCTGCGCGTCAAGTCGAACGTGAAGGCCGGCGGGCTCGAACTCAACCACAACCAGACCGCGGCGGGCGTCCGCGTCAAGAGCAGGGTCAAGGCTGGCGGGAGGAGCGTCAACCACAGCCAGTCGGTCGCGCGGTGAGCATCGCTCCGAAAAAATTTCATGGCGGTGAGCTTTTCGGGACGCGTTTCGCGCTTTAGTAAGTAGAAGCCGGAAGCGGGTAGTCGCGACAGCCTCCTGAAAGGGTTCTGGTTCCGAGTGCTAATGTCGAGACGGCCTCCTGAAGGGTATCCAAGTGCGCGGGGCGAGGCACGGGGCGGACGACGCTTCCGTGCCCTCCGTGCGTCTGCTCTTCATTTCATGTAAAGATGAAAGTCATGACGCCCGACACCTCTGACGAGCGCGACCCCGTCGAAGAGGCTTGCGAGCTGAACGACGCGGCCGTCGAAGCGTTCCACGCCGGCCGCGCCGGGGATGCGGAGGGGTTGTTCCGCCGCGCGTTGCAACTTCTGGAAGAGTCGGAGGGCGAGGACTCGCCGGACGTGGCCAACGTCCTCTCAAGCCTCGGGGCCGTCGGCGAGCAGCGGTGCGACTACACGGCCGCCGAAGCATCTTACGCTCGCGCCGCAGCCATCATGGACGCGAACGCGGACTCGGACGACGAGGACGTGCGGCGGCTCCGCCTGCAAACCCTTTCAGACCTCGGCCGCATCCGCCGCATCCTCGGGCGGTACGAAGAGGCCGAGCCCCTCATCAAGCGTTCAATCACTCTCGCCGAAGAACTCTTCGGCCCCGACAGTGTCGAGACGGCGAGCGCGCTGAACGACCTCGGGATGCTCTACAAGTTCAACGGCCGCTTCGCAGAGGCCGAGCCGCTCTACCGCCGCGCCCTTGACATCCTCGAACGCAGGCTCGGCCCCGAGGCAGTCGAGCTGGCCTCCATCTACCACAACCTCGGCGGGCTCGAACACGCGCGCGGCCGTCACGCCGCGGGCGAGCCGCACGCGCGCCGCTCGGTCGAGCTGCGCGAGCGTGCGCTCGGCCCCGACCACACGGACGTGGCGGCCGACGTGGCCGCGCTCGCCGCGCTGCTCGACGGGCAGGAGAAGTTTGAAGAGTCGGAGCCCCTCTACCGCCGCGCCCTCGAAATCTTCGAGCGCGCCTACGGCCCCGACCACTACGAGGTCGCCGTCAACCTCAACAACCTTGCGATGGTGTTGAACGCACGGGGCGAGGCGGAGGAGGCCGAGGCGCTGCTCATGCGTGCGCTGAAGATAAAGGAGAAGCTGTTCGGCGCGGAGAACGTCGAGTGGGCGATGACGGCCAACAACCTCGGCGTGCTCTACAGGGAGCAGGGCCGCCGCTGGGAGGCCGAGCAGCTACTCACCCGCGCCCTCGCCGCCTTCGAGCGGACGCTCGCGGAGGGCCACCCCAACTTGGCCGCCTGCCGCGACAACCTCGCCGCTCTACGCCGCAACGTCGGCGGAACGGGTGACGAGCGCTGAGCGATAAATCTCCGGCAGCAGGGCTTCCATCACTCGCCAGTCCCCCTCACGGATCCGTCCTGACCCGGCGCACCATCTCGGCGAAGCGCGGCTCCGCGCGTAGGCTCCCGAACTGCGGATCGACCTTCAGCCTCGTCACCTCGGGGTGGCGCGCCTCGACGCTCCTGCCCAGCCACGCCAACGCCTGCTCCCTGTCGCCGAGCGCGGCGTGGACGGCGGCGATGGCGTAGAACTCGCTGCCCCCTCCCGTCCGCGTCAACTCTTCGAGCAGTCTGAGCGCCTCGGCCCGGTCGCCGGCCCTGGCGTACGCGACGGCCATCCGCGATTTCATCGCGGGGTTCTCGCCGCCGCGGAGGATGGCGTCCTGCCTGTACTCCTCTATGGCCTCGGCGTACCTGCCCTGCTGCCTGTAGACATCGCCGAGGTGCGAGCGCGCGCCGGGCCCGCCGGGGTTCAGCTCGATCACCTGCTTGAGCAAGCCTATCGCCTCGTCGTAGTGTCCCGCGTAGTAGAGGGACGTGGCGAGTGCGCTCGTGATGGACGGGGCGACGGGGTCGAGGTCTCTGGCCCGACGCAGCTCCTTGTGCGCCTCTTCAAAGTGGCCCGACTCGGCCAGGAGAAGCCCGAGCCTGTGGTGCGCCGTCGCGTAGTTCGGGTTGAGCTGGATGGCGCGCGCGAGCGACCGCCGCGCCTCGGGTTGCTTCCAGTCGTACCACCCCAGAATGAACCCGAGCGCCGTGTGCCCCTCGGCCAGCCCTTCATCCTTCTCCAGAGACTTCAGCGCCGCCTCGCGCGCCTGGGCGAAGGCGGGCTCCGACTCGGCGCTGGTGTACAGGGGCAGGAGCGAGTAGGCGTCCGCCAGCCCGGCGTAGGCCAGCGCGTAGTCGGGGTCTTTCTCGACGGCCGCGCGGAAAGTTTCGATGGCCTTCCGCAGATCGCCGGCAGTCCGCTTATTCCAGTGGTAGCGCCCCTTCAGGTAGAGCCGGTGGGCCTCCGGGTCGGGCGTGTGCTGCCGCGCGAGCTGCCGCCGCCGCTCCCCTTCAGTCAGGCGCAGGCGCAACTGCCGCGAGATGTGCTCCGCGATCTCGTCCTGCACGCGCAGGAGGTCGGTGACCCCGGCCTCGTAGCGGTCGCCCCACAGCCGCGTTCCCGTCTCGGCCTCGACCAGCTCGGCGCTGACCGTGAGTCGGTCGCCGCGCTGCGCGATTCTCCCCGTCAGCACGGTGCGGACTTTCAGCTCGCGCCCTACCTCGCGCGGGTCGCTCTCCCTGCCCTTGTAGCGAAAGACGGAACTGCGCGCGATGACGCGCAGGTCGGTCAGCCGCGAGAGGTCGCGGATGATGCTCTCGGTCAGGCCGTCGGAGAGGTATTCGCGTTCCGGGTCATTTGCCGCGCCGGGTTCGGCCGACACGTAGACGAAGGGGAGGACGGCCAGCGAGTCCTCCCGGCCCGGACGGAAGTAGAGCGCGGCGGCCCCGGCTAGCGCGACGACGACGGCGAGGGCCGGGAGCGCAAACGCCTTGCGACGCAGGGCGCGGCCGGCCGCGCGCGCGACGCCGGGAGCCTGCCCTTCAACCGGCCGGGTCACGCCGACTGCGTTCGCCGCCGACACGTGGGAAGCCGCCGCGCCGCCCGAAAGGTGACTCCGAAATACTATCTCTTCGCGGGCCGCGCGCAGCTCGTCCAGCATCTCGCGCATCGACCCGTAACGCTCCGCCCTCTCCTTCCGCAGCGCCCCCGCGACGACGCGCGTCAACTCCTCCGGCGCGTCCGGCGCAAACTCCGAGAGCGGCGCGGCCTCCTTCGTCAGGATCGAGGCCAGCACGTCGCTCATCGTCTCGCCGTCGAACGGCGGCCTGCCCGACAGCATCTCGTAGAGGACGACGCCGAGAGACCACACGTCGGTGCGCGCGTCCACCTTCAGCCCCCGCGCCTGCTCCGGAGACATGTATGTGACCGTCCCCATCACGAGGCCGGGCTGCGTGCTCAACTTGAGGAGCGTCGCCGCCTCGCCGCTGCCCGAGCCCGCCGGCTCGGTCATCTTTGCCAGCCCGAAGTCGAGCACCTTGACGAAGCCGTCCGGGCGCACCATGACGTTCTCGGGCTTCACGTCGCGGTGCAGGACGCCCGCCTCGTGCGCCGCCGAGAGTGCGGAGGCGGCCTGCGCCGCGATGTCGAGCGCGCGGTCGGGGGGGAGCGGGCCGCGCGCGAGCAGGTCGCGCAGCGTCTCCCCCTCGACGTACTCGGTGACGATGAAGCGCAGGCCCTCGCTCTCGCCGACCTCGTGGATGGTGACGATGTTGGGGTGATTGAGGGCGGAGGCGGCGCGCGCCTCCCGCTCGAAGCGCGCCACGCGCTCCGCGTCCGCGGCGAACGTGCCGGAGAGGAGTTTAAGTGCGACGCGGCGGCCGAGGCGTTCGTCCGCGGCCAGGTAGACCTCGCCCATGCCGCCGCGCCCGACCTCGCGCTCGACGCGGTAGTGGCCGAGCGCCCGCCCAGCCTCCAACCCCCGACGCTCTCCTGCGAACAGCTCCGCCGCGGCCTCGCCCAGATGCCCGTCGAGCAGCCCCGTGTCTCCCGAGTCGGCGGCGAGCAGAGACTCCACTTCGCGCCTGAGCCCCGCGTCGTCGCCGCAAGCCTCCTCGACGAACGAGTTGCGCTGCCGGCCCGGCTCGCGCTCCAGCGCGGCGTTGAAAATCTCCCTGACCTGCTGCCAGCGTTCCGGGGTCATCTCGTCGGAAGGTAGTTTCGGCGGTGGGCGACACGCCGCCGTCGAAGGTTGTCGTCGGGATGTCGGGAACGCGCCAGATAGTATCACAGCCCGCCCGCGCTGAATGTCCCCAAAGATTTCTCCGCCCGTGAGGGAGACGGCCGCCGATTCCCGCATTCGTGTGTGAGGGCGGACTCAAGCCGCCGAATAGATTCCACGAGGAGGTAAGTAAGGAGATGAGTGTCAAGTCCAACGTGAGAGCGGGCGGCGGTCTTTGGTCGCCGAATCACAACCAAACGGTCAAGGCGATGCGCGGCCGGAGGGCGAGAACTCTGTCGTGCGGGCTGCTCCTCGCGGCCTCACTCCTGTTCCTGACCGCGCAGGCCGGGGTGACGCGCACCGGAGGACTTTCTACGGCTGCGGCCGCGCCCGCCCCGCAGTCCGGGCCTGTCTCCTGGACGTTCACCACGGTCGATTTCCCCGGCTTCGCAACCGTCACGTCACCCCTCGACATGAACACCCTCGGCGACATGGTCGGCTACTACGACCCGAGCGGGGCCTGGCGCGGCTACCTGAAGCTCAAGGACGGCCCCTTCATGCCCGTGGACTTCCCCGGCGCGACCCTCACGGTCACCCTCGGCATCAACGACAGGCGCGACATCGTCGGCGTCTGCATCGACCGCGCAGGCTTCCAGCACGGCTTCCGCCTGAGCGACGGCGTCTTCACGTCGATAGACATGCCCGGGGCGGCGCAGACCCGCGGCGTCCAGTTCGAGTTCGGGCCGGGGCTCGGCACCGCCGCTTTCGGCATCAATCGCGACGGCGACATCGTCGGCAGCGTCAACGTCGCCGCGTGGCGCGCTTCGCGCGGCTTCCTTTGAAGGACGGCCAGTACATGACCGTCGAGCACCCGGAGTCCGGCGGCTACTTCGGCACGGTCGCCACCGGCCTCAACGACCACGGCGATGTCGTCGGCTCCTTCACGGGCGCGTCCCACAACGTCAACGTCTTCCACGGGTACGCGCTGATGCAGGGGTTCTACATGCAGATCGACTTCCCCGGGGCCGACTACACAGAGACCTACCGCATCAACAACAACCAATCAATCGTCGGCGGCTACAGGGGCGACGACGGCCAGATGCACGGCTACGTCGGCGTCAGGAACAACTAGGCGGCCGTAAAAAAAATTCCTGGGCTGAGGGGAACGGGACGCGGTTCCCGCATGTACGAGTGAAGGCGGACGCGAGCCGCCAATAAATTCAGAAGAAGGAGAGACGAAGATGAGAGTCAAATCCAACGTCAAGGCCGGCGGCCGCAGCCTCAACCACAGCCAGTCGGTCGCGCACTCGTCCAGGTAGGCGGAGGCCGGAGCATGAAGAATAGTTCGGGCCGGGGCCGACGCAGCCGCAAGCGTCCGCCCCGGCCTTTATCCTCTCCGAAAAAAATTCCCCCGCGTCTGATCCTTTTTCGACGGCTCCCCCGCTATAGCTAGTGAACTTAGGCGGGCGACACGGGGTCGCCTCACGGAAACTTTGAAACCTCAAGGAGAGCTAACGATGAAGGTGAAGTCGAAAGTTAAGGCGGGCCTCGACGGCGTGACCATGAACCACAACCAGACCGTCAAGGGGCTTCGCGTGAAGTCGAAGGTGAAGGCCGGCCGCGACGGCGTTACTGTGAACCACAACCAGACCGTCCGGGGCCTGCGCGTCAGGTCGAGCGTCAAGGCCGACGGAACCAACCTCAACCACAGCCAGAAGATTACGCGGGCGGCCTGATAGACCGATCATCCATACTGCATTAAGACTTCGCGGCCGGGGCGGGCTTGAACGTCTCCCCGGCCGCGATCTTTGCGGCGGCAGGGGCTGCGGAAGCAGCTCCACGTCGGCGGCGGCCCACCCCTGCCGTCGTCAACGGAAAAATTTCCGCCGCGGCTGATCCTTTTTCGCCTCTCTCTCCGCTTTAACTTTTGTACTTAGACGGGCGACTCCGGGTCGCCTCACAGTAACTTGACAATCTTAGGAGGACAGACGAATGAAGGTTAAATCAAACGTCAAGGCGGGCCTCGACGGCCGCGAGCTCAACCACAACCAGACTGTCAAAGGTCTCCGCGTCAAGTCCAACGTCAAGGCAGGGGCACTCAGCATGAACCACAACCAGACCGCCAAAGGTCTGCGCGTCAAGTCGAAGGTGAAGGCCGGCGCCCTCAGCGCCAACCACAGCCAGACGGTCAAGGGTCTCAACGTCAAGTCCAGCATTAAGGCTGGCGGCATTCAACTCAACCACAACCAGGCCATCACGCGCGCGGCGTAAGTGCCGGGCGGCCATCATAGACATGTTCATCAGGCCGGAGGGGGCGTGCGCCCCCTACGGCCGCTCCCTTTGTAACGACAGCGCGGCGTGAGCAAATTCGTTGCAAAGGCGCTGCCGCGGCGCTACACTCCCACGCACCTTTCGATAGACGGCCGCCGGTCGTCGCGGCGCTCACACGACATGCCAGGACGCCGCCCTTTTCCGAAGGCCGCGCTCTTTCTCTGACTCTGCCCATTAGAACTTCATTGCCGTGCGTGCAAGGACGTTAAAGACACACATCAGAGCAGGCGCACACTCCGCCCCAACCTTCTCGCGCTACATGCGCTCGCTCGGGGCAGACAACCAGCGCCGCACGCTCGCCGGGCTCGCCGTGGCCTTCGCGGTGCTCGGCGCGTGGGGCGCGTGGCTCTTCCTCGCGCGCGTCACGCTCTACGAGGTCACGGCCGACGCGCGGCTCGAAGCCGAGCGGGCGGGCTACACGGTCGAGGCCGCCGCCGCGGGCCGCGTCGTCAACACGCGCCTCACGCTCGGGCAGGAGGTCAAGGCCGGCGACGTGCTCGCCGAGCTGGACACGGACGAGCAGCGGCACCGGCTCGAAGAGGAGCGCGCGCGTCTCTCGACCGTCGCGCCGCAGATCGAGGCGCTCGCCCGCGAGGCCGCGTCGGAGCAGCAGGCGGTCGAAGACTCGCGGCAGGCCAACCGCGTCGCGCTCGAAGAGGCCCGCGCGCGCGTGCGCGAGGCCGACTCGTCCGCGCAGTTCAAGGAGGAGGAGGCGCAGCGTCTCGCGGGTCTTTATAAGGAAGGCGTCATCGCCGAGATGGAAGTCCTCCGCGTCCGCGCTGAGGCGCGCAGCCGCCGCGCCGAGGTCGAGAGCCTTCAACACGCTGTCACCAGGCTCGAACGGCAGCAGCGGACGGAGGAGACCGAGCGCCGCGTCCGCATCGACAAGCTCCTGCGCGAGAAGACGGAGCTAGAGGGTCAGCGCGCCACGACGGCCGCGACCATCGGCCGCCTCCAAAACGAGATCGAGAGAAGGACTATCCGCGCGCCCGCGAGCGGCCAACTCGGCGAAGTCACCCCGTCGAAGGAGGGGGCGGTCGTCAGCGCGGGCGACAAGTTGGGGACGGTCGTGCCCTCGGCCGGCGCGCTCAAGATCATCGCGGAGTTCCCCCCCTCCGCGCTCGGGCGCGTCCACGCCGGGCAGGGCGCGCGGATGCGCCTGGCGAGTTTCCCCTGGACGCAGTACGGGAGCCTCCCGGCGGTCGTGACGCGCATCGCGGGCGAGGTGCGCGACGGCAAGATAAGAGTCGAGCTCTCCGTCCGCGGCGACGCGCCGACTTCAATCCCGCTCCAACACGGCCTGCCCGGCACGGTCGAAGTCGAGGTCGAGCAGGTCTCGCCCGCGACGCTTCTGCTGCGCACCGTCAGGCTCCTCACGACCCCTTCCAACAGAGAGGGCCGGGCCCCGCGGAGCGCAGGCTGATGCCCTTCAGACTCTTCGGGCGCAGGCGGCTGCTGGTGCCGGAGGTCGTGCAGACCTCTTCGATGGACTGCGGCCCGGCGTCTCTGAAGTGCATGCTCGAAGGGTTCGGCATCAGCGCCAGCTACGGGCGTCTGCGCGAGGCTTGCCAGACCGAGGTGGACGGCACCTCCATCGACACGATGGAGGAGGTGGCCGTCCAGCTCGGGCTCGAAGCCGAGCAGGTGATGATTCCCGTAGACCACCTGCTGCTCCCCGGCTCCGAGCCCCTACCCGCGCTCGTCGTCGTCCGCCGCCCGCCCAACGCCACACACTTCCTCGTCGCGTGGCGTCGCACGGGCCGCTTCATGCAGTTGATGGACCCCGCGACGGGACGCCGCTGGGTCACGGCGTCGAAGTTCCTCGAAGAGGTCTACGTCCACACGATGCCGGTCGCGGCCGAGGGCTGGCGCGAGTGGGCGTCGTCCGCATCCTTCACCGGCGCGCTGTCGAAACGCCTTGCAGAGTTGGGGGTGGGCGCGGATCAGACAAAACGACTGATTGACACGGCCGTCAAGGATGAAGGCTGGCGGAGGCTCGCCGCGCTGGACGCGGCGACGCGCATGGCCGAGTCGGTCGTGCGCTCGGGCGGCATCGGCCGCGGGCGTCAGGCGGCGGGCGTCGTCGAGCGCTTCGCGGAGCGCGCCGCGGGCGAAGGGGCGGAGGATTGGACGGCCATCCCCGCCGACTTCTGGTCGGCGCGTCCGGGCCCGCCGGACGCAGACGGAGAGGAGCAGGTCTTTCTGCGCGGCGCGGTGCTCGTGCACGTCCGCGGCCTGCGCGCGGGCGCGAAGGTCGGGACGGTCGAGGGCGCAGCAGCAGCCGAGGAGGTTGTTGAAGGAACGCGGGACAAGGCGCAGTTGCCGCCCGAGCTGGCCGCGGCGCTCGAAGAGAGGCCGGCGCGCCCGGGGCTTGAGCTTCTGCGCATACTGCGCGCCGACGGGTTGTTCTCGCCGCTCGTCCTCATCTTCGCGGTCGGGCTCGCGGCGGCGGGCACGGTCGCCGAGGCGCTCATGCTGCGCGGCCTGTTCGACGTGGGGCGCGAGCTGAGTCTCTCGGGTCAGAGGCTCGGGGCCGTCGGCGCGCTCGTCGTCTTTCTGCTGGCGCTGCTCGTGCTTGAGCTGCCCGTCGTAAACGCCGTGCTGCGGATGGGCCGCAGGCTTGAGACGCGCCTGCGGATGCTCTTCATGGACAAGATTCCGCGGCTCGGCGACCGCTACTTCCACAGCCGCCTCACGTCCGACATGACCGAGCGCAGTCACAGCATACACGTCCTGCGACACCTGCCCGCGCTCGGCCAGCACTTCCTCCGCGCGATCTTCTCGCTCCTGCTGACCGCGCTCGGCATCGCGTGGCTTGACCCCTTGAGCGCGCCCCTCGCCCTGCTCGCCGCGGCGCTCGCCGTCGCCGTGCCGCTCTTCGCGCAGCCCGTCCTCGTCGAGCGCAACCTGCGCGTGCGCAACCACGCGGGGGCTCTGAGCCGCTTCTACTTCGACGCGCTCATCGGGCTCTTCGCCGTGCGCGCGCACGGGGCCGAGCGCGCGGTGCGCCGCGAGCACGAGAACCTTCTGATTGATTGGGCGGGCGCGGGGCTGGGCCTTTTGCGCGCGACGGTGACGGCCGAGGCGCTGCACCTCGTCGCGGGCTTCGGCCTGTCGGCGTGGATGCTGGTCGGCTACGTCTCGCGCGCGGGCGAGTCGGGCGGGCTGCTGCTGTTCGCGTACTGGGTCTTGAACCTGCCGGTGCTCGGGCAGGAGGTCGGTCTGGTCGCGCGGCAGTACCCGGGCTTCCGCAACGCTACGCTCCGCATGCTCGAACCTCTCGGCGCGTTGGAAGAGACCGAGTCGGACGAACCCGCCGACTCGGTTGTCGAGACGAAGGCGGGGACGGAAGTCGCCAAGACTTTAGAGGCCGGCGCGCAGGTCGAGTTGACAGTCCCGAAAGCGACCGTCGCCAACGCGCTGGTCGAAGAGATTTCGCTCGCGGCCGAGACGCTCACGCTCGACTCCGCCTCGCGGGCGGTTGGGCCGAATGGCGACGGGCACTCTCCGGCGCGCGGCCTGCCGGTCGTCTTTGAAGGCGTGACCGTGCGCGCGGCCGGGCACACGATTCTGGAGGAGATAAGCCTGAGCGTCGATGCGTGCGAGCACGTCGCGGTGGTCGGCTCTTCGGGCGCGGGCAAGTCGAGCCTCGTCGGCATCCTCCTCGGCTGGCACAGGCCCGCCGCCGGTCGCGTCTACGTCGGCGGCGAAAGCTTAGGGGGCCGGAGGCTCGAACGGTTGAGGCGCGAGACCGCGTGGGTTGACCCGACCGTCCAGCTTTGGAACCAGACCTTCATCGAGAACCTGCGGTACGGCTCGGGCGCGTCGGAAGCGGACTCGCTCAGCCGCGCCGTCAAGCTCGCGGATCTCATCGACGTGCTCGAAAAACTGCCCGACGGTCTACAGACTCCGCTCGGCGAGGGCGGCGCGCTCGTCTCCGGCGGGCAGGGTCAGCGCGTGCGCCTCGGGCGCGCGATGCTGCGCGGGGGGGCGCGGCTCGTCATCCTCGACGAGCCGTTCCGCGGGTTGGAGCGCGACCGGAGGCGTCGCCTGCTCGAACGCGCGCGCGCTTACTGGCGCGGCGCGACGCTCCTCTGCATCACGCACGACGTGGGCGAGACGCTCTCGTTCGAGCGCGTCGTCGTCGTGGACGGCGGCCGCGTGGTCGAAGACGGCCACCCGTCGAAACTCGCGTCCGACCCCGGCTCGCGCTACGCCGCGCTGCTCGCCGCCGAGGAGGAGGTGCGCACGGGGATGTGGTCGGGCGGCGAGTGGAGAAGACTGAGACTGCAAGGTCAACGGCTGTCATGAACGACCTCTCGCACATGACCTGGCCGGCCTCCTCGTTGGGGCGTGCGCTCGAAGCGCTCGGGCGCAACGGCGGACTCACGCCGCGAGACGTAGAGGCGGGCAGCCCTCCGCCCGCGGTCGTGCGCGAAGGCGAAGCGCTGGGTCAGTGGGTCGAGTCGGCCGCGCGCTGGCTCGGGCTCGAAGCGGAGGCGAGGCCGCTGCGCTACGTCGATGTCTTGCGGCTCGCGCGCGACGCGGAGGCCCCGACGCTCGTGCGCGTCCCCGGCGCGGGCGAGCCGCGCTTCCTCGCCATACTCTCTGCGCGAAAAGGCTCGGCCGCGCTCGTCGGCCCCGACCTTAACGTGCATCGCGTGCGTTCGGACGAGCTGGCCGCGTTGTTGTGCCGCACGACGGAGGAGCCTCTGGCCGCGGAGGTCGGCCGTCTGCTCGAAGAGATAGGCGTGCCCGAGCGAAGGCGCGCGCGTGCGCGCGCGGCGATTCTCGAACAGAGGCTCGGGGCCCGTTGGATAGCCGAGTGTTGGAGCCTGCGCAACCCGCCGGCCACTTCACTCTGGCTACGCGTACGGCAGGCGCGGCTCGTGCCGCGGCTCACGCTCTTCTTCGTCGCGCACGTGGCGCAGTACGCGCTGTGGCTCCTTTCGTGGTGGGTCATCGGGCAGGCGGCGCTCGGCGGCCGCGCCGACCAGGGGCTGATAGCGGCGTGGGTGCTTTTGCTCGTGACGACGATCCCGCTGCGGCTGGTCGAGACGTGGTCTTCGGGTCTCTTCGCCATCGGCGCGGGCGGGCTCATCAAGCAGCGGCTGCTCCAGGGCGCGCTCAAGCTTGAGCCTGAGGAGATAAGGCACGAGGGGGTCGGGCACCTTTTGGGTCGCGTCTTCGAGGGCGACGCCGTCGAACAGCTCGCGTTAAGCGGCGGGCTGCTCGGGCTGGTCGCGGCGGTCGAGCTGGCCTTCGGGGCGTGGGTGCTCTGGGCGGGCGCGGGCGGCCTCGCCCACGTCGCGCTGCTGGCCGTGTGGGTCGCGCTCGTCGTCGCGCTGGGTTGGGTCTACTACAGGCGTCGGCTGGCCTGGACTGAGTCGCGTTTGAGGTTGACGCACAACCTCGTCGAGGTGATGGTCGGGCACCGCACGCGTCTGGCGCAGGAGGCGCCCGAGCGCTGGCACGAGGGCGAGGATCAGTCGCTCGAACATTACCTGCGGCTGTCGAAGCGGATGGACGGGGTCGCGGCGAAGCTCGCGGCGCTCGTGCCGCGCGGCTGGCTCGTGTTGGGCGTGGCGGCGCTCGCGCCCGCGTACGCTTCGGGCGAGGCTTCGGCGGCGTCGCTCGCGGTCGCGCTCGGGGGAATCCTTCTGGTCTTCCGCGCGTTGTCTAAGCTGTCCGAGAGCCTCGCGTCGCTCGCGGGCGCGGGCGTCGCGTGGCGGAAGGTCGCGCCGCTCTTCGAGGCGGCCGCGCGGCCGGACGAGGCGGGCGTCCCGACGTTCTCGGTCGCTTCACAAAAACGAGAGGGCGAGGGGCAGCAGGCGAGGGCCGTGGCCGAGGCGCACGACCTCGTCTTCCGCTACCGGGGGCGCGAGGAGCCCGTGCTGCGCGGCTGTACGCTGCGCATCGACGCGGGCGAGCGCCTCCTGCTCGAAGGCCCTTCGGGCGGGGGCAAGTCCACGCTCGCGTCGCTGCTGACGGGGATGCGTCGGCCCGACTCGGGGCTGCTGCTGCTCGGCGGGCTCGACCGGCAGACGCTCGGGCTCGACGGCTGGCGGCGGCGGGTCGTCTCCGCGCCGCAGTTCCACGAGAACCACGTGCTGACCGAGACCTTCTCCTTCAACCTCCTCATGGGGCGGCGCTGGCCGCCCCGCGTCGAAGACCTCAAGGAGGCCGAAGAGGTCTGCCGCGAGTTAGGTCTGGGCGAACTGGTTGCGCGGATGCCGGGCGGCTTCGAGCAGATGGTCGGCGAGAGCGGCTGGCAGCTCTCGCACGGCGAGCGCAGCCGCCTCTTCATCGCCCGCGCGCTCCTACAGCGCGCAGACCTCCTCGTCCTCGACGAGAGCTTCGCCGCGCTCGACCCCGAAAACCTCCGCCTCGCCCTCGCCTGCGTTCTCAAACGCGCCCCCGCGCTCCTCGTCATCGCGCACCCGTGAGGAGAAGGCAGTAGGCAGTAGGCAGTAGGCAGCAGGCAGTCAGAGCGTCATCGTAACGAAGCCGGCCGGAGCCCCGGAGGGGCGGCAGAAGGTATCCAGGGGCCAGCGAGGGCGCAAGCCCGAGCAGAGCCCCTGGGAGACGTAGATAAAATTTATCGCGCTCCGGAGGGGCGCGGGGGCGCGCGTCATGAGACACGCCCTCGCGCCCCTTCAGGGCGCGACGGTTTATGCCGACGTATTCCAGGGGCTGAGCCTTCAACCGCTCGCCTGCGGCTCACGTCTTCGGCTCGCCCCTGGCTACCCTCTGCCGCCCCTCCGGGGCTCGGACGCGACCTGAACTCAACAGGCACTAACTGCCTACTGCCTACTGCCTACTGCCTTCTGCCCACTGCTCACAGTCCGGCCAGCCGCTTCTCGGCCGCGTCGAGCCTCGGCAGGTTGTTCTCGGGGCGGTCGAGGTAGAAGTAGGCGCAGCTCGACCAGTCGTCCGCGCGCTCGAACTTGCCGTCCTTCGTCAAGTCCATCTCGACCTCGCCCGCGCCCGCGCGAATGAGCCGCTTGCCCGTGCGGAAGAAGCCGCCGCGGCTGTGGTCTGCCAGGTAGCCGATCTGCTGAATCGTCACGCGCACGTCCCGCTTGAAGAAGACCGGGTCAACCACGTGGTAACGGTAGAAGCACCAGCGCATCCGCCCCTCGTCGGCGACGGGGCTGCCCTGATAGAGGTGCGCGTAACGCCCCTGCCCCCAGGCCGTACCGATGTAGTCCTCCGCGCCCGTCCCCGCCAGCGTCGGCAGATCCGCGTCCCCGTCCAGATAGATTTTGACCTCGCCCTCGCCCCACCAGGTGTTGAAGTAGTCCGACTGGTTGACGATGACGCCGACGTTCGTCCCGAGGTATCGGCCGCGCCCCTCCACGCGCGGGAGGATTTCGTAGTCGCGCTTGAGGGTCGTCGGGTTCTCGCGCCGCCAGTGCGCGTGGAAGTAGAGCACGTTCGGGGGGTGGCGGTCGCCGAGCGTGTAGTCCACGTCGTAGAACAGCTCGGGCAGGTCTCGGCCGCTCTCGTTCGTCACCACGATGCGCATCCCCGTGCGGAACGGCATCGGGACGAAGCTGTTGAGGCTCCGCCCCTCTGGGTTCGAGAAGAGCGCCGACTCGAACTGCGCCATCTGCCCCAGCCCCACGCCGAAGAAGTCGCCGACGGGCGCGCTCACCGCGGGGCTAGCCGCGCCGTCCCAGAACATCTCCAGCCTCAGCCCGCGGAGCATCTGCGGGCTGCGGTCGGGCATCGTCATCCAGATGCGCCGCACCATGCCCGAGGTGTTCTTCGCCTCGGCCAGCACGACCGTTTGCCCCGCCCTGATCGGGATGGTCGGCGAGCCCTTGCGCCCGCCACCGGCCGTCCCCCCGCGCCCCTTCTCGCCCGAAGGGTTTTCGGGGCTCGCCCAGCGGGTCTCCAAATCCTGCATCTCATAGAGCGACTGCGCGCGCGCGACGGCCCCGCAGGTCAGGAGCAGCAGGGTTGAGAGTGTTATTGCTTTCACGTCGAACTTCATCTTTCCCCTCCGAAACATCAAGACGGCTCAAAGAGCGAATGACTGATAGACCTCTTCGCCGTCGCAGTCAAGACTATCAACCAGGTCGGAACCGCCTGCGGTAGCGGGCGGCCCTTTGTGAGACGGAACAACTGTGTAACAAAGGGCCGCCCGCTACCGCAGGCGGTTCCGACCTGATGAAGTTGGTTATACCTTTGTTCGACGGCCGCATTTAGTGGTTATAAAAATTCTCTTGACGCCGTCGAGTCTCCTGTGGCATATAGAGGGCGACCCCAAACCCCTTCACATCCTAAATCATTGAGAACTTAAGTCGGGCGTGAGCCTGCCCAAATTTCGTCCGGTCTATTACGTCCAACGGATTCCAGTCGCGTCACTGTTATAGCTGGAATAATTGGTTAAACCAATCTCGATTCGTCACTCTTCTAGTTCTGCCCTTTGCACTAATTGACAGTAAACGCCGGGGGCGCGCGTCCCCGCGTCTTTATGTGGCTCCCACGCCCGAGGTCTGGGAGCCGTGTCCACTCAACGACCTGTAAGGGAGGGGCAAATGCGGAACACTCGCGTTCGAGGACGAAAGAACTTTCTGGCGGCCTGCTCTTTTGTAGTGGCCAGCACGTTGGCGGCCCTCGCCTGGGGCATCGCGGCGACTGCGCAGACGCAGACGCTCTTCGCGGACGACTTCGAGGACGGCGACGCGAAGGGTTGGACGAAGTCCGGCGGGACGTGGTCGGTCGTGACCGACGGCACGCGCGTCTACAAACAGTCTTCCACCAGCAGCGACGCGCGCGCACGCGCGGGCTCGTCCGCGTGGACGAACTACGCCGTGCAGGCGCGCGTGAAGCCTCTGAGCTTCAACGGCACCGACCGCTTCGTGGCGCTCCTCGCGCGCGCACAGAGTAACACCAGCTACTACTACCTCACGCTGCGCAACAGCAACCGGCTTGAGCTGAAGAAGCTCGTCTCGGGTTCTTCGACCACGCTCGCCTCGAAGTCGTTCACCGTCACGGCGGGCACCTGGTACACGCTGCGCATAGAGGTGGTCGGGAGTACCCTGAACGCCTACGTGAACGGGACGCACCAACTGACCGCGTCCGACACGCAGTTCACTTCGGGCAACGTCGGCGGCGCGACCTTCAACGCCACGGCCGTGTTCGACGACTTCGTCGTCACGTCGCTCTCCACCACGCCCACGCCCACGCCGACCCCGACCCCGACGCCGACTCCAACACCCACGCCGACGCCGACTCCCGAACCGACCCCGACTCCGACACCCGGGCCGACTCCCGACCCCGGCGAAGGCCCCGTCGGTTACGCCTCGGTCAACGCGCTCGGGCAGAACGGGACGACGGGCGGCGCGGGCGGCCCCGTCGTGACGGTGACTAACGCGACGCAGTTCCTCGACTACATCTTACGCACCGGCCCGTACGTCGTGCAGGTGGACGGGATGATTACCGTTCCGGCGGCGATGCACAAGGTCGCGTCCGACAAGACGATCATCGGGCTCGGCTCGAACTCCGGCATCAGCGGCGGCGGGCTCACCATGAGAACCGTGAAGAACATCATCATCCGCAACATGAAGTTCATCAACACCCACGACGACTCCATCAACATCGAGGAGTCATCGCACCACATCTGGATCGACCACTGCGACCTCTCGTTCGGCTACGACGGGCTGCTCGACATCAAGCGCGGGTCGGACTACGTCACCGTCTCGTGGAACCACTTCCACGACCACGACAAGACGATGCTGCTCGGCCACGACGACGGGAACGCCGCGCAAGACCTCGGCCGCCTGCGCGTGACCTACCACCACAACTGGTTCGACGGCACCGTGCAGCGCCACCCGCGCGTGCGCTTCGCCGAGCCCGTGCACGTCTTCAACAACTACTACTTCGGCAACAGCGGCTACGGCGTGGCCTCGACGATGAACGCGGGCGTGCTGGTCGAGGGCAACTACTTCGAGAACGTGCGGAACCCGACCGTCACCGTGACGGGTTCCAGCGACCCCGGCCGCATCGTCGCGCGCAACAACTTCTTAGTTAACTCGGGCGCGCCGCAGACCGCCGGCTCGGTCGCGGAGCCTTCCGCCTACTACTCCTACACGCTCGACAACCCGGCCGACGTTAAGTCAATCGTCATGGCGGGCGCGGGCGTCGGGAAGCTCGGCTTCTAACCTCTGTTTTAGAAGGCGCGGCGCGGGGGTCGCTTGACGCCCCCGCGCCGCGCGTCTAACCTCGGATCAACCCGAAAACTTAAAGAGCGTGGGGGAAGGTCGTTTGAAGCGCAGGCGCAAGAGGCCGCACCGCGTCCACCTGGGCGAGCGCGGCATCTACATCTTCGAGAGCCGCCACAGCCCCGACTTCCGCATGGAGTTGGTCGAGCAGGACTTTGAACACCTGTACGTGGTGCGCGAGGGGCGCGGCTTCATCGAGACCGACCGTGAGCGCCTGCCCATCCGCGAGAACCAGTTAATCTACGTCCCGTCGCGCGTCCCGCAAAGGCCGGTTGACGACCCCGAAGCCCCGCTGACCTTAATCATCCTCTGCTTCTACAGGAGCGTCTTCGGGGACTGCACGTCCGCGGTCGAGGCGCTGCAACTGTTCACACGAAGCTTCCCGGCGCTGACGCCCTTCAGGGTCGGCGACAACTACACGCGCCTCGAAGTCCGCAACCGCCTCCGCGCCCTCTTCGTCGAGCAGATGCAGCAGAGGGAGGGCAGCGACTCCGTCATCCTCTCGCAGCTCATCGAGCTGCTCGTCTTCCTCTCACGGACTTACGCCGAGCACCGCGCGCTGTCGCCCACAGACCCCGGCGCGGCCGCCTTCGCGGGCAGCCTCCAATATCTCGACGAGAACTTTTACCGCCCCGTGAAGATAGAGGAGCTGGCCGACCTCGCCAACATGTCCTACCGCAGCTACACGGAGCAGTTCAAACGGCGCACGGGCAAGACCGTCACGCAGTACCTCGCCGAGCGCCGCGTCGAGTACGCGAAGCGGCTCATGCTTGAGACCGACGACATCCTCTTCGCCTCGGCCGAGGCGGGTTTCGGCGACCTGACGCACTTCTACCGCGTCTTCAAAAAGCTGGCGGGCGTCACGCCCAAGCAGTTCATCGCCGGCCGCAGAGATGCGCCGCCCGCAACCGAGGCCGCATGAACCCGCACGGCCCGGCTTTCTAACTCCTCATCACGATTTTGCCGTATCCGCCTATGCTGCCGGATGTGCAAAAAAGCCGATTCCGAATCGGCCAATCTTTCGTTTAGTCAAAGAAACTGCCGACATTTCTTCCCTTCTCCTTCACAAACACACTGCGGCTCTGCCGAATCCGCCAATCGATAATTCTCCGTATCGGCCAAGCCTTCTGAAGCTTCTCCGCGCACAATGGAGTCATCTTAAGTGTGCTCAAAAAGTACCCAAGAGAATTGATTAATTAACGGAGAATCTTCCCGGAAATGAAAGTGCTGAAAACTCTCAGGAACCTCAACAAGCAACTCGCGCTCGCCCTCGTCTTCACTCTGTTCTTGCAGAGCGTCGCGGCGGCGGCCACCCTCGTCAACGACACGTTCGCCGACGCGAACAGCCAGAACCAGGCACTCACGAACAACTCCGTCCGCCTCTTCAACGGGCGTGCGGGCACCGTCCGCACCGACGCGGCCGGCTCGGTCAATTTCAACATCGCGGCCGCCGGCGGCTCCGAAGGCTTCTGGGGCTTCTTCACCGACGGCGCGCCCGTCACGCTCGGCGTCGGCGACCGCCTGAAGGTCTCCGCGAAGTTCTCGGTGCAGAACATCAACACGACGAACCTCGGCGCGGACATGCGCTTCGGCGTCTTCGACTCGAAGCAGACGCGGACGACGGCGAACACCACGGGCGGCATCAACAGCCCGACCTTCGCCGACGACCCCGGCTACGCCACGCGCCTCTCGGGCACGACCGGCGGCACACCGCCCTTCACCGTCCACCGCCGCACGACGCCGCAGGCTACCGACCCGCTCGCCAACGTCACGAGCACCACGGTCGCCGAGTACACGTCGCTGACCGTTAACGGCGGCTCGGCGCGCGCCCCGCTCGCCAACGGCGTCCCCTACACCTTCGCCTTCCAGATCGAGCGCACCACCGCGACCGAGACGAAGCTGACGGTGACGATGACCGACGGCGGCTCTTTCAACCTTTCCACGACGGCCACCGAGACGAGCGCGAGCCCGGCGACGACCTTCGACTGGTTCGGCTTCCGCGTCCCCAACGGCTTCGCCTCGGACGTGACCTTCACGCAGTGGTCGGCCGACTACACGCCCGCCGCCCCCGTCATCACCGCGCAGCCGCAGCCCTCGAACCTGACGGTTCAGGTCGGAAGCAACGTCACGATGTCCGTCGCGGCCGAAGGCTCCGGGCTCTCCTACCAGTGGCACAAGAACGGCGTGCCCGTCGCGGGCAACGACACGGCCAACACGCCTAACTTTGTCATCACCAACGCGCAGCTCGCCGACACCGGCAGCTACACCGCGGTCGTCAGCAACTCGGGCGGCAGCACGACGAGCACGCCCGTCCAGTTGACCGTCAGCGAGGGCGAGGTGGCCCCGCCGCCGACCATCGACGCGCAGCCCGCGGACACGACCGTCGTCAACGGCTCGCCCGCGAGCCTGTCGGTCACAGCCTCTGGCGAAGGTCTCTTCTACCAGTGGTACAAGAACGGCGCGCTCATCCCCGGCGCGAACGCCTCGTCTCTCATCTTCAACGCGGCGCAGGTCGCGGACGCCGCTACGTACACGGTCGTCGTCAGCAACTCGGGCGGCAACGTCACCAGCGCCCCGGCGCGCCTGCTCGTCGTCTCCTCGATGACGGCCACTGCCTTCGGCCCGGCCGCGGGCGCGTCGAACGTCAACCCCGACGCGCAGCTCAAGGTCACGTTCGACCAGGCCCCGACCGTCGGCAACTCCGGCAAGGTTCGCGTCTACAACGCGGCCGACAACTCGCTCGTGGACACGGTTGACCTCGGCCTCGACACGAACACAGGCATCCACGCGCCCGGGCCGCAGTCGGCGCGCTCCATCGGCGGCTCCTCGTGGCAGTTCAACTACCACCCGGTCATCGTCGAGGGCAACACGGCGACCATCTACACGAAGGTCAAGCTCGCCTACGGCCAGACCTACTACGTGACGATGGAGCCGGGCGTCGTCACCGACGCCGCGGGCGCGCCCTTCGTCGGCGTCAGCGACACGACCGCGTGGCAGTTCTCGACCAGGGCCGAAGGGCCTGCGGCCGGCACGTCCACTCTGACCGTCTCGGCGGACGGCACGGGCGACTTCGACACGGTGCAGGGCGCGGTCGATTTCGTCCCGACGAACAACACGCAGCCCGTCACCATCAACGTCCGCAAGGGCAAGTACACCGAGATAGTCTACGTCCGCTCGAACAAGCGCTTCGTCACCGTCCGCGGCGAGGATCGCAACGAGAGCGTCATCCAGTACGCGAACAACGAGAACCTGAACACGGGTTCGAGCCCGCGCGCCGCGTTCGGCGTGGACGCGCCCGACTTCACGCTGGAGAACATCACCGTCCAGAACACGACGACGCGCTTCAACAGCGAGAACCGGACGCGCCAGTCGGAGGCGTTCCGCGGCAACAACGACCGCATCCTCCTCAACCGCGTCAACCTCAAGTCGTTCCAGGACACGCTGCTCCTCCAGAGCCAGACCAACCAGGGCGGCTTCGTCAACGAGAGCTACATCGAGGGCGACATCGACTTCCTCTGGGGCACGGGGGCCGTCTACTTCCGCAACACCGAAGTGAAGATGGTCAACTCGAACGCCTACTACACGCAGATTCGTAACGGCCAGGGGAAGAACGGCTACGTCTTCGTCAACTCGCGCTTCACGGCCGCGCCCGGCGTGACGGGTGCGTACCTGACGCGCATCGACCCCGACCAGTTCCCCTACTCGCAGGTCGTCCTCATCGACTCCGTCATGGGGCCGCACGTCCGCCCGGAGGCTTGGCGCCTGGACGACAACGCGAGGGACGGCTTCAGCGCCCCGCTCACGCAGCAGGGCTACCCGAACGTCCGCTTCTGGGAGTTCAACTCGCGCGACGAGAGCGGCAACCCGGTTGACGTGAGCCAGCGTCACCCCATCTCGCGGCAGATCACGCAGGAGGAGGCCGACTTCTGGCGCGACCCGGCCAACGTGCTCGGCGGCTGGACGCCGGAGCTGGGCACCTCGACCATCTCGCTCGCGGGTCTCAACCAGACCTACACGGGGCAGCCGGTCGCGGCCTCCGTCATCACCGAGCCCGCGAACCTCTCGGTGCAGGTGACCTACAACGGCTCGGCGGAAGCGCCGGTAGCAGTGGGCTCCTACGAGGTCGTCGCCAACATCACCGAGCCCGGCTACACGGGCACGGCGCCGGGCACGCTCGTCATCGAGAAGGCTCCGGCCGCCGTCACGGTCGAGAGCGCGACCTACACCGCCGACGGCGCGCCGAAGGCCGTGGCCGTGACGACCGACCCCGCCGGTCTCTCCGTCGAGGTCACGTACAACGGCTCGAACGCGGCTCCGACCCAGGCGGGCACCTACGCGGTCGTGGCGACGGTCGTGGACGCGAACTACCAGGGCACGGCCTCGGGCACGCTGACGATTGTCGAAGCGCCGAACACCGCGCCCGTGCTCACGCTCCCGTCCGACATCGTGGTCGAGGCGACGAGCGCCGCCGGCTCGGTCGTCAACTTCGACGCGACGGCGACTGACGCGGAGGACGGAACGCTCGGCGTCCTGCTGAGCAACCAGCCGGGCACCGTGTTCCCGCTCGGCACGACACAGGTGACGGCCACGGCGCAGGACTCGAAGGGTCTGACGGCCTCGGGCACGTTCAACGTCACGGTGCGCGACACGACGGCTCCGGTCATCCAGAGCCTGACGGCCTCGCCCGCGACCATCACACAGAACAACGGCAAGATGGTTCCCGTGACCGTCACGGCGAGCGCGGCCGACGCGGTTGACTCGACGCCCACGACGCGCATCGTCGGCGTCACCGGCAGCGAGAACGTGGCGGGCGACTGGCAGATCACCGGCGACCTGACGCTCCAGTTGCGCGCCAAGCGCAGCGGCAAGACGAGCCGGGTCTACACCGTCACGGTCGAGAGCCGCGACGACGCGGGCAACGTCTCGACGAAGACCGTCAACGTCACCGTCCGTTAAGGGCGTGACTGAACAAGGGGGCTCGGCGATTCGCTCTGGCGAGTCACCGACACCGGCGGGGGGCTCGATTCGGTCGGGCCCCCCGCCGACTTCATAACGTCGCCGCGGCGGCGGATTTATTCATAGCGTTAATGATCATGAGATTAAGTGAAGTAGTGGAACGAAAGCCGTGGGTCTTGACCCTCCTGCTGGCCTCGCTGACGGGGCTGACGGCGCTCTCCATCGACATGAGCCTGCCGGCGATGCCGCAGTTGCAGGAGACTTTTCAGGCGGGCGTCTCGTCCGTGCAGTTGACGCTGAGCATCTTCCTCGCCGGCTTCGCGCTGGGCCAGGTCGTCTGCGGGCCGCTCTCCGACCGCTGGGGGCGGCGGCCGGTGCTTCTGGCGGGGCTCGCGCTCTTCACGCTCGCGGGTCTGGTCTGCGCGGGTAGCACTTCGCTGGCGATGCTGGTCACAGCGCGCTTCGTGCAGGGCGTGGGCGCGAGCGTCGGCCCCGTCGTCGCACGCGCCATCGTGCGCGACCGCTTCGACGCGCGCCGCTCCGCCTCCGTGCTCTCGCAGATGACGCAGGTGATGATCGTCGCGCCGCTGCTGGCCCCGACGCTGGGCGGCTACCTGCTCGTCCACGTGGGTTGGCCGGCCATCTTCGTCGTGCTCGGCACGAGCGGCGCGCTGCTCTCGCTCGTCTGCTGGCGCTTCCTGCCCGAGACCGCGCGGGTGAAGGAGCCGGAAGAGGACGTTATTAAGCGGGCGGGCACGCGCGGCGGCCTGCGCGAAGTCCTGAAGCACCGCGCGAGCCTCCGGCACGCGCTCACGACCTGCTTCGCCTACGCGGGCATGTTCGCTTACGTCGGCTCGTCGCCGTTCGTGCTGATGGACGGCTTCGGCGTCGCGGAGGAGAACTTCGGCTACTTCTTCGCATTGACGGCCGCCGCGCTGCTGGTCTCGGCGACGGTGAACCGCGCGCTGCTCAAGCGGCACCAGCCGTCGCTGCTCATACTGCGCCGCGGCGTGTTCGTCATCTTCGCGGCGGGGGCGTCGCTGGCTCTCGCGTCGTGGTTCGGCGTCGGGGGGCTGGCGGGCGTGCTGGTGCCGATGATGACTTACATGTTCGGGCAGGGCCTGGTGATGCCGAACGCGACGGCCGCCGCGATGGCCCCGCACGGCGAGTCGGCCGGGCTCATCTCTTCGGTGATGGGCGCGTTGCAGACGGCCGGCGGCGCGCTCGCGGGCTACCTCGTCGGCGTCTTCTACGACCACACGCCGCTCTCGCTCGCCGTCACGGTCGCGGCCTTCGCCTCGCTGACGCTGCTCGCCTCCGGCCTCGCGTGGTCACGCGCCGGGTCGAACCAGCGGCAGCTCGACGCGCTCCACGTGACGTGCGAGGCTTAGAGCGTTTTTCGCGTGGGCTTACCGCCGACCGTTTAGAGGCGGGCTCCGCCCTCCGGCGCGTGATACGTCGCAGCGAGCGCCGGCGGGCCGCAGCCCGCCTCTAAACGGGGGTAAGCTGATTCGCGAGAGACTCTACCCGCTCAATCAACTATCGCCTGATAGACGAGGGCGCGCAGCTTGTCGTGGTCGTCCAGCCCGCGCGCGGGGATGAGCTGCGTGAAGTAGACGACGACCATCTGCTCCTTCGGGTCAACCCAGTAAACCGAGTGGTACGCGCCGCCCCAGCCGTACTCGCCGACCGAGCCCGGCTGCCCGCGCGCCCCCAGGTCCTTCACCACCGAGAAGCCGAGCCCGAACCCCTGCCCCTCGCGGAACGGCACGCCGTTCAGGTGATCCGTCGTCATCAGCTCCACGCTCTTACGACTCAGCAGGCGCTTCCCATCCAGCTCGCCGCCGTTCAGCAGCATCGAGAGGAACCGCGCGTAATCGTTCGCCGTCGAGACCAGCCCCGCGCCGCCCGAGAAACTCTTCCGCGGCCCCTTCAGGTAAGCGCCCTGCCCGACCATCCCGCCCGGCTCCGGCGCGCGCTCAAGTCCGCCCGACTCCTTCGCCGAGTAGACAGCCGCGAATCTATCCGCCTTCGACTCCGGCAGGTAGAAGTGCGTGTCCTTCATCCCGAGCGGCTCGAAAATGCGCGCGCGCAAAAACTCTTCGAGCGTCTGCCCGCTCACCTTCTCGACGAGCGCGCCGAGGATGTCCGTAGAGTAGCCGTAGACGTACTTCTCGCCCGGCTGCGCGTCGAACGGGAGCGCGGCCATGCGCGCGACGGTCGCGCCGACGGGCTCGTCGCGGTCGGCGAAGTACCACCCCGTGATCTTCGCCGCCTCCCAGCGGTCGCGCGCGACGCCCCCGCCGTAGCCGACCCCGGCCGTGTGCGTCAGCAGGTCGCGGATGGTGATGGGCCGCTTCGCCTTGACGACATCGTACCCGCCGCCCTGCTTCGGCACGGCCACGGTCGTCTCGCGGAACTCGGGGATGTACTTCCCGACCGGGTCCGTGATGACCAGCCGGCCCTCCTCCTGCAACATCATCACGCCCACGCTCACGAGCGCCTTCGTCTGCGACGCGATGCGGAAGATGGAGTCTTCGCGCATCGGCGCGTTCGACTCCCTGTCCCTCTGGCCGAAGGCTTCCGCGTACGCGACCTTCCCCCTCCGCGCCACGAGCACGACCCCGCCCGACAGCTTGCCGTCTCTGACGTAACCGTCCAGCGCCTCGCCCAGACGCTTCAGGCGCTCCGAAGAGAGTCCGACCGACTCGGGCCTTGCGCGCTGTAACGTCTGCGCGTACGCGGCAGGCTGAAGCGACAGCGCGACGAATAACACGGCGGCCGTCAACAAACCGTTCCGCCCGCGCGGAGACACACCCCGCCGTCTGTTCTTCTTCATCATCTTCGTCATTGGGAGTTTGTACTCCGGTCAGTCGCGACCCTGCGCCCCCGAAGCATCCGCCTCGAGAGATTTCAGCGCGCGCTCAAGCATCGTCCGGTGCGCGGGGTTCGTCGCGCGGCTGAGCTGATCCTCGAGGCGCGCCTTTGAAAGGCGGACGGACTCGTCGCGTGCCTTGCGGTCGCGCTCCTCCGGCGAGGTCAACTCCTTCCGCGCGCGGCGCGCCTCGGCCGCCTCCTGCTGCCGCTCCAAAGCCTGCTCCATGCTCTCGGCGAGCGCGTCGCCATCCCAGCCTGCCATAATTTCACCTCCTTAGCAGGCACACACTTTACCACCAATCATCATTTCGATGTCCTTTTAGAGCGACTTGCGCAGCACTTTACCATTCGTTTAGAGGCGGGCTATGCCCGCCGTCCTGAGCCACATCACAGGCCGGGCCGGCGGGCATAGCCCGCCTCTAAACGGCGGTAGTAAACCCTAAACAAATCGCTCTAGAGCGCCTCTCTCAATTCTTCTTAAGGACGAAGTCACCTTCGCGCGCGCCGGGCGCGAGCGTCCAGCCGTCTTTGAGTTCGAGCGTCCAGCCGTCGCCGCGGACGGTGCGCGCCGACGTGTCTGAGGGCGCGGGGACGGCGATGCCGCTGAACGTCTTATTAAGGAGCGCGCCGCCGCGCGTGACGTTGAGGACGCCCCACGCGTCCACGACGCGTATGTTCGGGTAGACCGTGCCGAGTCCTTCGAGTGGCACAAGGTTCCCCGGGTCGAACGACATCCGCATGTTGCGCAAGGGGACGAAGAGCACACGCCCTTCGACCAGACGCGCGCGGTAACTCTCAATCAGTCGTCTCCGCTCCTCCTCGCGCCTGCCCTCTGCCGCCATCAACTCAACGCCGCCGTACGCGCGCGCACGCGCATACGCTTCGCCTTCCCCGCCGCGCGGCGCGGCCAACCGCAGGCGCGTTCGGAGCAGCTCCGCGAGGTCGTCCGTCCTCTTCAGACGCCGCGTCCAGCCCGGCGCCGCTCCGTCGAGCAGCAGGCCGTAGGCGGGCCCCGAGGCGTAAGCGAACGAGCGCACGAAGCTCTCGCGCCGTGACTCTTCCGCGAGGTTGAAGTCGATGACGAGGCGCGCCGGGTCGGGACTGCTGCTCAGCCTGACGCCTGTGTATTCGGCCAGACCTTCGTGCATCTCCATCTCACGCTCTTCGGCGGCGGCGTGCGCGAAGAGCGAGCGGCGTCGCGCGCGGAACAGCAGCGCGTCCTCTATCGCGCGCCGCCGACTCTCCCCTTCAGACGAGAGCGCCGAAGCGAGCGCGCGCCACTCCAACTGCAACCACACGCGCCCCTCGCGCGTGTCGAGGTGTGCGTTGGCAGCGCCGGAAGCGGGGAAGCCGAGTTCCGCCTGCTGCCTGTGCCAGAGTTCGTGCATCAACAGACGGGCGCGGCCGTGTCTGTCCGCCGGGACGGCCGAAGAGATGACCATCATCCAGTTGACGCCCGCCCACTCGGCGGCCGTGTTGGCGATGTTGACGGTCGGAGGCAGCGTGCCGACGTAGACATCCCCCCGCGGCTTCAACAACCCTTCCCCGTCCGGCCCGCTCGCGTACACCTCGCGTGTCGAAGGGTCTGCGAACATCATCGGCCCGCACAGCGAGCGCCCCCAGAGCCTCCCGCCGTCGCGCGCGCACAGCGCCCGCGCCTCCGCGAAGTAACGCCCCGCCGTCGCCTCGTCCAACGCACGCCCCTGCGCCGTCGAAGCGAATGCGAAGAGGACAAAGACCGACGCCGCCGACAGGCCGCGCGCGAGCGTGAACAGATAACTCCGCATCCGCCTCTCCTTCTCGACCTCAACGGCTAACTGCGTCCGCTTTAGCAAGGTTGACTCTCAGTCTCAGCTCGTACCTTTTGCCCGGGGCTCCCCGGTAGGTCTGACTCAGGTCGTAGACCATCTCGGAACCGAGGCCTGACACGCCGGCCCAGTTGCGCGCGAGCGCCGCCCGCGCCGTGTCGCCCCCGAGCAGGTCGAAGCGCACCGCCGCGCGGCCGTCGCCCGGGCTCGGCTCGAAGCGTTCGACCGTCAGGTTGAGTGCGGCCGACGCGTCTGCGCCGTTCCCGCCCGCAGGCCGCAGAAGCATCTCGCCCGGTTCCTCTAACAGGTATTCCGCAGACCCGCGCGCGACCTCGCGGCCGTCTTCGAGCAGCGCCGCTTCGACGACGAAGTTGTGCGGGACTTTCGTCGCCTCGATTGAGATGGAGCCGCCCGGGCTCGGCTTGCTGATCGTTATCCGCGGGGCGTCCGTCTCGTCCGGCGGCAGACGCTCGGGCCTGATCTCGATGCTGAGACGCCCCGCGTCCCCCCCGCCGCCGAACGGCAGGAGCACGACCGCCTCGTCGAAGCCGAGGCTGAGCTTGTGGAGTTGCGCGTCCTCTTCGTAGAGCGGGAGGCCCGCTTCGGAGTGGCCGTAGAGGCGGCGCGTGTCGAGCTTCGCCCTCACGCTGAGGCCGCCGCCGGGCGCCGGGTCGGTCAGGAACCTCGCGCTCATCTTAAAGCGCCCGTCCTGCAAGTTGACGTTGAAGTCCGTGCCCGGCGGCCCTTCGACCGCGGCGTCCGAGATGACCCTGCGCCCGCCCCAGCCCTCCTCGACCGCAGTGATCTGGAAACGTATGCGCCCGCCCGTCGGCCTGCCCGGCTGGGCATCGGGCGGCGAGACTTCGGCCGCGGCCGTCGCCAGAAGCGACGCACACGCGAGCATTGTTGACGCGAGCAACCCTCTCATCTTCATCGGCCGACAACCTTCCGGCTTCATTGTCTTGAGCTTTCCAGACTCGCGCGCGGCACGACCTTGATGCTCGCGCGCTCGCCGCCGTAGTAACCCGAGAAGTAGGACTCGGCCGACGCTTCGCCCGGCTGAACCGTTCGTCTCGCGGGGACGCCGTCGCGCGCGAAGAGCAGCCACCCGGCGAGTGCGACGACGGCGAGCACAAGCACCGCGAAGAGCGGCGCGGGCATTACCACCCTCGCGCGCCAGACGGGCGTTCTGTCCCGATGACCTTCGTCAATCACCCGCCCGGCGCGGACGCTCTTACGCGAACGAATCGAGCGGAGCGTCTCCGCCTCCAACGCGGGCGGCGGCAGGTGACGGTTGACGACGCGTTTCAGCGAACTCCTCAGATGCCGGAGCCCCGCCTCGGCCTTCGCGCACGACGCGCAGCCCCTCAAGTGTTCGCTCGCCCCCGCCAACTCTTCGCCCGAAAGCTCTCCGTCAACGTACAGGTCGAGCCTCTCCCGAAACACCTTGCAATCCATCTCAACCCCTTTCGCTCACGCGCTCCGGCCGGAGCAGCCGCGCCAGCGTCCTGCGCCCTCGGCCCACGCGCGACATGACTGTGCCGACCGGACATCCCATCACCTCAGCGATCTCGCGGTACGAAAGCTCCGACACGTCCGCGAGCAGCACCGCCCAGCGGTAGACTTCGGGCAGTCGCCCGAGCGCCGCCTCCAACTCCCCCGACAGCTCCTCGTTAAGGAACTCCTCCTCCCAGTCGTAGGCGGGCTCGGCTAGGGGCTCAACCCCCGCGTCTTCAAACTCCGGCCGCCTGTGCTGGTCGGCCCAGACGTTGTGCAGGATGCGGAAGAGCCAGGCGCGGCAGTTCGTCCCGCGCTCGAAGGAGTCGAAGTAGCGCCACGCGCGCAGGTAGGTCTCCTGCGTCAGGTCGGGCGCGCGCTGCGCGTCCGACATCTGCCGGGCGAGCCGGTACACGTCGGCCAGGTGCGGGACGGCCTCCTCCTCGAACCGCCCCAGTCGCTCCGCTCGCTCGAAAGGCACCGCGCCGCTTCTCTCCCCTCACATATAAGAACTGCCGCGCGCCCCGATTTTATTCCCGGACGTGAGTATAGCGGTCAGAACCGCCCGCGGTAGCGGGTGGGCCTTTGTTATGCGGCGCATCCGGTAAATGAAGACCCACCCGCTACCGCGGGCGGTTCTGACCGCTATGGCGTCGCATCCGTATCAACTCCGCTGTAAACCCCACCGCCGACACGGCCCGCCACAAACGTGTGGCCGCACGCGCACGCGTGTCACTTCACCTTGAGGACGACGAGGGTGAGGTCGTCGTGCTGCGGCGTGCCGTCGCACCACTCGTCCAGGCGGCGGACGACGCGCTCGCAAATCTCTTCGGCGGTCAGGCCCGAAAGGGAGGCGACGCAGTCGCGCAGGCGGCGCTCGCCGAACTCTTCGCCGCGCGCGTCGAGGGCTTCGACGACGCCGTCGGTGTAGCCGACTAACACGTCGCCGGGTCGCAGCGGAACCGTGCCCTGCTCGAAACGAAGGCCCTCGAAGATGCCGAGCACGGGCCCGCCGAGGTCGAGCTTCTCGTCCGTCTCCCCGTCTCGGCGGACGAGGAGCGGCGGGTTGTGACCCGCGTTGATGTAGCCGAGCGAGCCCGTGCGGGCGTCGAACTGCGCGTAGAAGAAGGTGACGTAGCTGGCGGGGCCGGTGGACTGGCAGAGCAGGCGGTTCAAGGTCGAGACCAGCTCCGACAACTCGCGTTCGTGAGAAGCGCCGGGGCGGCCGTCGGCGATGCGTGCGTGTAGCGCGGCGTGAAGGGTTGAGACGAGCAGCGCGGCCGAGATGCCCTTGCCCGCCACGTCGGCCACGACCAGCCCGGTCTGCCCGCCGCCGAAGTCGAAGAAGTCGTAGTAGTCGCCGCCGATCTTGCGCGCGGGCTGGCAGTAGCCGGCCAGCTCGACCGAATCGGAGGCGGGCGGGCTTTCGGGGAAGAGTCGCCGCTGCACCTCGGCCGCCATCAGAAGCTCGCGCCGCAGCCGCTCCTCCTCGACCATCCTCTCCAAGAGCTTCGAGTTCTCGACGACGAGCGCCAACTGCCCCGCGACCGTGAGGAGCAGGAGCTTCTCGTCCGCCGTGTACGGGAGCCCGGCCGTGCGCGGGCCGAGCGCGAGGACGCCCGTCAGACGTTCGCGCGCGTTGACCTGCACGAGCAGGCGCGCGTCGAGCAGGCGCAGCACGGCCGCCTCGCGCGCGCGCGAAGCCCTCGCGGCGGGCGGCGACGCCTGCACCCAGAGGTCGAAGCTGCGCGGGTCAACCGCGAGCGGCGAGGCGAGGTGCCGCAGACGCCTGACGACGAAGTCGCCGCCGCCGAGCCGCAGCGTCTGTGTGAACGGCTCCTCCTTACGCACGCGGATGCCGTGCGCGGCGCGGCAGACGAAGTCGCCCGTCGCGTCGTCCCTGATGAAGAGCGTGACGCAGTCCACGCGGAACTCGCGCGCGATCTTGGCGGCGACCTGCTCGTAGAGCTGCACGACGCTCGTCGCCGCGCGCACGCCGCCGCTCAGGTCGAGGAGGAAGCGCCGGTCTTCACCCTCCTGCAATGATAATTGCAGGGGTGTCCGCCTTGAGACGCGCCGCAGCGCGACCGACTGCGCCGCCGCGTACAGCGCGGCCGCGACCGTCAGGGCGAAAAGGACGGCGGGGCTCGCGCGTGCGAAGGAGAGCGCGCCCGCGACGAAGAGTAAGGGAGGGACGATGAGGAGCAGCAGGTGCGGCCCCGTGCGCCCGCGGGTGGCGGCCCGGCCGCGCGGCCTGTGTGTGCGGCGGCCCCCCTTCGCGCCGAGCCGCCGGTTTCTGATGCGCGGGAAGACCCTCATGCCTTGAAGGGCAGCGTGACTAATCAGGTCAGAACCGCCCGCGGTAGCGGGTGGGCCTCTCAATGATGGCTTGCTGACTGATGAGAGGCACGCTGTTCTCAATCAAGCCGCATGTGTCACACCCACCCGCTACCGCGGGCGGTTCTGACCTTACTCATATCGGAGTGCGACCAGAGGGTCTACCTTCGTCGCGCGGCGCGCGGGGATGTAGCAGGCGACGAGCGCGACGACGGTCAGAAGCAGCGACACGGAGACGTAGGTCAGCGGGTCGGTCCCGCCGACTTCGTACAGGAACCTGGGAATCAACTGCGTCAGGCCGAAGGCCAAGAGCGCGCCGACGCCGACCCCGACGAGCGTCAGCGCGAGGCCCTGCCCGAGCACCAGCTTCAGGATGTTGCCGGGCTGCGCGCCGAGCGCCATGCGGATGCCGATCTCGCGCGTGTGCTGCGTGACGAGGTAGGACATCACGCTGTAGATGCCGACGACGGCGAGCAGCGTCGCCAGCCCCGCGAAGATCGTGAGCAGCGTCATGTTCAGCCGGAAGTTCACGGTGGAGCGGTTGATGACCTCCTCCATCGTCAGCACGTTGTAGACGGGCTGGTTCGGGTCTACGGCCTGCACCTCCCTGCGCACGGCGGCCGTCATCTCCGCCGGGTCGTCGGCCGCGCCGCGCACGACCAGCGTCATCCCGCCCGAGCCGACGGTGTAGGGGAAGTAAAGCTCGGGCCTCGAAGGCTGCGTCAGCCCCGACTGCTTCACGTCGCCGACGACGCCGACGATAGTCCACCATTCGCTGCCGCCCGACCACCGTATGCGTTTGCCGAGCGCGTCGCCGTCGGGGAAGAAGGTGCGGACGAGCTCGCGGCTGACGACGACTTTGACCGCCCCGCTGGTCTCGTCGCCGGGCTCGAACAGACGCCCGGCGAGCAGCGGTATCCCGAGCGCCTTGAAGTACCCGCTGCTGGCCCTGCGGTTCTCCGTCAGAGGCACGCGCCCCAGCGGCAGCGGCTCGCGCCCTTCGACCTGTATCTCGCCGTTGTTGCCGAACTGCTGGATGGGGAGCATGTTGATGATGCCCGCCGCCTCGACGCCCGGCAGCGCCGAGACGCGCTCCAACACCTCGCGGTAGAAGAGCGAAGACTTCTCCGGCGTGTCGTAGCGCGACGCCGGCAGCGAGACCCTCATCGTCAGCACGCCCTCCGGGCGCAAGCCCGTCTCGACCTGTTGCAGCCGCAGGAAGCTCTTGACGAGGAGGCCCGCGCCGACGAGCAGCACGAGCGCCGCGGCGACCTCGGCCACCGCGAGCCCGCTGCGCAGCCACGTCCCGCGCGCCGACGAGCCCGCGTTGCCGCTCTCCTTCAAAGTCTCCTGCACGTCGGCGCGCGAGACGTGGAACGCGGGCACGAGCCCGGCGACGACGCCCGTCAGAACCGAGAGCGCCCCCGTGAAGCCGAGCACGCGCCAGTCGAGCGCCACGTCACTCATCCGGGAGTGGTAGCCTGCGGCGAGCGACGTGAGCGCCTGCAAAGTCCAACGCGCCACGAGCAGCCCGGCCGCGCCGCCCAACAGCGCGAGCACCACGCTCTCCGTCAAAAACTGTCTCATCAAGCGCCAGCGCCCCGCCCCGAGCGCCGAGCGTATCGCCACCTCCTTGCGCCGCGCCGCCGCGCGCGCCAGCAGGAGGTTCGCCACGTTCGTACACGCGATGAGCAGCACGAAGCCGACCGCGCCCAAAAGCATCAGCAGCGCCGGGCGCACGCCCTGCACGGCCTCCTCCTCCACGCGCCGGAGCGCGACGTTGCGCCCCTCCTGCGGCCCCGGGTACTGCTGTTCGAGGACGCGCCCGATGGTGCTCATCTGCTCCTGCGCCTGCTCGAAGCTCACTCCCGGCTTGAGCCGCCCCATCACGATCAGCCAGTGGCTCCCGCGGCTCGCCAACTGCCGGTCGCTGAAGACGAGCGGCACCCACAGCTCGGCCGTCGCCATCGGGTACTGCACGGTCGGCGGCATCACGCCGACCACCTGATACTTCTCGCCGCCGAGCAGGATGTCCTGCCCGACGACGCCGGGGTCTGCGCCGTAGTTGCGCCGCCAGAGCCTGTCGCTCAGGACGACGACCCGGTCGCGCCCCATCTTGTCCTCTCCTTCGAGGAAGGCGCGGCCGTGCTGCGGCGTCACGCCGAGCACGTCGAAGAAGTTGGCCGTCACGGTCGCGCCGACGGCGCGCACCGGCTGCTGCTCCTCTTGCAGGTTGAAGTCGCCGAACTGGTACGCGGCCAGCCCCGTGAACGCGTCCGACTGCGCGCGCCAGTCGAGGTAGTTCGGCGTGGAGACACCGCCCGTCCCGCCCTGCGGCAGAGTCTCGTAGACCGAGACGAGCCGGTCGGCTTCGGGGTAAGGCAGCGCGCGGAGCAGCACCGCGTTGACGACCGAGAAGATGGCCGTATTGCCGCCGATGCCTAACGCGAGTGTCAGCACGGCGACGGCCGTGAAGCCGGGCTTGCGCCGCAGCATGCGCAGCGCGTACCGCAGGTCTTTGATGATCAGCTCAAGCATGTTGGCGCCTCCGCCTCTCTTCTCGGAATCGACCCCCGCGCGCGCGAGCAGGCCGTCGAAGGCCGAGCGCTCCGCGCGGCTCACCTCGCATTCGAGCAGCCGCCAGTCCTGGAACTGCGCGAGCGCGTCCCCTCGCGCCTCCTCTTCGGTGCGGCCGAGCGCGAGCGACTCCTCGTAGGCGTCCTCAAGGTGTTCGGCCAGCTCCTCGACGATCTCCGCCTCGCGCGGGCCTTCGAGGCCGAGCGGCGCGAGCCGCGCGCGGACGAGCCGCACCCACTGTGACTTCCCCTCGTCAGCCATCCGTCGGTTCGGGCGTGATGTGCGCCACGCGGTCGAGCGCGGCGAAGAACTCCTGCCAGGTGTTGCGCTGCGCGGCGAGGACCCTGCGCCCCTCGGCCGTCAACTTGTAGTAGCGCCGGCGGCGCTGGCCGGCCTTCTCGACCCACTGCCCCTTGATGTGGCCGCGCTTCTCAAGGCGGTAGAGCAGCGGGTAGAGCGACGCGACGTGGAACTGGAGCACGCCGTCCGAGCGCTCGCCGATGAGCTTGGCGATCTCGTAGCCGTGGCGCGGCCGGTCCTCGACGAGCGCCATGATGAGCATCTCGGTGCTCCCCTTCTTCAGCTCGCGTTGGAGGATACGTGTAATGTCCATATGTGGTTCCGCCATATATAGCGACGAAAGTCGTCCCTGTCAACGTTCATCCTGATGGGGTTCGTTTACGAGAAGGTATAAGCAGTCAGAGCGAAGCTGAGATTTCAAACCCTGTCACTTTCATCCAAACCGTTGGACATCTGCGCGCTCCTCGCGCTCCCACTCGGCGAAGGCCGCCGCCGCGTCGAACGAGGGGCGCGCGGGAGCCCAGCCGAGCGCGCGCGCACGCGACGCGTCGGCCACCTGGTCGAGGCACAGCGCGTCTGCGAAAGCGCCGAGCACTGAACGCGCTTCTTCTAAATCCCACGACTTCGTACGCCCGCCCGCCCCGGCGGCCGTGCTCGCCGACTCCGCGACTTCGCGCACTGCGAGAGGGTGTCCGTCGGCGGCGTGGAAGTATCCGGACGCGCGCCGTTCGACGACGAGGCGGAACAACTCGGCGGCGTCTTCGCGGTGGACGAGCGACCAGCGGTTACGGCCTCCGCCGACGTACGTGGCCGCGCCCTCCTCGACCGCGCCGCGGAACAGTTCGCTCACGCTCCCGCCCGCGCCGCCCCCGTAGACCATGCCCGGCCTTATGACGGCGCGGACGAGTGAGCCGTCGTCACTCTCTAAAACCCTTCGTTCTATCTGCGCGCGCGCGGCGGCGAAAGGCGGCGGCGTGGCCGCGTGCGCCTCGGCCGCGGGCCCGGCGCCCGTGTCGCCGAGGACGAAGAGCACGGAGGTGTAGACGAACGCGCGCAGGCGCGAGCTTCCGTCCCCGGCTTCGATGAAGGCTTCGACCGCAGCCGCGTCCACGGCCGCGCGGTCTGCGCCCTGCGCCTGCGCCAGATGGACTACGGCGTCGCAGTCCGCGGCCGGACGGATGAAGGAGGCAGGGTCTCGTATGTCGCCTAAGACCGGCTCAGCCCCGAGCCTCCGCAGACGCTCCGCACGCTCGTCCGTGCGTACGAGCCCGAGCACCTCGTGGCCCGCGGCGCTCAGACGGACCGTGACTGCGCTTCCCACGTACCCCGCGCCGCCCGTGATAAAAACTCTCATCCCCTGAAACCCGCTTTCGTTTTTGTTGACGTGCAGCTTACCTTACGACCTATCATCGCCGCATGAGAAAACTAACGGCTCTCGTCTTCGCCGCCCTGGCGTTCGCCGCCGCCGCCCACGCCAGGAGGCCCGAGTCGGCCGACGCGCAGATTCGCGCCGTGCTCAACTCGACGGCCGAAGGCTGGAACGAGGGCGACCTCGCGCGGTACCTCGCGGCCTACACGCCTTCGGCCACGGAGATGGGCCCGGACGGCCCGCGCGGCGGCGTCGAGGTCATCGAGCGGACGATGCGCAACGGCTTCTGGAAGACGGGGCGGCCCTTGCAGCAGTTACGCTACGAGCACGTGGTCGTGCGGATGCTCGGCAGGGAGAACGCGCTCGTGACGGGGCAGTACGTGCTCACGGGCGGCGGGCGGCCCGACCGGACGGGCTGGTTCACGACCGTCTGGACGCGCACGCGCCGTGGCTGGCGCATGATCCACGACCACTCCTGAAAATTGGCGCTTTCAAAAAGACCCTGACCTTCGGCAGCGTCCGTTGAGGTCTCGCTTGTGAACCACGTCGGACGCGCACTGCCCAGCGGTGTGCACATCTACGGGCAGTGCGTTCGTCGCGGGAGGCGACAAAACGTTGACCTACGCTAATCAAGCGGCGCACAATCGCTCCATCCCAAGCGCAGGAGGAGAACGATGAGCGTCAACTGGAACACGAATGCGGACGCCGCCCTCGACGAGGCCGCGGCGGCGAAGAAGCCGCTGCTGGTGGACTTCAGCGCCGCGCCCGCCTGAGGCGCCTGCACTCGGCTGGAGGCCGAGTCATACGCCGACGGGGAGGTCGCGTCCTTCATTAACGAGAACTTCGTGCCCGTCGAGGCCCACGTGAAGGAGCACCCCGCCTACTTCCACCGCTTCGGCGCGCTGTGGACGCCGACGGTGCTCGTCCTGGACTCCGACGGCAAGGAGAGGGCGCGCATCGAGGGCTACCTGCCGAAGGAGGAGTTCCGCGCGCACCTGGAGCTGGCGCTGGCGCGCGTCGCATTCGAGCACAAACGCTGGGCCGAGGCCGAGCGCGCCTACGCCGAGGTCGCCCGGCGCTACCCCGACTCGAAGGCCGCGGCCGAGGCGGTCTACTGGAGGGGCGTCAGCCGCTACAAGGCGACGAACGACCACACGGTGCTGTCAGAGATCACGGAAGCCCTCAACGCGAAGTACCCGGACAGCGTCTGGGCGCTGAAGGCTTCGGTCTGGTCACACTGAGGGCCGCGGCGCGAGCGCCCTCACGACGGAGGAGATGATGGCCCGGCGGTGTGAGCACTTCGGTCAGGTCGGGCAGGTGACGCCGGGCGCGAAGGGCTGCGAGGAGTGTCTGAAGACCGGCGGGAGGTGGGTGCACCTGCGCCTGTGTGAGACGTGCGGTCACGTCGGCTGCTGCGACAGCTCGCCGAACAGACACGCGACGAAGCACTTTCAGGCGACGAGCCACCCCGTCATCAAGTCCTTCGAGCCGGGCGAGGGGTGGGGCTACTGTTACGTTGACGACCTGTTCGTCGAGGCCCTCTAGGCGTCGGGCTCATTCCGGGACGAGGGCGACGCGGAAGCCCGCGAGCGCCCACTCCTCTTCCCCCTCGACCGCGCGGACGTAGGAGAAGTCGCCCGGGCCGTTCGAGCCGACGGCGTAGCACGAGGCGTTGCCCCGCTTGTCGCGGTAGAAGCCGAGTTCGAGCGTCTCCGTCTCAGACCACTCCGGGTGGAAGAGCGTGCCGACGAGGTTGAAGACCGCGGGCGGGCAGATGGTCGCGCGGTAGCCGTTCGGCATGAGGCCGCGCGCGCGCCAGTCTTCGTTGACGACGCGGACGAATTCGCGCAAGGAGAGGTAGTTGTGCGCGAAGCGCATGCCGTTGACCATCCCGGCGCGCCCAAGGTAGGGCGCGAAGGGGTCGGCCGCCGGGTCGTGGCCGTAGGCCGTCCCGTAGAACTGCTTGTTGCCGGGCAGGTAGCGCGGCTTGCGCGTCGTCTCGACGCCGACGACTCGCCCCTGGTGGCGCTCGTGCCCGCGAAAGATCTGCTCCCTGTAGCTCCCCCCGTGCTCACGGGGCCGCGTGAACTCGCGCGACGCCGCCGGGTAGAGCCGCGCCGCGTACGCTTCGTCCAGGGGCAGCGCCTCGGCCGAAGGGACGACGTGCCACTCGATCTGGAAGCGGCTTAGGCCGCCCGTCGCCTCCGGCGGCGCCTCGAACCCGCGCGCCTCCGGCGCGAGCAGCTCCGCGTCCCGCCCGAGCCCGAAGAAGTCCCGCAGCCTCTCGACCCGCTCTGCCTTCCAATCGGCCATACCGTCCCCCTTTGCCGTGACAACTCCGACACTCTAATACATCTCAAACACAAATTTCTCGTGACGAAGGGCTAAGAGACAACGCATAGATTAATCCGTTCATCCTCCAAGCCTGCGGACGACATAGCGGTCAGTACCCCCGCGGTAGCGGGTGGGCCTCTATTACCCGGGCGGGCCGTATGACAAAGGCCCACCCGCTACCGCGGGCGGTACTGACCTGTTTTGTCCCTGAAGTTGTAACCGGAGAGAGGGGCGCGCCGTCTTTCAAGAGACTGCAAAAGAGACAAGTGTAAGTATGACCTTCTGGACCTTAACCAACGCGCCCCGTGTCGCGGCCCTCGTCTGTTTGACCGCGGCGCTCGCGTTCGTCGGCGCGGCCTGCAGCCGCTCCGATTCGTCAGCCGCCGAGGCCAAAGCGGGAAAGAAAGGCGAGGCGCGCACGGCCGAGACGGCCGACGCCGCGCCGCCCGTCGCCGTCACCACCGCCCGCGCCGAGTCGCGCGAAGTCCCTTCTTACGTGCAGGCCACGGGGAGCCTCGTCGCCGAAGAGACCTCGGACATCGCTTCGCAGGCTTCTGGACAGGTCGTCTCGACTCCCGTCAACGTCGGCGCGTTCGTCCGCCAGGGCGACGTGGTCGCGCGCCTGAACGACCGCGACGCGCGCCTCCGCCTCCAACAGGCGCAGGCCGGCGTGAGCGAGGCGGTCGCGGCCGTGCGTCAGGCGGAGGCGCGTCTGGGCTTGCAGCCGGGCGGGAGCTTCCAGGCGAGCGCCATCCCCGAGGTGCGCGCCGCGGGCTCGAACCTCGAACAGGCGCAGGCGCAGCTCCGGCTCGCCGAGGCGAACGAGAGGCGCTACCGCTCGCTGGTCGAGACGGGCGACGTGGCGATGTCCACCTACGAGCAGTACCGCACGACGCGCGACACGGCGCGCGCGCAGGTCAACGCCGCGCGGCAGGCGCTCGAAGTCGCCGTCAACCAGGCGCGCCAGAGCAACCAGGCCGTGCAGAGCGCGCAGGCCGGCGTCGAGTCGGCGCGCGCGGCGGTCGCCATCGCGCAGAAGGCCGTGGCCGACGCCGTCATCCGCGCCCCGTACGCGGGCTACATCAGCAGCCGCCCCGTCGCCGTCGGCGAGTACGTCACGCCCGCCTCGGTCATCGCGACGGTGCTGCGGACGAACCCCATCAAATTACAGCTCCTCGTCCCCGAGGCGGACGCCCCGCACCTCACGCCCGGGATGCAGGTCTCGCTCGAAGTTGACGCCTTCAGGGATCGTAAGTTCGCGGGCAGCGTGTCGTCGGTCAACCCGGCGATCGACCCCGCGTCGCGCTCGGCCACGGTCGAGGCGCTCGTGCAGAACCCCGACAACGCCCTGCGCTCGGGTATGTTCGCCACCGCCCGCATCGCCCGCCGGGGCGGCAGCCGCGCCGTCTACGTCCCCCGCGCCGCGGTCTTGAACGACCAGAACACGCAGTCCTACCGCGTCTTCGTCATCCAGGGGGACACGGCCAAGCTACGCGTCGTCCAGATCGGCACCGAGGAGGGGGATGTGATTCAAATCCTCTCCGGCGTCGAAGCGGACGAGGTCGTAGCCACGGCCAACCTGCAACAGCTTTTCGAGGGCGCGCGCGTTCGCGTCGAACAGTAGGCAGATGGCAGTAGGCAGTACGCTCCACGTTATGGCGGCAGCAGTGTTAATTATGAGTTCTCGTCATCAAAGGCATTTACTGCCTACTGCCTTCTGCCTACTGCCTACTTCGGAGTTCTCATGCAAAAGCTAGCCGAGATTTGCGTCCGCCGCCCGGTCTTCGCCACGGTCATCGTCCTTATGCTGACGGTCATCGGCGGCTTCGCCTTCTTCACGCTCGGCGTGGACCGCTTTCCCAAGATCGACCTGCCGACCGTGACCGTCTCGACGACCCTTCAAGGCTCCGCGCCCGAGGAGATGGAGACCGAGGTGACGGACATCATCGAGGGGGCCGTCAACACCGTCCCCGGCATCGACGAGATGCGCTCGACCTCCTCGCAGGGGCGCTCGCAGGTCACCATCACCTTCAACCTTGAGAAGGACCCGGACATCGCCACGCAGGAGGTGCGCGACAAGGTCTCGACCGTCATCAACCGCCTGCCCGAGACGGCCGACGCGCCCGTCGTCACCAAGGCCGACCCCGACTCGCAGCCGGTCATCAACTACGCCATCAGCGCCCCGCGCTCGGCCATCGAGCTGACCGACTTCGTCCAGAACCAGATTCAGGAGCGCCTCGAATCGGTGGACGGCGTCGGGGAGGTGGTCGTCTGGGGCGGCCGACAGCGACAGATAAAGGTCTACATCAACCCCGAGCGCCTGCGCGCCTACAACCTCTCGACGACCGACGTGGTCAACGCACTGCGCGCGCAGAACCTTGAGCTGCCCGGCGGCAACCTGCAAGAGGGCGCGAAGGTCGTCTCGCTGCGCACGATGTCGCGCGTCGAGTCGGTCGAAGGCTTCAACGACATCGTCATCACGACCCGGAACAAGTACCCGGTCAAGGTGCGCGACATCGGGCGCGCCGAAGACACGGGCGCCGACCCCTCGTCGGCGGCCAGCCTGAACGGCACGCCCTCGGTCTCGCTCGGCGTGCGCAAGCAGTCGGGCGCGAACACCGTGGCCGTCATCAACAGCATCAAGCAGCGCATGGCCGAGATTCAGCCGCTGCTGCCTCCGGACGTGAAGATCGCCGTGACGCGCGACCAATCGGAGTTCATCGAGACCTCGCTGCATGCGATTGAAGAGCACCTGATCGTCGGCGGCCTGCTGGCCGCGGTCATCGTCTTCCTCTTCCTGTGGAACTTCCGCTCGACGCTCATCGCGGCGCTCGCCATCCCGACCTCGATCATCTCTGCCTTCGCCGTCATCGCCTGGCTCGGCTACTCGCTCAACCAGATGACGATGCTCTCGCTGACGCTGATGGTCGGCATCGTGATCGACGACGCCATCGTCGTCCTTGAGAACATCTACCGCTTCGTCGAGGAGAAGGGCATGCACCCCTTCCAGGCGGCCATCGAGGGCACGCGCGAGATCGGTCTGGCCGTCATGGCGACGACTCTCAGTTTGCTCGCCGTCTTCATCCCCGTCGGCTTCATGACGGGCATCGTCGGCCGCTTCATGTCCTCGTTCGGCCTGACCTCGGCGGCGGCCATCGCCGTCTCGCTCATCGTCTCGTTCACGCTGACGCCGATGCTGGCGGCGCGCTGGATCAAGCCGCGGAAGGAGGAGCTGACGCCCGAGGGGATGCCCCTGACGAACGTGGACGCGGCGGGCGCGGGCGGCGAGGCGAACGACCACCACGTGACGCCCGGCCGCGCGAACGCCGCCTCGGAGTTCGAGGAGGACGAGGCGCACGGCGCTCCCCAACACCACTCGTCGAAGGAGGGGCGCTTCTACCGGCCCATCGACCGCACCTACACGTGGATGCTCAAGTGGTCGATGGCGCACCGCTGGGCCATCGTGGTGCTCTGCGTCGTCGTGGTCGCGTCGATCGTCCCGCTCTACCGCTGGGTCGGCTACAACTTCCTGCCCGACGAGGACGAGTCGGCCTTCCAGGTCTCTTTGCGCATGCCGCAGGGGACGAGCCTGCCCGCGACGCAGTCTGTGCTCGAACGCATCGCGCGCGACATCCGCGAGCAGATTCCGGGCGTGAAGAACACGCTCTCGCTCGCGGGCTTCGGCCGCGGCGGCGGCCCGAACGGCGGCAACATCAACGTCAGCCTCGTGCCGGTCGAAGAGCGCGAGCAGTCGCAGGCCGAACTCATCAACCGCACGCGCCAGATGATTCAGAAGCGGAAGTACCCGAAGGATTTTCAGATCGGCGTCTCGGGCACCTCCTCCATCGGCGCGAGCATCGGCCTGGGGCGCGGCGGCTCCTCGGTCGGCTTCTACATCAGCGGCCCCGACATGGAGAAGCTCGAAGAGTATTCAGGGCGGCTGGTCGAGCGCATCAAGGAGGACGACAAGAACTTCCGCGACGCCGACCGCTCGCTCCAGCTCGGCAACCCGGAGGTGCGCGTCCACATCGACCGCCAGCGCGCGGGCGACCTGGGCGTCGAGGCCGGCGACGTTTCGCAGGCGCTCAACGTCCTCGCCGCCGGGCAGCGGGTGACGACCTTCGGCGAGAACTCCGAGCAGTACGACGTGGTCGTGCAGGCCGAGGAGAAGTATCGGCGCGCGCGTGAGAGCCTCAAGGAGTTCACGGTCGCGTCCGCCGCGGCCGGCGCGGTCAGCCTCGACCGCCTGGTCGAACTGGAGTCGGGGACGAGCCCCGCGTCCATCGACCGCCTCAACCGGCAGAGGCAGGTGACGGTCTCGGCGGGCGTCGCGCCGAACGCGTCGGAGTCGGAGGCGGTCGAGGCGATTCAGCGTTACGCGCAAGAGCTGAGGATGGAGCCGGGCTACCGGACGGGCGTGACCGGACAGTCGAGGGAGCTGGCGCGCGCCAACCAGTCGTTCATGCTCGCCTTCCTGCTCTCGTTCGTCTTCATGTACCTGATTCTCGCGGCGCAGTTCGAGTCGTTCATCCACCCTGTCACGATCCTTCTGACGCTGCCGCTCTCCGTGCCGTTCGCGCTGCTCTCGACGCTCATCGCGGGGCAGCGGCTCAACATCTTCTCGGCGCTCGGCATCCTCCTGCTCTTCGGCATCGTGAAGAAGAACGCCATCCTTCAGATCGACCACACGAACGAGCTGCGCGCGCACGGCATGGAGCGCTACAGCGCGATCATCCAGGCGAACCGCGACCGTCTGCGCCCGATCCTGATGACGACCATCGCGCTCGTCGCGGGCATGGTTCCGCTCATCCTCGGCTCGGGCGCGGGCGCGGCGACGAACCGCTCCATCGGCGTGCTGGTCGTCGGCGGCCAGTCGCTCTGCCTGCTACTGACGCTCCTGGCCGTGCCGGTCTTCTACTCGCTCTTCGAGGACGCGAAGGACTCGCCCGTCTGGGCGCGCGTCGGGGCGGGTTTCGGCAACTTAGGCGGCGGGCTGCGGCAGCGCGCGCGCGATGCCTACGCTTCGGTGACGAACGGACTCTCCTCTCGCAAGGCCAAGCCGACGACCGGAGCCCTCCGCCAACGTGACAACAAGGACAGGTATGCAGACCAGGCATCAGGGGATTGAAGTGATGCGCCGAGTGTTTGAGAGTTTGAGACCGCGTGCGGGCCTCGTCGCGTCGCTCGTCGCGGCGACGATGTTGGCCTCGCCCTGCGCCGCGCTCGCGCAGAACCGGACGCAGCAGACGCCGCCTTCGACGAAGCAGCAGCCCGCGCCGCCCGCGGGCACGAGGCCGACGCCGCAGCCGCCCAACTCTTCGTCCGCGCCCATCCGGCCGGAGAACGAGGCGCAGCAGAGCACGCAGCCGCAGACCGGCCCCGAGCAGGAGCGTCAGCAGACGACGCCCAACACACAGGGCCCGCGCCCGCCCTCGCCGCAGACGCCTGGACAGCAGCCGCCCGCTTCGACGACGCCTCAGACCTCGACGCCCGCCGGCACAACTCCGCCGCAGACGGGGACGAACCCCGGCGGCGCACAGACGACCAACCCTGCCGGCGTGCCCCAAGGGCCCGGGCAGAACGTCGGAACCTCCGGCGGGGTCGCGCCCGCCGAGCTCCCGACCGAGCCGCCGCCGGTCGCGCCGAACTTCGAGGCCCCCTCGCGCCCGCTCCCCTCGGCCGAGCGCGTGGGCGTGGACATGCTCGACCAGGCACCGCTCAGTCTGAACGACGCCATCGCGCTCGCGCTCCAGAACAACAACGACATCGACGCCTCGCGCATAGACGTGCAGGTCGCCGAGTACAACCTGACCGCCGCGCGCGGCGTCTACGACCCGGTCTTCTCTTCCGAGAGCTATTACGAGAGCCGCACCACGCCGACCAGCTCAACCATCGCGGGCGGGCTCAACGGCTCGGTGACGCAGAAGGACACGACCGGGGCCGTGCGCTTCGGCGGCCTCTCGCCGTGGGCGGGCGGCTCTTACCAGCTCGACTTCTCGACGACGCGACTTCAGACCAACAACCAGAACGTCACGCTCAACCCGCAGTACCCGGCGGCGCTCACGTTCACCTACACCCAGCCGCTCCTGCGCGGCCTGCGCTTCGACCAGAACCGGCGCGCTATTGAGATAGCGAAGAAGAACCTTTCACTCACCGACGCGCAGTTCCGCCAGCGCGCCATCGAGACCATCGCGCAGGTCGAGCAGGCTTACTGGGACTTGGTCTTCGCCCTAAGAAACTTGCAGGTGCAGATCGACGCCGTGAAGCAGGCGCGCACGCAGGTCGAGAGCAACCAGCGGCTCGTGCGCGAAGGCGTCATCGCCCCCATCGACATCGTCGCCGCCAGCACGCAGGTCACGACCTTCGAGCAGAACGTCTACACGGCGCAGGAGGCCGTCACGCGCGCCGAGAACACGCTCAAGACGCTGATCCTGCCCGACCGCAACGCGCCGCTCTGGGCGAAGCCCATTACGCCCGTCACGCCCGTCACGCTTGAGCCGCCGCGCGTGCCGCTCGAACAGGCGACGGCCGCCGCGCTCCGCAGCCGGCCCGAGCTTTCGCAGCTCCAGACCTCCGCCGAGATAAACCAGATCGACACGCGCTTCTTCCGCGACCAGACGCGCCCGCAGTTCGACCTGGTCGGCACCTACACCTCCGCCGGCCTCGCGGGCGCGCAGGTCAGCAACACCGGCTCGACGACGAGCACGAACGCCCTGCTGCGCAACCGCGTCAACGAGATTTCAGCCATCGTCGGGCTCGACCCGCTGCCGACCACGGGGGGCGGCGGCACCGTCCCCGAGAACCTCGTCGGCGGACTGCCGAAGTCACTCTCTAACCTCTTGCAGCAGGACTACCCGGCCTACCGCGTCGGCGTCCGTGTCGAGATACCCTTCCGCAACCGCACGGCCGAGGCCAACCTCGGGCGCTCGCTCGCCGAAGGCCGCCGCATCCAGAACGTGCGGGCGCAGCAGGAGCAGGTCATCGAGGCCGACGTGCGCAACGCCGTGCAGGCCCTGCGCTCGGCCGAGTCGCGTCTCGCCTCGGCCGCCGCGACGCGCCGTTCCGCGGAGCTTCAGTACGAGAGCGAGCAGCGGCAGTTCCGCGCGGGCACGACCACCATCTTCCTCGTCCTGCAACGCCAGAATGAGCTGCTCGCCGCGCGCGGCCGGGAACTGCAAGCGCAGACCGACCTCAACAAGGCCATCGCCGAGTTCCAGCGCGCCACCGGCAACACGCTCGAAGCCAACAACGTCGCCGTGCGCACCGACGGCCCCGCCCGCGAACTCGAACTCCGCCCCGCGCAGAGTTCGCCCGGGGGCCTGATGGGCTTCACGCAGAGATGAGAGATGACCTTGACAACCAGGTCAGAACCACCCGCGGTAGCGGGTGGGCCTTCATTACCCGAGCGCGCCCTATCTCAACGGCCCACCCGCTACCGCGGGTGGTTCTGACCTGTCTGCTCGTCGCGGCAGCTGCTTGTGGGTCGCGCGAGGGCGTCGAGTCGGCGGGCGTCGTCATCGTCAACGCCCCCGCGGCGGGCGAGGTCAGGCGCGTGCTGGTGAGCGAGGGCGTGCGGCTCAGGAAGGGCGACGCGGTCGCCGAGATTGTCGTCCGAACTCAAGCCCCCGCGGCCGCGCGCACGCCCGGCGAAGACCCCGTGGCCGCCGCGGGCCGGAACATCGCGGCGGCGCAGGCGGAGATTGACGCCGCGCGCTCCGAGGTCGTCCGCGCGGAGGTCGAGGTCTCGCGCCTCACGCCGCTCGTCGCCTCGGGTCAGGCTTCGCAGGGGGAGCTGGACGGCGCGCGCGCCACGTACGAGCGCGCGCAGCAGCGCCTCCAGCGCGCACAGTCCGCCGCGCAGGGCGCGCAGGCCGGACTCGTCGCCGCGCGTCAGCCGGGCCGGACTGCCGCCCCCGCCTCGACCCCGCCCGAACAGGTGGTCTACGCCACAGCCTCCTCCGACGGCACGGTGAGCGCCGTCAGCGTCCGCCCCGGCGCGCGCGTCACGGCGGGTCAGCCGCTCGCGACTCTGCGCGCCGAACAGTAACGATGAACCACGCGGCGACTGAAGTAGCCAACATCGGCCCGCGCGAGCGGCGCAAGCGGCGGCTGCTCGGCATCGTCTCGCTGACGGTCGCCGTCGGCGTCGCGTTCGTGCTGGTGGCGTTCGGCGCGCCGCGCTGGTCGCGGCTCGTCGTCTTCTTCCCGCTCTGGATGGCCGGGCTCGGGCTTCTGCAAGCGCGCGAGAAGACTTGAATCGCGTTGGCCGCACGCGGGGCGTGCAACATGGACGCGGGCGTAGAAACGGTCAGCGACAAAGCGCTGGCGGCGAGGCTGCGCGAGAAGGCGGCGGCCATCCACAAGCGTTCGCTCCTGGTGGCCGCCGCCATCACCGTCGTCGTCCTCGTCTTCCCTGAATCCCTCCCTTGAACGAACCGGAGCGGTTGCGCGTCTCTTTACTCACTTTACCTCCTGTTTAGAGGCGGGCTATGCCCGCCGGCCCAACTCCCATTGCAGGTCGGGCCGGCGGGCATAGCCCGCCTCTAACCGGGAGACGGTAATCTCACTGGTAAACTCAACCGGTAAACTCAAAGGCGTACCGCTCTCATCCGCGTCCTCAACTGAGCTGCTTGCGGAACCGCCACACGCTCGCGCCGACGATGACGAGCGTGAAGGCGGTGAGCGCGAGCAGGTTCGGGTAGAGCACGTCGAGGCCCACGCCCTTCAACAGCACGCCGCGCGCGATGGTCGAGAAGTGGCGCACCGGGTTCATGTAAGAGACCTGCTGCATCCAGACCGGCATCCCTTCGAGCGGCGTCGTCGCGCCCGACAGCATCGAGAGCGGCGGGTTGACGAAGAAGCCCATCAACTGCGTCTGCGTCTGCGACCGCGTGAAGGTCGCGATGAACGTCCCGATGCCGATGCCCGCGAGCACGCAGAGCATCCCCGCGAAATAGAGCAGCAGGAGGCTCCCGCGCACCGGCAGGTCGAAGACGACGCGCACCACCCCGACCGCGAGCAGGATGTCGCCCGAGAGCAGCAGCATGATCGGCGCGACCTTGGCCGAGATGATCTCGGTGCTGTTCGCGGGCGTCATCAACAACTGCTCGATGGTGCCGCTCTCCTTCTCGTTGACCATCGAGGCCGAGGCGACCAGCGACCCGATCATGACCATCAGAAGCCCGATCGTCCCCGTCACGATGAACCACGAAGTGCGCAGCCCCGGGTTGTAGAGCACGGCCACGCGCGGCTCCACCTTCGCCCCGCCCTTCGCGTCGGTCGTGCGCGCCGCGACGCCCTCGCGCCCGAGCCTCTCGTTGAGCGCCCCGACGACGCGCATCGCGTATCCGGCGGCTATCCCGGCGCGGTTCGAGTCCACGCCGTCGGCCAGTATCTGCACCTCGGCCGTCTGCCCGCGCGCTCGCAGCCGCGCGAAGTCCTGCGGCACGACTACACCGGCGTCCAGCTTGCCCTCGCTCAGAGACCGCCCGAGTTCTTCGGTCGAAGGGTAGGTCTCGGCGATCTGGAACGAGCCGCTCTCGACGAAGGCCGACAGAAGCTCGCGGCTCTCGGCCGTGCGGCTGTAGTCCACGACGCCGAGCTTGACGTTCTTGACTTCGGAGTTCATCGCGAAGCCGAGCAGCACGAGGTTGACCGTCGGCGGCATGATGAGCATCATGACCAGCTTGCGGTTGCGCTTGATTTGCCGCATCTCCTTCACGAAGAGCGGCCAGAAGCGGTTGTCCGTCAGGAACCTCAGGAACCTCATCTCAAGCCTCCACCTGCATGCGGCGCATCCGCGCCCACGCCGACACGAAGTAGACCGTGCTCAAAATCCCGAGCGCCACGGGGACGTACCACACCGCGGGCCAGCCGCCGCCGCGCACGAAGGCGTCGCGCGCGACCTCGATGTAGTAGCGCGCCGGAATCAGGTACGACACCCAGCGCACGTAGACGGGGATGTTCTGGACGGGGAAGATGAAACCCGACAGCAGGTACGAGAGCAGGAAGCACGTGTTCTGTATCGCCTGGATGGCCGCCGCGCGGTCGGGGATGCGCGCGCCGATCATCGCGCCGAAGGCGACGCTACAGAAGAGGAACAGGAACGAGCTGACGAGGAACGGCGTCGGGTCGCCCTTGAACCACAGCCCGAACATCAGCAGCGCGAGCACGAGCGTCAGCGCCCACTCCGCCGCCGCGATGATGATGAACGCGATGATCTTGCCCAGGAGGTACTCGTGCGCCGAGATGCTCGACACGTAGACTTGCAGGATCGTCTTCTGCTCGCCCTCGCGCGAGACGGCCAGCGCGGCGAGGAGCGGGGGGAAGAGCGCGAGCCCGACGGCGAAGGTGCCGGGGCCGATGAACTGGTCTTCGTCGTTGCCGGGGTTGAACCAGAAGCGCGTGCGCGCGACGACCGCGGGCCTCGCGGACTCGGGGCCGTGCTGCCGGTTAAAAGCCTGCGTGACGGTGTTCGCGTGGTTGCGCATGTTGGTGGCGGTGTTGGCGTCCGCGCCGTCCAGAAGCCACTGCACCTCCGCGCCCACGTCGCGCCGCAGGTCGCGCTCGAAGCCCTCGGGGATGACGACGGCCGCGTGCGCGTCGCCCCGGTCGAGGGCGCGCTCGGGCTGCTCCTGAACCGCCAACGGCACGACCTGGAAGGTGAGCGAGTTGCGCAGGACTTCCGAGTACTGGCGCGAGAGCGGCGTCTGATCCATGTCCTGCACGACGACCCGCAGGTCTTTGACCGACAGCGAGACGGCCGACCCGATGAGCCACATCTGCACCAGGGGGAGCACCAAAGCCAGCGCCAGCGTCAGGCGGTCGCGGAACGTCTGCGTCAACTCCTTGCGCGTCTGTGCGATGATTCGTTTCATTTCGCGCCCCTGTTCTTCGCCTTCTCAACTACGGCAATGAAAACGTCCTCCAACGAGTAAGTCTCCTCGTGCGCCTTGAGCACCCGGATGCCCGCGCCGCCCAACCGTTCGGTGATGTTGCGGACGCCGGTGTCGGCCGACTCGTCAACGATGACGTGGAGGCGGTCGCCGAAGAGCGAGACACGCCAGCGCTCCATCGTCTCTTTGAGCAGGTCGGCGGCGGCCTGCGGGCGGTCGGTGACCATCTCCAGAAGGTGCCCGCCCTGCTCGGCCTTGATGCCGGTCGGCGTCCCCTGCGCGACCAGCTCGCCCGCGACCATGAAGCCGAGGCGGTTGCACTGCTCGGCCTCTTCGAGGTAGTGCGTCGTCACCAGCACGGCCACGCCGCGGTCTGCGAACGAGTTGATCATCTTCCAGAAGGCGCGGCGCGCGAGCGGGTCAACGCCCGAGGTCGGCTCGTCCAGGAACAGGACCGAGGGCTCGTGCATGACGGCCGCGCCGAAGGCGACGCGCTGCTTCCAGCCGCCGGGCAAGCTGGCCGTCAGCATGTGCCCCTTGCCTTCGAGGCCGGAGACCGCGAGCACCCAGCGCTTCTTCTCCTCGCGCTCCCCGCGCGGGACGCGGTAGACGCCCGCGAAGAAGTCGAGGTTCTCCTCAATCGTCAAATCGTCGTAGAGCGAGAACTTCTGCGACATGTAGCCGAGCCGCTGGCGCACGAAGCTCGAACGCAGAGAGCCGCGCTCGCCCGCCAGCTCCATCTCGCCGCTCGTCGGCGCGAGCAGGCCGCACAGAATCTTGATGGTCGTCGTCTTGCCCGCGCCGTTCGCGCCGAGCAGCCCGTAAATCTCGCCGTACTTCACCTCGACGTTCACGTCCTTGACGGCGTGGAACGAGCCGAAGCATTTGTGCAGCGAGCGCGCGCCGATGGCGACGGCCCCCTCGGGGCGCTCGCGGAACTTGCGGCGGCGCGGGAAGGCCGGCGTCGCCGTCGAGCCCCCGTGCGCGCGGAGGATGCTGACGAACGCGTTCTCCAAAGTCGGCGACGTGTGGCGCACGCCGCGCGTCTCAAGCCCCGCCGACCGCAGCGCCGAGCGCGTCAGCACTTCGCCGGCCGCGGGGTCTTTGACCATCAGGTCGAGGCGGTCGCCGAAGCGCTGCACGTCGTCGATGCCTTCCACTTCGTTAAGAACATCTTCCGCCCGGCCGAGGTCGGAGGCGTGCACTTCGAGACGTTCGAGTCCGATGCCGCGACGAATCTCGGCGGGCGTGCCCGTCTGGTGTATCCGCCCGTCGAACATGAGCGCGACGCGCGTGCAGCGCTCGGCCTCGTCGAGGTAGGGCGTGGCGACGACGACGGTCATCCCCTGCCCGGAGAGGTGGACGAGCGTGTCCCAGAACTCGCGGCGCGAGACGGGGTCAACGCCGGTCGTCGGCTCGTCGAGCAGCAGAATCTTCGGCTCGGCGATGAGCGCGCAGGCGAGCGCGAGCTTCTGCTTCATGCCGCCGCTCAGGCTCCCCGCGAGGCGGTCTGTGAAGCGCGCCATGTCGAACATGCGGAGGTAGTGCAGCCCGCGCTCTTCGATCTCCGCGCGGCGGAGCCTGCGCAGCTCGCCGATGTAGTGCAGGTTCTCCAGGACGGTCATGTCCTGATACAAGCTGAACGTCTGCGTCAGGTAGCCGACGAAGGGGCGCGCCTCGCGCGCGCTCACGCCGTACATCTCGGCGACGCCCGCGGTCTGCGCCATCACGCCGCCGAGTATCTGGAAGACGGAGGTCTTGCCCGCGCCGTCCGGCCCGATGAGGCCGAAGATTTCGCCCGCCTTAATCTCAAGGCTGACGCCCTTCACCGCTTCGAGCGCGCCGTAGGACTTGCGCAACTCGCGCACGTCGATGGCGACCCGCGGCTCTTCAAACGCGAGCGTCTCCAGGTCGAATGCCTCGACTTCGTTCAGCTCTTCCAACGCGCCTGTCATCGTTTCGCTCCTCATTGGAAATCAGGTCAGAACCGCCCGCGGTAGCGGGTGGGCCGTCATTAACCGGACGTGCCGTGTAGTCACGGCCCACCCGCTACCGCGGGCGGTTCTGACCGCTATCTCATTCGACGAAGACCTTGCCGTCGGCGGGCATGCCCGGCTTGGCGTAGCCGACCGCGCCGCGGAGCGCGAGTTTGACGCCGACCACCTGCTTGACGCGGTCGTCGCGGAAGTATGTGTTCTCGGGCGTGAACGACGCCTCCGGGTCGATGCGCGAGACGACGGCCTCGATGGGCTTTTCGGGCGCGGAGTCGAGGAAGACCTCGGCCTTCTGTCCCGCGCGCACGCGGCCGATCTCGCCCTCGGGGACGAAGCCGCGCAGGTAGACCGTCGAGAGGTTGACGAGCGTCAGGACGGGCGTCCCCGGCGACACCACCTCGCCCGGCTCGGCCGAGCGCGTAGCCACCGTGCCGTCAATCGGCGCGACGATCTGCAAGTCCTGGCGGTTGGCCTGCGCCTCGCTCAACTGCGCCTGAGCGCGGCTCATCTCGGCCTGCGCGGCGGCGATGTCCGACTGCGCCTGTGCGATCTGCTGGCGGATGCGCGCGCCCTCCGTGCCGCGGATGGCGGGGTTGGCGAGCGTCGCCTTGGCCGAAGTCAGGGCCGCGCGCGCCACGTCCACCTGCTTGCGCGCGGCGTTGACGGCGGCGGCCTGCGCCTCGGCGGCCGTCCGCGCGTGGCTGCCCTTCTGCTCGGGGATGTCGCCGCTCGCGGCGAGCGCCGTGTAGCGCTCCTCGTCGGCGCGCGCCTTCCTGTATTCGGACTCGGCCTGCGCGAGCTGCGCCTCGGCCTGCGCGACCTGGGCCTCGGCCTGCCTGACCTTGCCCTCGGCGTCGAGCTGCGCCTGGTCTTTACCCAAACGGCTCTGCTCAAGCTCCGCTTCGAGCACCGAAATCTGCTGCTGACTCCAGCGCACGCGCGCCTCCGCCTGGCGGACGGCGCTCGTCGCCTGCTCCTCTTTAGCGCGCAACTGCTCGTCGTCGAGTGTGGCGATGACCTGGCCGGCCTTCACCTCGTCGCCCTCGCGCACGGTTATCTCGCGGATGCGGCCCGAGGTCTTGGAGGCGACCACCGCGTCGTCCCCCTCGATGCGCCCGCTGACCTGGATGACGTTCGGCGGGACGGCCGGGCCGCTGAAGTAGTAGCGATAGGCCACGAACCCCGCCGCCGCGAGAACGATGATGAGTGCCGCGGCGCGGGCGACGCGAACCGCCTTCTTCAACTTCGCGCGGTCTTGTGCGCCCGCGCCCGCCGTGTTCGTTCCGTTGATAGTTGCCGTAGACATATTCACTCCTTCTCGAAGCTGGTGGATTCAGCGTCCGCCGGTTCAGCCGCCGACGTGTTGTGCGTCTGCTCGAACCTGCGCGCAGGGTCTGCGGGTCGCAGCGTCACGTGGTGCGCGGGTAGCGTGCTCCCCGTCGCGCGGCGGAAGTCTGCGACCGACTTGTTGAGGTCGGTCTGCGCCTGTAGCTCGCGGCCGCGCGCGTTGATTAAGTCGATCTGCCGCTGCGAGACCATGTAGGCCGTGGACATGCCCGACTGGAACTTGCGCCGCTCGCTCTCGTACTGCTGCTCGGCCGTCGAGCGCGCGGCGGCCGCGGCGGCGAGCCGCGCCTCCGAGGAGCGCAGCGCCTGAAGCGAGTCGCGCACCTCGGCTTCGATATCCTGCTCGGTCTTGGCGCGCTGGTTGGCGACGCGGCGGCCTTCCGTCAGGGAGCGCGCGTAGTTCGCCTTCGCCGTGCGGTTGCCCCAGGGGAGCGAGACGCGCACGCCCACCTTCACCGTCGGGTTGTTCTGCGCGAAGAGGTTCTGAAGCGACTGGCCGTAGCCGCCGACGATGTCGCCGTTCGTCGCGAAGGTCGTCGTCGGGAGCGGCGACAGGCCCGAGAGCGACGAGAGTTCGTTCACGCGGTTCTGCAAAGAGACGAGGCCAGAGACCAGCGGGTTCTCTTCGTCTCGGAGGCTCCCAGCCAGCGCGTTGCTGCTGTACGTGGCGGTCAGGTCAACCTGCGGCCGCGTCTGGTCGCGGTAGAAGCGCTGGTCGATCCTGTTAATCTCCGCGCTCGTCTCAAGCTCCGCCAGCTCCAGACGGTTGCTGAGCGCCGAGCGGACGGCGTCTTCGAGTGCGACGCGCGGCGCTTCGAGGCTGACCGGCGTCACCGGCAGCAGCGCCTTCGACCAGACCGCGGCGCGGCGGTCGGGGGCGAGCATCTTCTTCAGGCCGTTCTCGGCGCGCGAGACGCCCTCCTGCGCCGCGTAGACGCCCTGCTCGAAGTTCTTGACCTGCGTCTCCGATTCCAGAAGGTCAACCGGGGCGACGACGCCCTTCTCCACCTGGCGGCGATCGGACTCGGCCTGCGCGCGCGCCTGCCGCACGGCGTCGATCTGGATTTGCAGGTTGCGGAGCGCGTAGGCCAGCTCCCAGTAAGCCTGCTCGACGTTCGTGATGACCTCGGTCGCGCGGCGGCGGAACTGCGCGTCGGTCAGGCTGAGGTTCTTCTTCGCTATCTCGACCCGACGCCTGTTCTCGTCCGTCTTGCGGCCGCGCAGCAAAGGCTGCGTGTAGCTGAAGGAGAAGCCGTGCGAGAAGTACGGGTTCACGTCGTTGAAGACGTTGTTCGACGAGAGCCGGCGGGACGTGAACTCGAATTTGTAGGAGCCGCCCGCGCGCTTCGACAATCCCTCAAAGCCGAACGCGCTCGACACGTCGGTCGTCTTGAGCGCCCCGCCGAGCCCGCCCGCGAGGAACGAGGCCACCGGGGTCTCGCTGCGCTCGAAGTATGTCTCGGAGTTGACGCGCAGGTCGTACGCGCCGCGCGCCGCCGTCAGGTCGTGTTCGGCGGCCGTCACGTCGATGCGCGTGGCCTCGATGTCGTTGTTGTTTTCGAGCGCGAGGCGGACGGCTTCGTCGAGCGTGAGCGCGAAAGGCTCGCCCGCGTCCACGCCGACCCTTTCCACCGAGGGCAGCTCACGCCTGGGCGCTTCGTAGTTCGGCGCGACCGCGGGCGGGTCTGCGGGCAGAGGGTTCGCCCGCGTGCCCGTGGTCTGCGCGTGCGCGGCTGCCGCCGGCCAGACGCAGGCGGCAACGACGAAGGCGGCGGCGCGCGCGGTCTTGAAAGTGTCGTTCAACCAACGTTGCATGTTTCACCTGTTCCCTTCTTTCCGTTCTCCGTCCCGTTTACTGGTTCGCGCGTTCCGCGATCTCGATGACCTGAAGTATGTAAAGGTGGAGCCCTTCGATGCTGACCTCGTGCTCCCGCCGCAGGCGCGCGATCACCGCGGCCCCCGCCTGGTCGAGGTAGCTGATGTCGGTCAGGTCAACCATGACGCTCGCCCCGGTCTGGGCCTTCAGGTCTGTGCAGACCTGCTCCAAAAGTTCCGCGTCCTCGCGTCCGAGCGTGCCCTCCACGCGGAGCAGAGCCCGCCCGCCCGCGACGCGACCTTCGAGTTGTGTTATGCGTGTCGTCATCTTTATTCCTGCTCTCCTTCGCCCCCTTGACGGGAATCCCGAAGGGCAAGCGCGGGGCCACGACCGTTAAGGGCGGCCGAGACGACGGTTAAAGTGTTGAAGGTCTTAAGGAAGAGTGGCGTGAGCGTGTGCCTGGCTCGGCGGCGGCGCGGGCGCCGATACGAAGACTCGGATGCCGTATCCCGCATCGGATGCGGGATGCCGCATTGAAGAATTGAGGGTGAGACTACATCAGGCCGAGCTTTTTCATGCGGCCGCGGAGGGTGGAGATGGGCATGCCGAGGATTTCGGCCGCGCCGCCGCGGCCGCCGACCACGCCCTTCGTGTGGCGCAGCACCTCTTCGATGTGCGCGCGCTCGGCGTCGGCGAGCGAGAGGAGGGCGGTCGGCGCGGCGGGGGCGCGCGGGCCTTCGCCGTCCGAGGAGGCGGGGGCTTCCAGCTCGGAGAGCGGGGCCTGCAACTCGTGCCCGCGCGTGAGGATGACCGCGCGCTCGATGAAGTTCTCCAGCTCGCGGACGTTGCCCGGCCAGTCGTAGCGGCAGAGCGCCTCGACCGTCTCGGAAGGGATGGCGTCGATGCGCTTGTTCATGCGGCGCGAGTGCTTCTGCGCGAAGTAGCCCGCGAGCAGGGGGATGTCGCCGCCCCGCTCGCGCAGCGGCGGGAGGTAGATGGGGAAGACGTTGAGGCGGTAGAAGAGGTCGCTGCGGAACTTCTTCTCGGCGACCATCTCGCGCAGGTTGCAGTTGGTGGCGGCGATGAGGCGCACGTCAACCTTCAGCGTCTTCGTCCCGCCCAGCCGCTCGAACTCATGCTCTTGCAGCACGCGCAAAAGCTTCGGCTGAAGCTCCAAAGGAATCTCGCCGACCTCGTCGAGGAAGAGCGTGCCCTTGTTCGCCAGCTCGAAGCGCCCGGCGCGCTGCGTGATGGCCCCGGTGAAGGCCCCCTTCTCGTGGCCGAAGAACTCGCTCTCAAGCAGCCCCGTCGGGATGGCCGCGCAGTTGACCTTGACCATCGTGCGCTCGCGCCGCGACGAGAGGTCGTGGATGGCGCGCGCGATCAACTCCTTGCCCGTCCCCGTCTCGCCGCAGATGAGCACCACCGAGTCGGTCGGCGCGACCGTCTGCAACTGCTCCAACACGTTCCTGAGCGCGCGGCTCTGGCCGACGATCTCGCCGAAGTTGTACTCGGCCTTAATCTCCTCTTCGAGGTAGCGCTTCTCGCTCGCCAGCTTGTTCTTCAGCCCCTCGATCTCGCGGTACTGCAAGGCGTTCTCGACGGCGATGGCGATCTGGTTGGCGATGTGGCCGAGCAGCTCCTGGTCGTCTTCCGAGAACGCGCTTTCGCGGAAACTGCCCACGCCCAGGAAGCCGAGCTTCCGCTCGTGCGCGATGAGCGGGATGACGCCGCCCGACCTGATGCCCCCTTCAATCAGACGCCTGTCGAACTCGTGCATCGGCATCTCCGGGGCGGGGCTGTTCAGGAAGAAGGGCTTGCCGGTGAGAAAGGCCACCCCCCCGGCCGTGCCTTCGAGCGGAATCGGCGTCCCCTCCTCTATCGGGGGGAGGCCGGCCGGCAGGTCGAAGTAGTAAGAGCGGAACTGGTTCGTCTCGGGGTCGAAAATCGAGATGCCCGTCACGTCGGGCTGTAACAGCTCGCGCAGCGAGGCCGAGACGACGCGCACCAGCTCCCGCAGGTCGAGGTGCGAGACGACCGCGTTGTTGATTTCGAGCATCAGGCGCTCGCGCTCCAGCTTCCGCCGCACCTCCTGCTCGGCCGCCCGCGCGCTCTCGAAGTTCAAAGCGTTCTCGACCGCGATGGCGATCTGCGCCGTAATCTGGTTGAAGAGTTCGAGGTCGTCTTCGGTGTAGCGCCCCTCCTCGGTGCTGCTCACGCCCGCGATGCCGAGCTTGCGGCCGTGCGAAACGAGCGGCGCGAGGCAGGCGGACTTCGGGCTGCCCTCGCTCGGGTTCTGCGAGTAGCGGTCGGCCGGGTAGGCGGCCGGGTCGGGCCGCTTGATGAGCATCGGCCTGCCGGTGGTGAAGACTTCGCCGGCCGGCGTCCCTTCGAGCGGGATGGTGTCGCCCTCGCGGAACACGTCGAGCTTGCCGTAGTTGACGTTGCTGTACTCGCGCAGGTGGTTCTGCTCCGGCTCGTAGAGCGCGATGCCGGCCGCGTCGTGCGGCAGGCGGTCGCTCAGGGCGGCCGAGACGTTCCTGACCAGCTCCTTCAGGTCGAGGTGCGAGACGACCGCGTTGTTCATTTCGAGGAGCAGCCGCGAGCGCTCGCTCTCCCTCCGCGCGCGCTCGAAGTTGAGCGAGTTCTCGACGCCGATGGCGACCTGCCCGGCGATGCGCTCCAGCAGCCCCACGTCCTCCGGGGTCATCGCGTCCAACTGCCGGCTGCCCAGCGTGAGGACGCCCACGATGCGGCCGTGCGAGACGAGCGGCACGCAGCAGAAGGACTGGAGGCCCTGCTGCTCGAAGAAGCGGCGCGCCATCGGGGCGTGCGTCTCCCCGGCGTCGATGGGGCTGCGGTAGACGGCGCGGCGTGTGGCGAAGGCCAGCCCCGTGAGCGTGCCTTCGACGGGGACGGGCTCGCCCTCGTAGATGTCCGTGTCGGGGCGCGCGCGGTCGAAGGAGTGGACGTGGAGGCTGTCGCTCTCCTCGTCGTAGAGCGCGAGCGCGGCGAAGTCGTGGCGGAAGTAGGCGTGCAGGCAGCCGGAGGTCGCGCGCAGGAGGTCGCGGATGTTGAGGTGCGTGGCGATGGCGTTGTTGACTTCGAGGAGCGTGCGGACGCGGGCGCTCTCCTTCGTCGCGCGCTCGAAGTTGATGACGTTCTCGACGGCGATGGCGACGGGGTCTGCGATCTGCCGGAGCAGCTCGGCGTCCTCTTCGGTGAAGGCGGCTTCGCGGAGGCTGGCGACGTTGATGGTTCCCAGCACGCGTTCGTGCGAGATGAGCGGGACGGAGCAGCCGCTGCGCAGCCCCGCCTCGTAGGCCATGCGCGTCTGCGGCGAGTCGAACTCGTTCAAGTCCACGTGCCGGCGCAGCACGGTCCGGCGAGTCCTGATGGCGAGGCCCGGCGGCGTCCCGTCCATCGGCAGCTCAGTCCCGACCCCGAGCACGCCGCCCGGCGTCGGCGCGTCGAGCGCGTGGACGCGCAACTGCCCCGTCTCCTCGTCATAGAGCACGATGCTCGCGAAGTCGTGTTTGAAGAACTGCTTGAGGCAGGCCGAGACGGACAGCAGTAGGTCGGGCAGGCTGAGGTTCGAGACCACGGCCCTCGTCACTTCGAGGATGACCCGCGCGCGTTCCGCCTCGCCCACGCTCCGCCGCGCGCTCGGCGTCTCGGGCGTGGACTGTGTCTCGGGGGTTCCTCTCTCTTCGGACATGCCTGAAGGGGTTTCGGCTTAAGTTTTACCGTGCGCGAAGGCGGAAGAATCGCCGGCAAAGTTGGGGACACGACCTCAAGCGCCGGCCGGTTGGTGCCACAGAATATATTTCAGTTCCGGCTAAATGAAAAGGTTCGCCCCCCGGCCCGCGGCCTCTCATCTTGCGTAAAGCTGAAGGTCTGTGCCGACGGCGTCGGCGATCTCCAGCGCGCGCGCGAGGTCGGGGTGGCGGACGATGAGGTAGCCGTCCGAGAGGAGCGTCTGCTTCCAGTCGCGCCGGGGCGAGCCGAGCGGGAGCAGGTCGATGAGGACGATGTGCTCGCCGTACTTGTTGAGGAGGTGTTGCAGCCCCTTCATGTGGTAGATGCGCCCCTGCCCCTGCGCGCGCTTGAAGATGATGGCGGCGTTGTAGCGCCGCTCCACGCTCTGCGTGAACTGACCGCGCACGACCGCCTCGGCCCAGCCAGCGAAGAGGTCCGTGTCGCTCGCGTAGTTCATCACGTCCACCGAGCGCGCGCCCGGCGGGCGGCAGGCGATCTCGCCGAAGACCACCTCGCCGTCGGGCTTCCTGAACCACTCCATGTGCGTGAAGCCGGTCTGGAAGTCGAGCGCGCGCAGGACGGCGCGGCCCATCTCGCACCCGCCCGCGTACTTCTCCGCGTCCACGTCGCGCAGCATCACGATCTGCGGGCTGACCCACTCGTTCGTGCGCGCGATGAGCGGGTGCGGGCGGTACATGGTGACGCTGTGGTAGGCCACGCGGCCGCCGACGCAGACGGTGTCGAAGGTGAACTCCTCGCCCTCGATGAACTCCTCGACGTTCACCTCCGGCAAGTGCGAAAGCTTCGGGAGCGTCTCTTCGAGCTGCGCCGCGTCGTCCACGCGGTATGTGTCGGCGGAGCCCGCGCCGTCGATGGGCTTGAGGATGAGGGGGAAGCCGATGCGGCGCGCGGCCTCACGGCACTCTTCGGCTACGCCGGCGCGCGCGTGGCGCGGCGTGCGGACGCCCGCGGCCGAGAGCACCAGCTTCATCCGATCCTTGTCGCGGAACGGCAAAGTCTGCTCGACGGTCATCCCCTCGACCCCGAGCGCCTCGCGCAGCCGCGCGGCCAGAAGCATCCCCGGCTCCCACAGACATTCGACCTTGTCCACGCGCACCGGCGAAGTCCAGTGTCTGACCGCCTCGACCACGGCGTCCTCATCCTGAAGACTCTGCACTTGCAGGTATCCCGCGAGGTGGTGGCGCGCCTCGTCGGGCAGCGCGCTCTCGGGCTGGTCGCTCACGCCGAGGACGCGCGCGCCCGCCCACGCCAGCGCGCGCGTGAAGTACGGAATCTCCGGCGGATACCCCGGCGAAATCATCAGGACGTACATGCAACCTCCGTTATAGCGGTCAGAACCGCCCGCGGTAGCGGGTGGGTCGTGATGATATGGTGCGCTCGGTTAATGAAGGCCCACCCGCTACCGCGGGCGGTTCTGACCGCTACCCAAGCTCGACGCGGACGATGCTGATGAGGTGTTGCAGGGCCTGCTTGACCACCTCGGTCTCCGGGTGGCGCAGGAGGACGTAGCCCTCGCCTTCGTAGCTGCCCGCCGGCGTCTGCCCCAACTCCGGCAGCTTCACGTCCGTCACCAGCTCGCCCAACTCCCGCCCGGCCTGTTCGAGACCGTGAATCGCCACGACCCGACCGCTGCCCTGCCCGCGGAGGAAGGCCGCGCCCGCCGCGTAGCGCCGCTCGGGCGGCTCGAACTCGCCGTAGATCATCACGCGCGCCCACGCGTGCAGGAAGTCTATGTCGTGCGCGCGCGAGACGAGCGTCGTGATCTGCGCCCCCGGCGGGCGCGCGCCGACCTCCGAGATGGCGACGCTCCCGTTGCCGCGCCTGAACCACTCCATGTGCGTGAGCCCCGTGTCCATCCCTAACGCGTCGAGCGCCGCGCCTGCGGCCACGCGTATGTCGTCGTACTGCGGCCCGTCAATCTCCCTCGGGAGCAGCAGGCACCACTGAATCCAGGGGTTGCGCAGAACCTCCAGGGGCGTCGGGTAGTAGTGCGTCAGCGAGTGCCACACGGCGCGCCCGCCGACCGAGATGGTTTCGAGCGAGTGCTCCTCGCCGGTGATGAACTCTTCGATTAAGACAGGCTGTTGTGCCGAAGGGGCGGAGATTCTCAAAGCCTCGCCGAACGCGCCCGCGTCGTCCACGCGGAAGGTCGCCTGAGCCCCCGCGCCCGCGGGCGGCTTGAGGACGACGGGGTAGCCGACCTCTTCGACGAAGCGCCACCCCTCTGCCTCGTCGTGCGCGAGCCCGTGGCGCGCGCAGGGGACGCCCGCCGCGCGCAGCACGTTCTTCATCCGCGACTTGTCGCGGAAGTTGCGCGCGGCCTCGGCGCTCATCCCCTCGACGCCGAGCATCTCGCGCGCCTCCGCCAAAGGAACCTGCAACTGCTCGTACGCGCCGTAGAACCTGTGGATGGGGCCGAAGTGACCGGACAGCGTCCCGGCCGCGTGCGCCAGTTGCCGCGGGTCGAAGATGTCTTCGACCTTCCAGTGTGCGACGAGCCGGTCGCGCAGGTGCGCGGCCAGGTGCTCCTGCGGCTCCTGGCTGATGACCGCGACGCGCACGCCCGGCTGGCCGACCGTCGCCTGTATGAAGCGGTGGGCGTTGTCGGAGAACCAGGGCGCGGCGAAGATGACGAAGTGCATACGGCCCCCTTTTCAGTTCGAGGCGTCGGGAAAGCTCTACACTCTACCCTCCGCTTGCCGACACTTCACGGCCGCGGTCTCGCTGAGAGGCTTGAAAGGCGTTTGGCGCATTATAGAACAGACAGTCCCCGGCTCACATAGATTTCGCACGCGAGTCCGGGAGACGGTATATGTTCGCGCCCGACCGACCTTCCCTCTCGGCGTGCCGCTCAAGCCATTCGCGCCAGCGAACCGTCCCGCGTTCTCCGCCCGGCGCGGTGTTCTTCCCGGCCCGCAAAGCCTTCGCGGCCGCGCCCGGCACGGGCAGCGGGACGAGTCTTCGGCGGACGCCTTTCACCTCCATCCAGCTTCTCGCCATCGCGTCGAGGTCGAGCACTTCGGGGCCGCCGAAATCGACCAGCCGCCCGCGCGGGCCGGCGGCGAGACAGGCGGCGAGGCGCGCGGCCACCTCGGACTCGTCAACGCTCTGGAACTTGAAGCCCGCCGGGAGCGGCATCAACAGGGGCACGCGCGCGGCCTTGGAAAGGAGGTTGGCCACGAAGGAGTGGAACTGTGTCGCGCGCTGTATCGAGTGCGGCAGGCTCGAAGACTCGACGATCCTCTCCGCCTCGCGCTTCCGCTTGTAGTAGCCGGTCGGGATGTCGTCGATCCCGACGATTGAGATGTAGACGAGGTGCGAGACGCCCGCGGCCCGCGAAGCCTCGCAGAGGCGGCGCGTGCCTTCCACGTCCACCGCCTCCGCGTTGTTAAAGTCGGACGCGAGGTGGAAGACCGCCTGAACCCCATCGACCGCTTCGCGCAGGCCCTCGCCCCTGGCGAGGTCGGCGCACGCCCACTCGAAGCCCGCCGGGTCGAAAGACGCGCGCGGCCGCGTACTCAGGACACGAACCGCGTGCCCGTCTTCCCCGATCACACGGCAGAGAATGCGGCCGAGCGAACCGCTGCCGCCTGTCACAAGAACTCTCATCCTTACTCTCTAATCTCCGCCACGCCCGCCGCGGGCAGCGCCCCCAGCTTGCGCGAAGCCATCACGAAGTAGATGCGCTCGATCAGGCCGTCGCCGCCGAGCTGGAACAGCGTCGCCACCTTGCCGGCGAAGCCGGGCGGGGCGTTCTCTCTTTCGGTGACTACGCCGTAGAGACCGTTCAGTTCGACGACGCGGCTCTTCGAGTCGAACCTCTCGGCCGCCTTCGACAGCTTCGACAGCAGCATGGCGACCTTCGCGCGACCGACGACCGGCACGCGAGCCGCGAAGAACTCGCCGCCGCCGTCGCTGACGCTGACGACGTTCGCCGCCAGAAGCTTCGCCGCGGCCTCCGTGTCCCGCCTGGTCAGAAGCTCAACGAGTTGCGCGACGACCCGCCCCGTCCTCTCGACCAGAGACTTGCGCGGCACGAAACGCCTCTCCTCGTACTCGCGCATCACGCGGCGGGCGCGGTGGTGCGTGGTCTTGACGTTCGGCTCCGTCATGCGCAGTGCGCGTGCGGTCTCCGCGACGCTGAAGTCGAACACGTCGCGCAGGAGCAGCACCGCGCGCTGCGTCGGCGTAAGCAGTTCGAGCGCGAGCAGGAACGCGAACGAGACGCTCTCCAGCATCTCGTACCGCGACGAAGGGTCGGCCGCGTCCGAAGCGCGCCCCCCGGCCGCGAAGTCGAAAGCGGCCAGCGCGTCCTCGTTGTTCTCCGTCTCGAACGGGGCGGGCAGCCACTGCCCCGTGTAACTTTGCCTGCGGCGGCGGCGCAGCGCGTCGCGGCTGAGGTTGACCGCGACGCGCACCAGCCACGGGCGCAGCGGCTCCTCCGTGTCCGCGGGCGGCCTTTGCAGCAAGCGCACGAACGTCTCCTGCAACACGTCGTCCGCGTCGGCCGCGCTGCCCGTCATGCGGTAGCTGAGTCCCCACAGGAATCTCCGGTTGTCCTTAAAAATCTGTTCCAGTTGCATACTCTTTGAAAGGCTGCGAACGCCTCGCCGTCAACATCCACGCGACCACCGCTCCCGCGGCCTCGGAGGCGGCGAGCAGGTAGGCCGTGACCCGAAACATCGCCGACCAGAACTCGGGCTGTAGGCGCGCGACGTGCGCGACGTGGTCGATGGTGTCGGCGATAAAATGGTAGTAGAGCCCGAAGACGAACGAGCCGAGCATCGAGGCCAGCAACAGCGCCGCCCCCGCCTTCTCAAACTTCAAGAGCACGAACCCGGCAACCACCGGCCCGACAATGATGACGGGGATGATGAAGGCGAGCTGCGCCGGGGTCGCCTTCACCTTGAGAACCTCGTGCGCGGCAGAGTGCAGCACGACCGCCAGGAAGTGGAATCCGACGAGCCCCAGGGACGTTAACTTTAAAGCGCGCGTGTTTCGTCTGTTCATCTCTCGCCCCCCTTCAGCCTGCGAACCCTTCGGCCCGCCATGTTCCTAAGACATCCTTCAGACCCACCTTGAACGACGGGAAGCGCGGCGACCAGCCGACCTCTTCGCGGAAGAGCCGGTTGGAGGTGCGCGTCGAGCGCGTGAAAAAGTCTATGACGGAGCCGGGGACGAAGAGCCGCGCGAGCCACAGCGGCAGCCTCCGCGGCGTGGGCGCGCCCAGCCCGCGCGCGAACTCCAGAAGCATCTCACGGATTGTGTTCGGCTCGTCGTCCGTGACGTGCCAGAGCCCGCCCCTCCCGGCCTCGGCCGCGGCGACGAAGGCGCTCGCGGCGTCGTCCGCGTGCAGGTTCGCCGAGACCGCTTCGCCCGCGCCGACGAGCGGCAGCCTCCGCTTCAAAAGGGCTTGCGCGAAGGTGCGCGTGTGCTGCGCGTCCGGGGCGTAGAACCCGCCGCAGCGCAGCACGGCGACGTCGAAGCCGTGCCGCGCGCCCGCCTCCGCGGCAATCCTTTCGCCGTCGAAGGCCGAAGCGTAAAGCTCGCCCGGCTTTCCCACCGCGGTCTTCTCGTCGAAGAACGAATCGTCCGCGGGGCGCGCGACCCAGACGATGCTCTGCTGAATATACGTCTTCGCCCCCAGCATCGCCGCCGCCTCCGTGAGCGCCCTCGTGCCCTCGCGGCGCAGGTGGTCGTTCAACTCCCAGGCGGCGCGGCCGCCCGAAACGTCTGTCGGGATGGAGGTCGCGGCGTGGATGACGGCGTCGGCCCGCCCGAAGGCCGCGGCCAGCGACCTCGCGTCGAAGATGTCGCCGACGACCGCTTCGCCGCCGAGCCTCTTAATCGTCTGAATCCCCTTCTCGTCGCGCGCGAGGCCGACGACCTCGTGGCCGCGCTCCAAAAACTGTCGCACCATCCGGCGGCCTAAGACTCCCGTCGCCCCCGCGATTGCAACTCTCATCTCCCTTTTCACCTCCCGTCCGGAATCAAACGCCTTACACAACCGTCACGTTTGAGCCGGGCGGAAGGTTACGGCCGCGGATATTTTTTTTGACCTCCGGCAAATTAGCTGTAACTTTTCCCCCGCCGGACTGTTTTCAGGGCGTAAAAGGAATTATGGCGAACACCGACGCAGAGTTCGCGGAAGTCTTCAATGAATTCTACCCAAGCCTTTGCCGGTTTTTAGAGTGCCTGCTGGGTGGCGCTACCGGCGCTGCCCAGGACGTGGCGCAGGAGAGTTTCATGCAGTTACACCGCACCGGCATGGAGAGGATCGCGAGGGGGGAGGTTCGCTTCTGGCTCTTCCGCGTGGCGCGGAACCTGGCCCTCAACGAGTTGAGCAAGAGGAGCACGCGGCAGAGGCTCTTCGGCAGGGTGGTCGATGCGTTCCGCACGGAGACGCCCGGCCCCGTAGAGCACCTCGAAGCGGCCGAGCGCAAGGAGATGATTCTCGGCCTGCTGAAGCACCTGCCGGAGCACCAGAGGGCGGCGCTGCTCCTGCGCGAGCAGGAGGAGATGAGCTACGTCGAGATCGCGCGCGTCCTCAACGTCTCGGAGGGCAAGGTGAAGATCGACATCTTTCGCGCGCGCACGACTCTGCGCGCGCGCTGGCAGAGGGCGCAGCAGGCTTCGGCCGGGGCTTGAAGTATTAAGACGATGGACTGCGATTTTACGGAAGAGGTATCGCTGCTCGTTGACGGCGAGCTCGCGCCGCAAGAGGCCGCGCGTCTGGGCGCGCACGTCGAAGGGTGCGCGGCCTGCCGACAGGCGCGGGAGTCGTTCCTGCTCCTCCGTCAGGAGCTGCGCTCCTACGAATGGACGCCCGACCCGAACGCGCAGAGGGCGGCGCTCGCGTCAATCCTCAACGCTTCCACGCCTCCGCGCGCGAGGGTTTCGGGGTGGTTGGGAAGTCTCGCCGCCGGGTTCGGCGTTCAGCGCCTGCGTCCCGCACACGTCGCCGCGCTGGCGCTGCTTCTGACCGGGGCCGCGCTCGGCCTGCTCTGGCTCAGGGGCTCGAACGGCTCACGGGATAGTCGCCGGCCCGAAGTGAACGCGGTGGCTCAGACGAATGGCCCGCCGGTTCAGGCGGCGGAGGACGGGGGTAAGGGGCAGGAAACTTCCGTCGCCGTTGAGACCCCCGCCGTCAATCCTCCGAAGAAGACTGCGCCGCCCCGGCGGGCGGGCGCGAGGCCGAACCTTCAAAGGGAAGGTGAGAGCGCTCGGGTCGGACGTGAGAACACGCGTCCGGAGTCTCAAAAGCCGGAAGGGCTCACTTCTGTTCTGCCGCAGGAGACGGCGCGTTTAGGCGGGCCGACTCTGCTGCTCTCCCCCGCGAGTGCCGTCACGGCATACGCGGCGGCGGTCGATTACCCTTCGCTGCGCGTCGGGCGTCACGCCGAGCGGGTCGAAAGGCTCCTGCGCAGCTTCCGCAACGCTCGCCTGACGGGGGGCGACTCGGCGCTCGACGTGGCCGACGCGCGGCGGCTCTCGAAGCGCCTGCTCTACAGCAACATCGCCCTGCGGCGCGAGGCCGCGAGCGCGGGCGACCTGCCCGTCGAAGGTCTGCTCGACAGCGTCGAGCCCATCCTCATCGACATCTCCAACCTGCCCAACGCCCCTTCGCCGGCCGCCGTCGGCTCGATCAAAGAGCGCATCGACCGGCGGCAGCTCGTCGGCGCGCTGCAAGCGCAGGGGATGTCTGTTTCACGTTAGACGAAGGCCATGAAGATGAAAACCATGTCGCACGGACTCTTTAAATCACGCCTCGGTCGGAGGCGTGTGCGCATCCCCCTGCTGCTCGCCCTGAGCGCCGCGTGTCTGTACACACTGCCCGGCCGCGTGCGCACGGCGTACGGGTTCGACCAAGACCTCGCCAGGCTCAACCAGTTCGTCCAGAGCGGCGACTCGCCCGCGATGCTCGTCTTCCGGCAGGGGCGAGACCTGATCGAGAAGGAGGACTGGGCGGGCGCGGCCGCCAAGTTCGAGGGCTACGTCGCGCAGTACCCGAAGAGTAAGGACGCGGACGCGGCGCTCTACTGGCTCGCCTACGCGCAGAAGAAGCAGCGCCGGTTCCAGGCCGCCGAAGGGACGCTTGAGAGGTTGATGAAGGAGTTCCCGCGCTCGGCGTGGGCGGACGACGCGCGCGCCATGCAGGTCGAGATCGCCCCGCACGTCGGCAAGCGCGTCGAGCCGGAGGGCCTCGTGGACGACGATCTGAAGATGGTCGCCCTCCAGAGCCTCTTCCAATCCGACCCGGCGCGCGGCAGCGCCTACGTGGCCGAGATTCTCAAGCCCGGCTCCAGGGCGAGCCGGGAGTTGAAGGAGACCGCCGTCAGCCTGCTCGGGCAGCACGGCGGGCCGGGGGCCGTGGGGGCGCTGCTCGACATCGCGCGGACGCAGCCCGACCCGGAGCTGCGGGGCATCGCCATCCACCGCCTCGGGCAGACCAACAACGAGAGTGTCGTTGACGAGCTGTTGAAGATTTACGCGGCGGAGCGCGACGGCGACGTGAAGGGGCAGGTGCTCCACGCCTTCTCGCAGATGAACAACCCGCGCTCTTACGTCGCGCTGCTCGAAGTCGCTCGGGCGGGCGGCGACAGCGAGTTGCGCCGGACGGCGATTCACTGGCTCGGCCAGCGCAGGGATGCGCAGGTCTTCGACGACCTGACGCGGATTCTGTCGGGCGAACGTGATGAAGAGATTCGCGGCAGCGTCCTGCACGCCCTCGTGCAGCTCAACGACCCGCGCGCGCAGGCGAAGCTGTTGGAGGTCGCGCGCACGGGCGACAGCGTCGGGCTGCGCGCGCAGGCGATTCACTGGCTCGGGCAGCGGCGGAGCGACGCGACCGTTGACGAGCTGATGGGCATCTTCCGCGCCGACCGCAACGAAGAGATACGCGGCGCGGTCCTCCACGCCCTCTCGCAGCAGCGGCAGAACCCGCGCGCCCGCGCCGCGCTGATCGAAGTCGCGCGCGGCGGCGAAGACCCCGACACGCGCTCCCGCGCGATCCACGCGCTCAGCCAGTTCAAAGACGCCGCGACCGTCGAAGACCTCGCCAGGCTCTACGACGCCGAGCGCGACGAGGACGTGAAGGGCGTCATCCTCGGCTCGCTGAGCCGGTCGCAGCAGGGGCGCGCGCTCGACAAGCTGATGGAGGTGGCCCGCGGCGACGCCTCGCGCGAGATGCGCAAGCAGGCCATCCACTGGCTCGGCCAGACGCGCGACCCGCGCGCCCTCAAGTTCCTGCAAGACCTCCTGCGCTGAGGTCTTCGCACACGGAACAGACAGTCACACAGATTCGCGCCGACGTTTGAGGAGTAACCATGTACGAACAGATTTCGACCCTCGCACTTCTCTCCGCCCTGACGCTCGGCGGCAACCTCGCCTGCGTCGCCGGCAACGCCTCCGTCCAGAACGGCAACCCGCCCCCGCAGGCCGCCGCCGCGCAGAGGCCGGATTTCATCCCCGTCTCGGGCGCGGACTTGAAGTCGAAGCTGGACGCGGCCGTCAGGCAGGGACGCGCCGCCGCCAGACCTTCGCCCTTCTGGGCGGCCTACACCTTCGACGTGCGGCCGGGCATCGCCATCGACCCCGACATCGAACAGTTCAGCGGAAGCATGAACAGCTTCGGCGGCACGACCGTCTTCAGGGGCAAGGTTGACGGCATCACGGTCGAGACGCGCAACCTCGGCCTCTTCCTCCTGCACGACCCGCAGTCGGGCGCGGTCACGCGCGCGGAGATTTACAACCTCGAACGCAAGCGCGAGTACGGCGGCTACCCCGTCTACTGGCTCGGCCGCGCCGCGAACGAAGAGAGTTTGAACTACCTGCAAGGGCTCGTCGAAGCGTCGCGCGCGGAGAGGGTGGTCGAGACGGCGACCGTCGCGCTCGCCGTCCACGACGACCGGCGCGTGGGCGAGATGCTCAAGGGGCTCGTCCGCCGGTCGAAGAACCAGGAGGTGCGCAAGACCTCCACCTACTGGCTCGGCCACACCGGCGACGAGCACGCCTTCCTGTCGGAGCTGGTGCGGAACGAGCGCGAGGACAAGGAGCTGCGCGAGGCGGCCGCGCACGCCGTCGGCCTCACGCGCGACGAGGCCGCGCTCTCCGCCATCCAGAGCCTCTACGCGGTCGTCGCCGAGAAGGACGTGCGCGCGGCGCTCGTCCACTCTTCCGCGCACAACGAGAACGAGGCGGCCGCCCAAGCCTTCCTGCTGCGCGTGGCGCGCACCGACCGCGCACGCGACGTGAAGGCGCAGGCCGTCCACCGCCTCGGCCAGTTCGACAACGAGCAGACGGTCGAAGAGTTGATGAAGCTCTACGCCGCCGACCGCGACGAAGAGGTGCGGCAGGGAGTGCTCCACGCCTTCTCGCAGATGAGCAACCCGCGGGCGCACGCCCGGCTGCTCGAAGTGGCGCGCGCGGGTGACGACATCGAGTCGCGCACGCAGGCCATCCACTGGCTCGGGCAGCGCGGCGGCGACGCGACGCTCGACGAATTGATGTCCATCTACAACGCCGACCGCAACACGGAGATTCGGCAGAAGATTCTCCACTCGCTTTCGCAGATGGGCGGCCCGCGCGCCCACGCGAAGCTGTTAGAGATCGCGCGCACGGGCGACGACCCCGAGGTGCGGCAGCAGGCGATTCACTGGCTCGGCCAGGGGAAGGGAGAGACCGCGTTCGAGGAGCTGTCGCAGCTCTTCCAGGCCGAGCGCGACACCGAAGTCAGGTCGCAAATCCTGCACGCCTTCTCGCGGATGGACAGCCCGCGCGCGCTCGACAAGCTGTTCGAGGTGGCGCGCAGCAAAGAGAACAGCGAGTTGCGCCAGCAGGCCATCCACTGGCTCGGGCAGAAGGCCGGCGAGCGCAGCCTCTCCGCGCTCCGTGACATGGCCAACAGCTCCGACGCCGACAGCGACGTGCAGGTTCAGGTCGTCCACGCCATCAGCCAGCGACCCAAGGACGAGGCCGTGCCGCTGCTCATCCAGCTCGCGCGCACGCACCGCAACCCCGAAGTGCGCCGCATGGCCATCCACCGCCTCTCGCAGACCGGCGACCCGCGCGCGCTCGAGTTCATACAGGAAGTGCTGACCAAGTAGCTTCAGCCTCCCGGCCCGCTCTGCACGCCCTCGACCGGCCATTGCGGTTTGCGATTGAGTGCGACGTTCGCGGGGATGGCGGTGAGAACCGCCCGCGGTAGCGGGTGGGCCTTTGTTAACCGGCACAGCCTGGCTACAAAGACCCGCCCGCTACCGCGGGCGGTTCTGACTTAGCCTCCGCGCGGTGCGCACTCAATCGTGAACCACCATAGGTTTCCAGAACCTTCAACACACCACCGTCGTATCGGAGACGACCCGGACTGCGCGAGCCGCCTTTATTCGCCT